>MDTD01041734.1_pt1 | contig 13978 bp, 15 predicted proteins | sample 811221 | NCBI WGS metagenome assembly MDTD01 (sample SAMN05326646, study PRJNA326480) | marine metagenome | isolation source: seawater | place: Pacific Ocean: South West | collected 2011
AAATATTTTTGTTCCAAGTTGTCCCTATATGACTTCCCGGGCCAAGGTTTCCAGTCGGTTGAGATCCCTGTTCAACGACCGGTCCGGTATCAGGCGGTCCGGCAGCTTGAAACGGGTCCCGTGGATGAGGTCCATCCAGGCAAGGAACTTTTCCCTGCTGTCGATCATGCTGTTTACCCCCGGGATGATCGACAGTTTGGGGATGATGTGGTGGGCGGTTTGGTCCAGGGCATTGACCAGATAAGCGTCTGCGACAACGATCCCCTTGATGCCTGTGGCGTCATCCATTTGAGCAATCCTGTTCAGAAAAGCGCCTGTTTTTACAGGGTTTGAGTAGAGATCCGGGTGGACAAACCGGGTATTGGCCAGAACGTATTTGTCAACGGGACGAAGGGACTTAAGCAATGCGTTCAGCCGGTCTGTCTCACCTGTGTCAGCATGGCTTGAAATTGCGCTCCGGACCCGGGCATCCATAACGGTCTCGGTATCCAGGGGGAAATATATGGAGGCCAATGCGGACACATGTTGGGCCAGAAAATCCGCATACCCGGGATCAGGGATGAATGGGACGGACAATTTCATTAAAACCGGTCCTTTTTATTCGGGTTTGACGGGGGTAAAATGCATAGGGTAAATTTGTTATAATTCAGGCAAAAATGCAATCCCCTGACATTGACAGGGATGGGTTTATGGTTAGAATTAGGCTATTCAGGCAAAATATACCTGAAAAAATAAAGAATTTGAATAAGGAGAGCGTTACAATGATTGAACTGACAGATCCTGCTAAGACGCAGATCGATGACTACTTCCAGGGGAAAGAGCCTACCCCCATCAGAATCTTTCTCAACTCCGGCGGCTGAGGCGGGCCTTCTCTTGCCATGGCTCTGGATGAGCCTAAAGATACGGACGATTCATTTGATGTTAAAGGACATAAATTTGTCGTTGACAAGGAATTCATGGAAAAGGCTGAGAAAATCAAGATCGACTTTACCGGAATGGGCTTTCACCTTGACTCCAATATTGACCTGGGGCAGGGCGGTGGCTGCGGCGGATGCGGCTCAAACGGTTCCTGCGGCGACTAGTTGATTTAGGTCTTTTAAAAAAAAGGCGTCCACACGAGGGGCTCAATGCCCCGTGCCGGACGCCTTTTTTAGTTTTTTAATATGCAAAGGCCCTGTGGGCCAGACGGGCCACAAGACCCCTGTCCGGTGAAAACGGATTTTGCACGTCGGGCGGTTCCTTCAGGGGCGCGGTGCATCCGGACGCATTGCATTGAACCATTTGCCCCTGCTGGTGCAGATGGATGTTATAGGCCCTGACCATCAGTATTTCAAGATTGATGACATCTTCCACGTTGTAGGCCAGCAGGGTATCCAAAATTCTTGGGTCCCCGGTTTTTTTATATTCGTGCCAGAGAATGACAGCAAAGCTTCCGTCCACACCGTCCAGATCCCCCCTGTCAATGCCGAAGGCTTTTTCACATAGTTTAAGCCCTCCTTTATAACCCAGGGCACCCAGCACATACCGAAGATCAATATGGGCCTGATCCAGGGGGATATCCATGCGTGAGCGGATAAAGGGCAGATCAAAGGTCTTTCCGTTGTAGGTGACAAGGAGGCCGTATTTTTCGATATCCGCCGGGAACGCATCAAGATTCTCTCCGCGGACATAGGTTTTGACCTGGGTTCCGTCCCACAGGGCGATGGTCGTTATCTTGTCCCAGGGAGAGAGGCCGGTGGTTTCAATATCCAGAAAGGCGGCGGTCCGCCTGAATTCTTTAAACAGCCGGTACTGCTGCCCTGAGGGCAGATGGTCCGCAAAATATTTTGCGTCTGCCCGGGCAAGGCTATGGATGGATGCTTCCAGCCCCTCCCGGATTGCCGTATCCTTTTTTCCCGGGCCGCTGAATTTGTCCAGAGCGGCTTCCCAAGTAACAATACCCTGCTGCCAGAGTTTTTGTTCAGATGCCGGACCGATACCGGGCAGGTGGCAGAAACTGTGTGCGATCATGTTTTTTCCTCAAGGGTTAAAGTTTGACCCCTTATACCCCGAATGGGTATGAGAAGACAAAGGCGAATTCGAGTGCGGTTTGCTTGACCCGTCAATTGGGGCATGGTAGCCTTGTTTGCAAGTAACGTAACCCATCAGGAAATATGCCATGGTTTCACAATACCTTATAGGAAAATCAACGGAACAACGTTTTGCCGGCTGCACACCAGATGGTGTGGCCGATGGTACAGTCCGCCTTTTTATTGTATGCCTTACCTGTGTTTTCCTGGCGGTTGCAACCCTGGGGGTATCCGGGTGTGGTGAAAAGGAAAAAAGCGATGAGGAAAGGGTGCTTGGCAACTGGACCCAATATAAAAACCGGGCGTACATTCTTCTGATCATCAATCCGAAAGGGACGTGGAACTCATCGGTACGGATCGCCGATGCCACCTCAAAGATCGTCAGTTCCAGGGGGAATGCAAACGGCTCCTGGCACATGGAAGAGGGGCAACTGATATTTACTGTGGTGGAGTCTGATATAGAAGAGATCTGGGAACAAAACGACACCACATTCTTTGAAATTGTCGAGCTTGGCGAACGGATGATGCTTTTGCGGGAGGAAAACGGCCGGGTGGGGGAATGGAATAAAACCAGCGGCCAGAAAGGACCGGACGCTGAGGAGAATCTGGCAAAAATCATTGAAATGGCCCCCTATGCCGTCAATCTCAACAAGAACAGTTCCAATGTTCAGGACCGTTACCTGTGTATGAACATGCATATGGTGCTCAAGGAACTGATGCCGGACCAGCAGGTGCCGAAGTTTCATCCCAGGGCCAGGGATGCGGCCATCCTTTTTTTAAGCTCTTTGGTTTATGCTGATGTGGAAAATTTCGACAAGATCAAGGAGCAGAAGCAAAAACTGATAGATGTGCTTAACCCGTATATGGAGGGATTCATCAAAGATATTGAAGTTGAGCATGTGATCATTGAAACCTCCGTGACAAAGGTGGAGGAGTTCATCATCGAGCATACCATCGGCAAAGATGAGGAGGAAGGTGGAGAAGGCGAGGAGGGACAAAAGGAAGATGGCAAAAAGGATGAAAAAAGCGCCTGATTTCTGATTTCCCGACCTATAATTGCCTGGCCTTTTAATCTTTTGATTTTGTCACAACCACCATTCCCGAGGTCAGCCTGACCGTTGCCGTATTCCCTGTAAAGACGTTGCTCACGCCCAGCGCTGTGCCCATATCAAGGGTTTTATCCGTCAGCGGGTATGCCAGTCCCTCCAGTGTCAGGCCCGTGACCCTTTGGGTGACCGGTATGACGGAGAGCAGATCCCCGGGGCTGCCGTCGAAGGTTGTATCCGAATCAATGAGATAAATTTCATTGTTGGCATCCAGTATCCTGCCCGTGACGCCTTTCTCCAGAAGGCAGCGGAGCATCAGGATGTTGGCCAGGGTATGGTCCAGGCGGCATCCGGTCATGCCCATGAGAACAATTTCCTTTGCCCCCTGCCCCAGAGCATAGTCCAGACAGAGTTCCGTATCGGTCATGTCCTTTTTCTTAGGATAGGTCCGGACCGGGATATGCCGGGAGGCAAAAAAATCCTTTGAGGCCCGGTCTATGGAATCCAGGTCCCCGATGATTATGTCCGGATCAATGGAGATGCCCTTCAGATGAACCGCCCCGCCGTCTGCAGCGACTATCATATCCGCCGTGGAAAGCTCCCTGCGGATGACCGGGGTGGGGGTAAAGCTGCCGCTTGCAACAATGATGATTTTCATGGTCTCTTGCATATCAGAAAAAAAAAGCATTGAAAACCCAGGAGGTGGCTTAGCATTTACAACTCCTTTCTTGACACCTGCTCTGCAAACTAATATTTTCCCTGGCAAATGATACGGATTAAACGCATACATACCTATATATTTTTTGAGCTTGTACCGCCTTTTATCATCAGCTTGTTCTTCCTGACTTTTGTGTTTCTGATGACCCGGATACCGGAAATCACGAACATGGTGGTCAACTATGACACCAGCATCTGGGATATTCTGATGCTGATCGGCTTTACCCTGCCCAGGTTCATGGAATTTACCCTGCCCATGTCGGCCATGATTTCCATTCTTCTTACCTTTATGCGCATGGCAGGAGAAAACGAGATCGTTGCCCTGAAAGGCGCCGGTACCTCCCTCTACAAGCTGCTGCCGCCGGTGCTCGTCTTCTCAACTGCCGCCACCCTGCTGACCATGTGGATTACGGTATACGGGGTGTCGTGGGGCAAACTGTCCTTGAAAGAAAAAAGCATCGACATTGCCAGGTCATCGGTGGATGCCGCTTTACAGGAACGGCAGTTTAACTCCCAGCTCAAGGGCATCATGGTTTATGTCTCCCATGTGGACGTGAAAACCAAAGAATTAACCGATGTGTTCATTGAGGACCGGCGGACCCGAGGGGTGGTGGCTATTTCTGTGGCCCCCCGGGGGAAAATCATCCGCCGGGATGATGACAAGGTGTACACCATCCGGCTGTACAATGGCATGATTAATCAGGTTAACGCAGAGGATGCCGCTGTCACCAACATTAAATTCGGTCAGTATGATATCAATGTCGATTTGTTCAACCTGCAGAAGCAGGGGGGGCGGAAACTGCGCAAAGAACTGGATGAGATGAGTCTGCACGAACTGGTTCAGCGTATCCGCAAAGGCTTTGAAGACCCGGCCCTGCGAAGTGAAGCGCTGATGATTCTTCATGAAAAGTTTTCCATTCCTTTTGCCTGTCTGGCTCTGGGGCTTCTGGCATTTCCCCTGGGGGTACAGTCCATGTCTTTGAGACGGTCATCCGGGTTCGGCATGGGGATCTTCTTTTTCCTTCTCTACTATTTTCTCCTGGCTGCCGGATGGTCTGCCGGGGAGACCGGCCATTATCCGCCGTTTATCGGGATGTGGCTGCCCAACGTGGTGATGGGGATTGCCGGCATCTATCTTCTGGTACGCAATGCCAAGGAAAAGCCTGTGCGCCTGCCCGGGGTGGTACAGGCCTGGATTGACGCTGTTTCCCGGCGGTTTAAGAAAAATGTAGAGGCCCAATGATGAAGTGCCTTCACAGATATTGGCTCAAAGAGTTCTCCCGGTTTTTTATTATCATCCAGAGCCTGATTCTGGTCTTGTTTGTGTTTATAGATTACCTGTCCAGAATGGACAAGTTTATCAAGTCCGACATTACCATGCTCAAAGGGCTGTGGTACGTATTGCTGAAGCTGCCGTTCATGTTTGTCCAGCTGACGCCGGCAAGCCTGTTGCTGGCCGTTATTGCGGCATTCGGCATCATGAACCGGGACGCCGAACTCACCGCCTTGAAATCCTCCGGAATTTCGGTTTACTTTCTGGTGAAGCCTGCCCTGGCCGCCGGTGTGGCCCTGGCCTGCGTGATGTTTTTCGTGGGGGAAACCCTGATCCCCATCTCCATGTCCCGGGCAAATTACATCCGCTACCAGGAAATGGACGGCGGACCTACGACCTCCCAGGGCAGAAAAGATATATGGATCAAATCGCAAGAGCACATGGTGCATATTAATTTTTTTGATCCTGTGCAAAAGCGGGTGGCGGGCATTACTGCCACGGCTATGGGCGAGGGATACAAAATCGCTCACAGGATTGATGCCCGCACCGGTGTGTACAAGGACGGCCAATGGGTGTTCCAAGAGGTGACGGAGCAGGTGTATGATCCGCAGAAGGATGATTATGAGGTGACCACGCACACCTCAAAAAACATGGCTTTAAACCTAGCTCCGGATGATCTGGGGGAACTGGCCATGAAAACCGATGAGATGAGCTTCTCCGAGCTATGGGCGTACGTTCGAAAGGTTACCAGCGAGGGGTATGACGCCACCACCTACCGGGTGGACATGAACGGAAAACTCGCCTTTCCCTTTATCTGCGTTATCATGGCGCTGACAGGCGCGGCCACCGGTATGCGTTCCTTTGTGAAGACCAACCTGCCTGTGGGCATCGCCATTGGGGTGGTGATCTGTTTTCTTTACTGGTTTATGTTCGGGTTCTGTATTTCCCTTGGCTACGCCAAAATTTTGCCGCCGGTGGTGGCTGCTTGGGCGGGGAACCTGGTTTTCCTGTGCCTGGGGACGATTTATCTGATCAATACTGAATAGAACTTAACGGAATAGACCTTGGGAATAAAATTGTACGAATGTTTTTTTTATATCACATTATAACCACCACGGTTTTTGTATTGGTGCTGCCCCTGCTGCCGTTTTTGTGGGTGTTCTCGGAAAAGCGTCGGGCCAACCTGCTTCAGCGGCTGGGATTTTTCACCGGTATTCCGGTAAAATCCCCAGGAACGAGACGAATCTGGGTTCACGCCCTGTCCGTGGGGGAGGTAAACTCGGCTGTTCCCTTTGTTAAGGGGCTTAAGGAACGGGTGCCGGATGCAGAAATCGTTTTATCAGCTTCCACGAGGACCGGTTTTGAAACTGCACGCCGGTTGATGGACCCGAGTGAAAAATCGGGTTTAACCGATTCACCGGTGTCGGTAATCACATATTTTCCCTATGATTTGTGGATGTCCGTGCGGTATGTTACCACAAGAATCCGGCCGGATTTGGTCTGCTTGGTGGAAACGGACCTGTGGCCTGGATTCCTGTCTACCATGAACGCTAAAAACATACCCGTGGTCCTTGTGAATGCAAGGCTTTCTGAACGCTCACTGAAAGGATATCTGAAGCTTGGGCGGTTTGCGTCCCTGTTTTTTTCCTCCCTTTCCCATGTCATGGCTCAGACAAAAAAAGATGCGCACGGATTCAACCAATTGGGACTGCCGGCAGAAGGCATTTCCGTCACAGGAAATATAAAATTCGATCAGCCGGCCCTGGCCCTTGACAGAGATGAGAAAAACAATTTGCGGGAACGGTTCGGAATTACTGCCGGACAGCCGGTGTGGATTGCCGGTAGCACCCATGAGGGGGAAGAACCGATCCTTACGGAGATTTTTATGCGGGTCAGGGTGGCCGTACCGGATCTCAAACTCATCATCGCACCCAGGGATCCGGCCCGAAGCAGGACGTTGATGCGGGCGTTGCCTCAGAGACTGTCATCCGCCTGCCTGTCTGATACACTTCCTGCAAAAGTCAATTCAGATGTAGTTTTTATTGATTCCCTGGGGGAACTTGCCCGTGCCTATGCCGTTTGCGATTTGGCCTTTATCGGCGGATCCCTGGTTCCATTGGGGGGGCACAATCCCCTGGAACCTGCCATGTTCGGCAAGCCGGTTCTCTTCGGCCCGTATATGACGGATTTCCATGAAGTGGCGGATTGGCTGACGGATGCCGGCGCTGCCCATGTGATAGATGGGGTACAAACGGCAGAAAAAACCGTGATGGTTCTGCTGACGGATGCTGGCAGACGTGAACAGGCCGGGAACGCAGCCAGAGATGTCTTTTTAAACAATTCCGGTGCGGTTGAAAATATCCTTGATGTCATGGAGGAGAACGGCTTTGTTTAAACCGCTGGTGGACGAGATCACCCGAATATCCGGGCAGGACCCGTATCCGACTTCCGGTTTTGCGGGACGTTGTCTGGCGGGAATCTCCGGAGCGTATTCGGCGGCCGTCAGGATACGTTCTTTTCTTTACGGCAAAGGGATATTGAGATCAAGACAACTGCCTTGTCCGGTGATTTCCATCGGTAACATCGTTGCCGGCGGTGCCGGCAAAACGCCTACGGCGGTATACCTTGCCGGAATCTTAAAAGAACTGGGATACCGGCCGGTGGTGGTGAGCCGGGGATACAAAGGTAATTTAAAACAAGAGGCCGCTGTTGTGGGGGATGGCCGCAAGGTCTTTCTGGATGCCGATACCGCAGGGGACGAACCCCACATGATGGCGGCGGCCGGGCAATTCCCCGTGGTTGTGGGAAAAAAACGTTACCTGGCCGGCCGGCTTGCCCTGGATCAGCTGGATGTGGATGTGATCATTCTGGATGACGGATTTCAGCACCGGGCATTGGACCGGGACCTGGACCTTTTGCTGTTTGACTATCGGCGTCCCCTGGGAAACGGCAGGATGCTGCCCGCAGGCAGGCTCCGTGAGACCCTCGGGTTGTGCCGCAAACGGGCCCATGGCCTGATATTTACTCGCTGCCCCTCACCGGAGCATGCCCAAGCCCATCAAATGCCTGGGGCCGTGTCATCTATTATGGATGGACTGCCCGCATTCTATACCCGCCATACCCCTTACCTGGCACAGGTTTGCCGCCGGGACGGTCAGCCGGAAAAGCACGTTTTAAAAGATCTTATCGGGGACCGTGCTGTCCTTTTTTCCGGGATTGCCCATAATTCAGGATTCCGTGAAACTGTGGAACAATTGGGGATAAAGGTGGTGCGGCATCTTGAATTTCCGGACCATTACAGGTATAAGAGGTCTGATTTTAAACAAATTCAGCACCTGGCCAAAGAAACCTGTGCTGATTGGATAATAACAACAGAGAAAGACTGGGTCAAAACAGACAGCACTTTTGAATGGCGCACAGATCTCGCCGTCATCGGCATAAAACTGACATTTGATGATGCCGATGCCTTTACCCGTTTTATAGAATCCCGCATGAAAATAATAACGGCTGACAAAAAATACAGATGATTCAATTATGCCTTCAGGACAGTCCGTCGGCCAGGATTCTTATCCGCGCGGCCAACTGGGTGGGGGATGCCATAATGACCACCCCCGTGATCCGGGCGGTGCGTCAGAACTACCCCCAGGCACACATAACGGTATTGGCAAAGCCCTGGGTGATCCCCGTATACGAGACAAATCCCCACGTGGATGAAGTGATGGTGTACGACAACGGCGGACGCCACAGCAAAGGGCTTGGCACCCTGCGCCTGGCAAGGGATATCCGGAACAGGGGATTTCATCTTTCCATTTTGATGCAGAATGCTTTTGAAGCGGCGCTGCTTGCCTTTCTTGCCGGCGTTCCCGAACGCCTGGGCTACAATACCGATGCCAGATCCCTTCTTTTGAACCGGTGCGTCAAAATGGATCCGGCCCTGAAAAAAGGGCATTTGATTGATTATTATATCGCCATATTGACCAATGCGGGACTTAAGCCCAGCGGCCGCGACCTTGAGCTTCATATCCCTCAGACGGACAAAATCTGGGCACAGGATTGCCTGGCGGACCTGAATATCGGCCCTGTCTCCCCGGTCATCGGCATCAATCCCGGTGCCACCGGAGGCACGGCAAAACGATGGTTTCCCGAGCGGTATGCTGAACTGACAAAGAAACTGTCCGAAGATTACGGCACCCGGGTGATTATTTTCGGCGGACCTGCCGACCATGCCCTGGGGGAGGAAATATCCGGAATGGTGCCCGGGTGCTGCGTGAATATGGCGGGTAAGACAAGCCTTGCACGGGCCTTTGCCCTCATCGGTGCCTGTGATCTTTTTGTCACCAACGATTCCGGGCTCATGCATGCGGCCGCCGCCCAGAACATCAACCAGGTGGCAGTCATCGGATCAACGGATGTCGTTGCCACGGCGCCGGCCAATGAGAACAGCATCATGGTCAGGGAGGCGGTGGACTGCAGTCCTTGCCTGAAAGATGAATGCCCCATTGACCACCGGTGTATGGACCGGATATCTGTGGAAACGGTTGCAAAAGCCTGTCATAGCTTGCTTGAGGGTGATCTGAATGTGAAAGGAGGCACCCCTGCATAAAGAAAATCACACGGAACTCAATACGGAAAGCTGCAACACGGATGTTGCAGGCATAAAACGGATTCTGATCGTAAAGCCCAGTGCACTGGGGGATATTGTCCACTCTTTGCCGGTACTGAACGCGCTTAAAAGACAGTTTCCCCATGCCCGGATTGACTGGGTGGTGGCCAATGGCCTACATACCTTTCTGGAAGGGCACCCCATGATCCACAGGCTATGGGTGATTAAAAAGGACCAGTGGAAAAAACTCTCGCACCTGAGACAGACCTTTGGTGAAATTAATCAGCTTCGAAAGGATCTGGGGAGCCAGGGCTATGATGTTTGCATCGACCTGTCCGGCCTTTTTCGTTCCGGCCTGATTTCCGGGTTCTCCCGGGCAAAGATACGTCTCGGCTTTAAGGAATCCGATGAGGGCAGCCCCATGTTTTATACCCACCGCATCCACGGCAGTATGAAAATCCACGCCATCGACCGCTATCTCAAGCTGGCTGGATTCATGGGGTGCCCAACCGATGAAGTGGCATACCCATTTGCCCCATATGACCCCAGTCCGCCGATTATGAAGACCCTCCCGGAGCGGTACGTGGTGATGAGTCCTTCAGCAGGCAAACCGGCCAACCGGTGGCCTGCTGAGCGGTTTGGTGCGCTTGCTGCCCGTCTTGAACGACCGGTAGTGGTAATTGCCTCCGCCGCAGAAAAATATATTGCGGATGCTGTGGTGGCAGCTTCCAATGGAAACGCCGTATCCATAGCCGGTAAAACCCGGTTGAAGGAACTGCTGCCGGTCATCGGGAAGGCAGACTATTTTATCTGCAATGATACAGGGCCCATGCATATTGCCGCCGCCCTCAAAGTGCCCGTATTTGCAATTTTTGGCCCGGCCAACCCTGTGCGCACCGGTCCCTATGGAAATATTCACACCGTTATACAAAAAAAATATCCGTGCGCACCATGCTACGCCAAGAGACCTTGTACGGAACACAATTTCAGGTGCATGGAGACACTGAGCACAGATGATGTTTACAATATGATTCAGGAACATACGTCATGAAAGTATCTGTTATTGTCACGACCTATAACCGTCCTGATGCCTTGAAAAAAGTTCTGGACGGCTTGGTTGTCCAGACCAGGTTGCCGGATGAAATTGTTGTGGCGGATGACGGCTCCGGCGTTGAAACAAAAAGAATGTTGTCTTCATATCTTGTCAGGGATGATATTGCGGTCAAACATGTCTGGCAAAGCGACAAGGGATTCCGGGCGGCCCGCATTAGAAACAAAGCGATTCTTGCATCCACCGGGGAGTACCTGCTTTTAATGGATGGGGACTGTATTCCTGAAGAGCATTTTGTGGCTGACCACGTAAATTTAGCCAGACCGGGATCCTATTTCCAGGGAAAGCGGGTGTTGGTGAACAGGAGACTTGCTGACCAGTTTTCATATGAAGATATAACGCGTCGGATGTTTTTGATCCGTCAGGCTGTGGGAAGCGGTATTTCGAACGGGCACCATCTGTTTCGCCTTCCTTTTTTCCCAAGCTATGGGGTGAAAGGGCTTTCAGGAATTCGCACCTGCAATATGGGAATTTTCCGTGAAGACGTGATTGCCATAAACGGGTTCAACCAAAGCATGGTGGGCTGGGGGCGAGAAGACAGTGAGTTTGTTATCCGCCTGTATCGGTTTGGTGTGAAGCGACGGGAACATCCTTTCCGTGCGATATGTTATCATCTCTGGCATCCTGAAAATACCAGAGATGGGTTGGCAGAAAATGAGAGGATTCTTGATAAAACCAAACAATCCGCTGCATGGGCATGCAGCGACGGTATCACCCAATTAATTAACCAAAGTAAAAATAGTCGTCCCAAGCATGATGAGATCTCTTAAAATATTTCTGGTAAACGGTGAGGCCGATGTTTGGCTGTTTCGTTTGGTGGCACTTACCTTTTTCCTGTTGCCAATCGGGACATCCCCCCCTTTAATTAGTGCGAGTCTTGCTGTCGTGGTTTTCTTTGCCACCGGTAAATTCAGACAGATCCCCGGGGTTTTAACCGCTTCATGGTTTGTGCCCGTGGTGTGTCTCTTTGTCATACCGTGGGTCTGGCTGGCAATTTCTCAGAATTTAGACCTGGGAATTGACTATGCCATGAAGGGAAAATACTGGTCTGTGGCGATTGTCGCAGCCACTCTTTGGATTTCGGACAATCAGGTTTTTACCTTGGTAAAGTGCCTTTGGGCCGGTTTGGTCATCGGCGCTTTGCTTGCTCTGTATCAAGCCGTGGTTCATGGTTTTGGATACCAGGATTTTTTGGGGTTTGGTATCACGCACACCCTGTTGTCAAATTATTTGATTGTAGGGATGCTGATGGTGGGGTTTTACTTTAGAAGAACAAACGATAGAAAGCTGAACCTTTGGTTGCTCATAATGGCCCTTCTTTTCCTTTTCCACCTGGCTGTGCTGAGGGGTAAATCCGGTTATTTGATTTTTATTCTGGCGGTCCCTTTTATCGCCAGAGACATTTTGTTCCGGTGGCCGAATTGGATCAAGGGAACTGTCGTCGTTGTTTTAGTGCTGTCCTTTCTATCTTTTCCGCCGGTGCGGAACAGGATAATGGAGCCTGTCAAACAATTAAAAAACATGCGGACGGTTTCACTGGATGATCCTGATTCCGAGGTTGAGCCACGGTTTTTTATCTTCAGTCAGGCTGCTTTGGCTTTGAAACAACACCCCGTCATGGGTATCGGAACCGGAAGCTTTTTGGAATTTACCCGTGCAAACGGAGTAAAAAAACTGGCACACCCGCATAATAACTTGATTTACATGTGGGTGAGTTTCGGTATTGCAGGACTTGGGTGCATACTCTGGCTTTTCGGCAGGCTATTTTACACCGCCTGGAAAAGCCGAAAGACGCCACTGGGCTATTTTGTATTGACGAGCAGCCTTGTCTTGTTCGCCACAGGCCTGTTTGACACGCAATTTTTAAATACCAACACATTGCTCTTGCTGACGATAATCTATGGTCTTCAGGGGCCGCTGATACGTGCCAGAGCAGAGGTGATGAATGGCTAAGCTATCTGTATATATTATTGCGTTTAATGAGTCGGAGAAGATAAAAGATGCGCTTGAAAGCGTTCAATGGGCTGATGAGGTCATTGTGGCTGATTCCTTCAGCACGGATGGTACGGCTGAAATCGCTAAAGCCCATGGTGCAAGGGTTGTGCAGGTGCCTTTTGAGGGATTCGGCAATCTGAGGAATTCAGCAATTGAGGCCTGTTCCCATGAGTGGATCTTCAGTCTGGATTCTGATGAGCGGTGCACCGATGCGGCAAGGGAGGAGATTGTCGGCATAATTAACGCACCTGACAGTACGGATACCTATTATGTGCCCCGTCGAAATTTTTTTATGGGCAAGTGGCTTCGCCATGGGGGGTTCTATCCCGACTACAGGCAGCCCCAGCTTTTCAGGAAAGGGGCACTGGTGTTTAAGCCGGATGCTGTTCATGAACGGTATGATGTGATCAGCAGCCGACCCTCAGGCTATCTGAAATCCGACATTTATCAAATCCCCTTTAAAAATCTTGAGGAAGTGATCCATAAGGCGAACCGGTATTCCACCCTTGGGGCGGAGAAGCTTCTGGAACAGGGAAAACGATCCGGAATGATGAAGGCATTGGGACATGGGTTCTGGGCCGCATTTACGATTTATGTCTTAAAGCGGGGCTTTCTGGACGGCTGGCCGGGATTTGTCATTGGTGTGGGAAATTTTGAAGGTACATTTTACAAGTATGCCAAGCTCTATTTGAAAGAACGCGGGCTGGATGAGTTTTTGAAAGTCCGCCTGCCGGATTAGCGGGTATTTCGGGTTCGTTTAGATCCCTGTGTTTTTATTGAAAAAAGAAAGAATCAGCGATTTGCATCCAGAAGAACAAACCGTATACATATACCAGATGGGCAAAGTCGGTTCCATAAGTTTACTGAAAACAATTGAAAAACTGGGGATACAAGCGGTTCACGAGCATAATTTAACATTGAGTCATTCAGACGCCTTGGGGGTGCGCCGTATGCCGGGCGTTTGGGGGGGCTAAAGTCAAATTTCAATGCGTTTAAAGGGTGTTGAAACCGATCATATTTTCACGGTGTCATAGGTCTCCTGCGTTATTGAAATTTATTATCCCCGGTTCTGAATGATCAACCTTACCTCTGTGGACCCTGATTAGTTCCTTTTTGCGGTAATAAACCCATTGCAGGAGACCGCCTTATTTTTTTCAGGCACAG
>MDTD01181617.1_pt1 | contig 13978 bp, 12 predicted proteins | sample 811221 | NCBI WGS metagenome assembly MDTD01 (sample SAMN05326646, study PRJNA326480) | marine metagenome | isolation source: seawater | place: Pacific Ocean: South West | collected 2011
ATAAGTTTATTTTGACGCCAATTTATTACTATAGCTCAAAGAGCAGAACTATAATAATCCCAAATACGTATCAAATAAAGTTTATTATAAATTTATTTCACACTTCGCATGCGCTTGTGAATCAGTCATAATTGAAAAATGAAACAATATTTAGATTTATTAGAGCACATCATTCAAAACGGTGAAAAAAAGGATGATCGTACTGGTACTGGTACAATTTCTGTGTTTGGTCATCAAATGAGATTTAATCTTCAGGACGGATTTCCACTTATCACAACAAAGAAGCTTCATCTAAAGTCAATTATATATGAACTTATTTGGTTTCTATCAGGGGATACGAATATTAGTTTTTTGAAGGATAATGGCGTCTCAATTTGGAATGAATGGGCAGATCCTGATGGTGACTTGGGTCCGGTTTATGGAAAACAGTGGCGTTCGTGGGATTGCAAAGATGGAAGATCCATTGATCAAATATCAAATTTAATAACCAACTTAAAAGAATCGCCGCATTCAAGAAGACATATAATCTCAGCTTGGAACGTGAGCGATGTTGAAAACATGGCACTTCCACCGTGTCACTGTTTATTTCAATTTTATGTATCAAACAATAAATTAAGTTGTCATTTATACCAGAGATCAGCTGACGTATTCTTAGGTGTACCATTCAATATTGCTTCGTATGCATTACTCACTCACATGATCGCTCATGTATGCAAATTCAAGGTTGGCGATTTTGTTCATACATTGGGTGATGCGCATATATATTCAAATCATCTCGAGCAAGTTAGAACCCAGCTTGATAGATCTCCTCTTGGATTACCAACAGTATCATTGAACGAAAGTGTGACGGATATATTTAACTTCAAATATGAGGATATCACCATTTCTAATTATGAAGCTCATCCTCACATTAAAGCTAAAGTTGCTGTATGATTTCGATATCAATTATAGTAGCACATGCGTCTAATTATGTTATCGGCAAAAATGGTAAGCTACCATGGCACATCCCTGCTGATCTAAAATACTTTAAGGAACTTACGTATGGGTGCCCTATAATTATGGGACGTAAAACCTTTGAGTCGATAGGTCGGCCACTTCCAGGTAGGCATAATATAATTATTACTAGAAATAATAAATATCGCAGTCATGATTGTGTTGTTATGTTTGACATCCAAGCAGCCTTGACGGAAGCCGCAGATTTTGCAGAAAAAAATGGAAAAAGTGATATTTTCATAATTGGTGGCGCCGAAGTGTATAAGCAAGCAATGGATTATGCAGATAAGGCATACATCACCGAAGTTCATGCTGATTTTGATGGTGACGCAGTATTTGATGCACTGAACCCTATAAATTGGCAAGAAATTTCCCGTGATTACCATGCAAATGAAGGAACAGATCTGCCATATTCATATGTGGTTTTGCATAAAATTAGCCAATAAATATTAATTTTATTCTATTTGTATAAAAACCTTTAAAATAATTTACTTAATAACTATGTTATAATAGGGTGTTTTAGAAATCTCAAAAAGGTAACGAATGATGTCATGGGACAACAACAACAACAATGGTCCTTGGGGGCGAGGCCCCAACGGCGGTAATTTTGATAATAATGATTTAGATAAGCTACTTAATAATCTAAAGTCCCGTTTTGGTAGCTTCTCACCGAAGTCACCGGATGGTAAGGTTAGCAAAAAGAATTGGGTGCTGATTACACTAATTGTGTTGGCAATTTGGGGAGCGACCGGAATTTATAGAGTTCAACCAGATGAACAGGGAATTGTATTACGCTTCGGTGAATATATTCGTTCTACTCCAGACGGACTTCATTATCACCTTCCCTTTCCTGTAGAGACAGTTTTAAAGCCTAAAGTAACACGTGAGAACCAAGTTGAAGTTGGTATCAGAACCTCAAATCAAGCATCGATTGGCAGAGGAGCAGTCGGACGGGATGTACCTGAAGAAAGCTTGATGTTAACAGGAGATGAAAATATTGTTGATGTCGATTTTTCGGTACAATGGGTAATCAGTGATGCCGCTGACTATCTGTTTAATATTGAAAATCAAGAGTCAACAGTAAAAGCCGTTGCAGAAAGCGCAATGAGAGAAGTAATAGGAAACTCAAATCTTGAGCAGATCCTTACACAAGGTAGAGAGACAAACGAGACAGCCGTTCGAGATTTGATGCAAAGCACACTTGATGAATACGGTGCAGGCATACTAATCAGACGTGTCCAACTACAAAAAGTTGACCCGCCAGCTGCAGTTATTGATGCTTTTAGAGATGTGCAGGCTGCAAGAGCTGACCAAGAGAGGCTTAGAAATGAAGCTGAAGCATATTCTAATAGGATTATTCCAGCAGCACGCGGTGAAGCCGCTCAATTAATGGAGGCTGCTGAAGCATACAAAAATTCTGTTATAGCTGATGCCGAAGGTCAGGCATCAAGATTTAACTCAATCTATGACGAATACAGAAAAGCACCTGAAGTAACGAGAGGAAGGATGTACCTGGAGACCATCGAACGTGTCTATGGTGGTATGGATAAGATAATAATTGATCAAAGCGGTGATAGTTCGAGCGTGGTACCATATTTGCCCCTTGATCAACTACAAAAACGACAAGACGATGGAGCAGCACAATGATTAAGAAACTTGGAATAATGGGCTTAATTGTATTACTATTTGTATCTGCTGTAATTATTTTTAGTGCAGCGTTCACTGTTCATCAGACACAACAAGCTTTGATCTTACGTTTTGGTGAAGCAATCAGAATTGTTACAAATCCTGGATTGCATTTCAAAATGCCAATCGCTGATGATGCAGTATATATTGACAAAAGAATATTGGATTTAGACTCAGAGTCACAAGAGGTTATCGCATCTGATCAGAAGAGGCTTGTTGTCGATGCATATTCAAGATATCGAATAACTGACGCACTAAAATACTACCAATCAGTTCAAACTTCAGCGAGGGCAAACGCTCGTCTCTCCCAAATTCTCAACTCAGCTGTCAGAAGGGTTCTTGGTGCAGCTACATTTGAGGAAATTGTAAAAGATAAGCGACCAATGTTAATGAAAAAGATCACCGAGCAAGTAAACAATGAGGCTGCTGCGCTTGGAATGTCAATTGTGGATGTAAAAATCAGGAGAGCAGATCTACCCGAAGCTAACAGTCAAGCTGTATACATGAGAATGCAAACAGCGAGGACCAAGGAGGCAAATGACATCAGAGCAAGGGGACAAGAACAAGCTAAGATCATAACATCAAAAGCTGATCGGGAGGCAAAAATTATCATTGCTGAAGCTAACAAGGTATCAGAAATTACAAGGGGTGAAGGCGATGCTGAGCGAAATAGTATATATGCCGACTCTTATGGCAAAGACCCGGAGTTTTTCAAATTCTATCGCTCCATGGTAGCATACGAAGAAAGTTTGAAGTCTGGTGATACTCGGCTAGTGATTTCACCTGATACAGATTTTTTCAATTATTTCAAAGATCCACTTGGTTCTAAATAGATATGGATGTTTTTATCTTGGCGATCGCAGTATTCTTATTGTTTGAGGGTACCATCTACGCGTTGTTTCCTGAACAAACGAAACGGCTGCTTACCACGGTAATGTCAATGGATACAAATTCACTAAGAATTTTTGGTCTTATAATGGTAACAGTGGGCGCAATAATCGTATGGTTGGTTTAAAAACATAATTTTGACAAAATCTAGACCTAAATAGATACAAATAAATCATAAATTGGAAGGTTAATATGCAAAAATCATACAACATCAACTCAATACTAGGTATAATATTTGTCATTGGAGCAATCGTCTTTGCAAATCCTGTACATGCAAATACATATCCCGATTTTTCTGAGATTGCTGCAAAATATGCAGACTCAGTTGTAAATATATCCTCAAAGCAGAGTGTGAAAAGTAGCGATCCTTTCGATGGGCTAAATCCGGAAGACATACCTGATGTATTCCGAGATTGGTACGAAAAAAATAAGAATTCTCAGCAACCTGAGTCAGCAAGTTCACTCGGTTCAGGATTTGTGATTGATGAGGAGGGTATAATAATAACAAATGCGCATGTGATACTTGATGCCAATGAAATTGACGTACTATTCACAGATGGAACGGTTCTAACTGCTGAACTAGTAGGAAAGGATACTAAAACTGACATTGCAGTCCTACGTGTTGAACCTGCTGAAAGTCAGAATTTGGTGGCCTTAGAGTTTGGTGACTCAGATGAATTACAAGTAGGGCAGTGGGTAATGGCAATAGGTAATCCATTTGGTTTGGGCGGAACTGTTACTGCCGGAATTGTCTCCGCAAAAAATAGAGATATAAGGTCAGGTCCATATGATAATTTCATACAAACTGATGCTGCGATTAACCGCGGTAATAGTGGCGGTCCATTATTTAATACAAACGGAAAGGTGGTCGGAATTAATTCAGCGATAATATCAACCACGGGCGGTTCCGTTGGAATAGGATTTGCAATACCATCAAAAACAGCAACTTCTGTGATAGAACAGTTGATTGAATACGGGGAAACTAGGCGCGGGTGGCTCGGTGTGAGAATTCAGGAAGTATCCGAAGATATTGCATCCAGTCTTGGCATGGAAAGCGCAAGTGGTGCACTTGTCGTTAGTATTGATGATGATGGACCCGCTAAGCAGGCCGGTATTAAATCTGGTGATATAATACTTACTTTCAATGGTGTTAATATCGACACTATGAGAGAGCTACCAAGAGTTGTAGCTGAGACAAAGGTTGGTACAAAAGTTGAAGTTGAAATATGGCGTAAAAATAAAGCAATAAAGAAGAATGTGGTAATAGAAAGGTTGAACGAGGGTGTTGTAGTGCAACAGCCATTGGTCGAAGAGGATAAAGATGATGTTGATAACACCTCTATTCTCAACCTTGGCTTCTCCTTAAGTAATATAAACGAAGAATTATCAGCTAAGTATGATTTCTCCCCAGATCAAAAGGGACTTGTTGTAACAGAGATTGATCCACAATCTGATGCATTCAAAAGAGGTTTGCAGGAGGGTGATGTTATCAACGTTATAAATGAGCTGGATCTATACAGCGTCAATCAATTTATTCGTATTATTGATAAATACAAGAAGGCAAACAAAAACTTACTTCTGATAAAAGTAGTCCGTGGAAAGAATATGATTAGAGTATTCCCCATTGATATATCTGTAGATTAAGTAATTATTTTATCTTTCGGTAAGCCTATAAAATATAATAAGCTGCAAAGATCGGTGTGCTCTATTTGCCCATTTGCACTTGCTTTCAATATCTGCTTTCCTTTGTAAGAGATTCCAAGTCCTGCGTCTCTTATGATTTCTAAGTCATTTGCTCCATCACCTATGGCCACGACTTCTGAACTTTTGATCCTAAGAGAGTCAATCGTATTTTTGAGGATTTTCTTTTTTGATATGGAGTCAATTATTGGTGGTATTACCTTACCAGTGAGAGTGCCATCAATGACTTCAAGTGAGTTAGCGTAATTTTCTTGGAAATTAAGTTCTTCTGATATTTTTTCAGTAAAAAAAGTAAATCCGCCTGAAACTAATATTGTCTTTATTTTTTGTTTATTGAGATTTATGAGTAACTTTTCTGCTCCATCATTAAATTCAATCTTATCGTAAATCTTATTAAGAAGTTCTAATTTTATACCTTTTAGTAAGCCAACTCTTTTTTCTAAGGCTTCAGCAAATGCTACTTCTCCCTGCATTGCACTCCTTGTTATATCTTCAACTTCCTCTTTTACATTTGCGAGATCTGCAATCTCATCAATGCATTCTTGTTTTATGATTGTAGAGTCCATATCTGAGATGAACACACTCTTGTATTTTTCCTCGGCATTTTGGTAAGCCCAATCGTACAGATGCGTATTAAAATAATTTACTAATTCATCTAGTAAAACATTCTTGTCAGAATCAAAATAAATTTCACATGCTTTCTCATTATCAAGCCATTTACTTTTTATAACAACTTTGAGATAATCCCGAATGACTGCAAAGGTTTCAGTTGTTATCTTGTTATCTTTACTAGATACTATTGTAAGTAATTTTTTCATTTTTTATGTATAAACTAGGGTAGATGTCAAATTATAGCTCAATTCTTATTTCAGGTCCAACAGCTTCTGGAAAGTCCGAGCTTGCAGTTCGCGTGGCAAAAAAGTACGATGGGGTGATAATCAACGCTGATGCTATGCAGATATATGATGTATTATCTATTGTAACTGCTCGACCAACTCTCGAAACTCAAGATACTATTCCCCACTTCCTGTATGGGTATGTTAATCCTCAGATCAGATACTCAGTCGGTCAGTGGCAAAAAGATATTGCGAGATTGCTGGTATTCTTGAAGAAAATAAATATTCTACCAATAATTGTCGGAGGTACTGGATTATATTTCTCCGGATTATTAGGCGAAATAGCTGAAATCCCAGATATTTCACAAGAAATAAGAAGCAAGTGGTTAAAAGTTAAGGATGATAATGACACACGCTATCTCTATGAGTGTTTAAAAAAAATAGATCCAAAATCATGCAAAAAGATCAATGCAACTGATCCATCGAGAATCTTACGTGCCATTGAAGTCTATGAGCAAACTGGAATCTCAATTCTAGATTGGCAAAAGAAGCAAGGTATTCAACTCATAGATAAGTCAAAATCAAAATTTATATATCTTTGTCCTAAAAGAGAAGATATTCAAATTAATATAGAAAAAAGAACAGCCAAAATGCTATCAAAGGATGAGCTGTATAGAGAGGTCGGCGATATTCGTAACCTCAGAGTTCCAAGCACCTATCCATCAATGAAAGCAATTGGTGTAAAGGAAATTATCGATTTAATGGATGGGAAAATTAACCTTGATCAGGTAAAAGTCAGCATAAATACTCATACAAAAAGATATGTAAGAAGGCAAATAACGTGGGCACGCAAAAAAATGGTTAATTGGGAGTGGATTGATAACGAAAAACAAATTTCTAAACTTTTATAAAAAAAATTGATTAATTTTTCTATATGAAATATATTGGGATAAATTTATTATTTTTAATTATATTATGTACTTGAATAAAAAACTGCTAGTCGTCTTGTGTGTCACCTGAGTCCCCCGGGGTTCTTGATGGTGATACTTTGATAGGGGCAAACGCCCCTTTTTTAATTTTAGGTATATTTTTTTTGAGTATTTATTTTATATAAGGCAAATAGGAATGGGTAAAAAAATTACAGGAGCAGAAATAGTAATCCAAACACTTCACGATCAGGGTGTTGACTCTGTTTTTGGTTATCCGGGTGGCGCCGTGTTGCCAATCTATGATGCCATATTTCAGCAGGAAAAAGTGAAACATATTCTTGTTCGTCATGAACAAGGCGCATCCCATGCCGCGGAAGGCTATGCGCGTTCAACTGGAAAAGTTGGCGTTCTTATTGTTACTTCTGGACCAGGAGCCACAAATGCAGTTACAGGGCTAACAGATGCTTTACTAGACTCCATTCCTATAGTTTGTATAAGTGGCCAGGTTCCAACACATCTAATTGGAACTGACGCTTTCCAAGAGGCTGATACTGTTGGTATTACAAGAGCATGTACAAAGCACAATTGGTTAGTAAAAGATATAAAAGATCTGCCGCGTATAATGCACGAGGCATTTTATATAGCTAGATCAGGTCGTCCTGGTCCAGTTTTAGTTGATATTCCAAAAGATATACAGTTCGCTGAGGGGGACTATGAGAATTTATCCAAGACTACACACAAAACATATACACCCCCAAAAACAATTGATAATAAAGCTGTAACACAAGCTGTTGATCTCATGCAAAGGGCAAAGAGACCAATAATTTATTCGGGTGGAGGCATAATTAATTCGGGTCCTCAAGCATCAAAATTATTACAAAAATTTGTGCAAAAGACAAACATGCCAATTACATCCACACTAATGGGTCTTGGCGCATACCCAGGTTCGGGTGATAATTGGTTGGGTATGCTGGGTATGCATGGTACCTATGAAGCAAATATGGCGATGCATGATTGTGATTTAATGCTTTGTATTGGTGCAAGATTTGATGACAGGATTACGGGAAAAATTGATGAATTTTCCCCAAACTCAAAAAAAATTCATGTAGATATAGATGCAACGTCGATAAATAAGAATGTCGAAGTGGACTTGTCTATAATTGCTGACTGTGGAAAGTTTTTAAATGAAGCTATCAAAATTATGGATAATAGAGGTAATAAATTCCAATCCTTCGATCTATGGTGGAAGAAAATTGAGTCATGGAAAAAAGTAAATTGTTTAAGATACAAACCTAATTCAGATGTAATCATGCCACAATACGCAATTCAAAGATTATATGAATTAACAAAAAATAAAGATACATATATTACGACTGAAGTTGGACAGCATCAAATGTGGGCAGCCCAATTTTATAAATTCGATAAACCAAACCGTTGGTTGACATCGGGAGGCTTGGGTACAATGGGTTATGGCTTTCCGGCTGCAAATGGCGTGCAGGTCGCAAAACCGGATGCATTGGTAATCGATATTGCGGGAGATGCGTCAATACTCATGAATATTCAAGAGCTATCAACTGCTGTTCAATACCAACTTAATACTAAAATCTTTATTTTGAACAATAGCTACATGGGAATGGTGAGGCAATGGCAACAATTGTTACACGGTAATCGAATTTCAGAGAGTTATTCTGATTCATTGCCAGATTTTGTGAAGCTTGCAGAGGCCTATGGTGCAACCGGCATACGTGCGAAAAAGCCTACAGATCTCGATGATGCTATTTTGAGGATGATCGATACTCCGGGACCTGTTATTTTTGACTGTGTTGTTGCCAATCTTGAAAATTGTTTCCCAATGATTCCATCTGGAAAAGCTCACAATGATATGCTACTTGGGGAGAATGTATCTGATGAAGAAGTGGCAAATGCTATCGATGATGATGGAAAAATAATGGTTTAAAAATTAAGATATGAGTAAATGAAATGAATAAGAAAAATCCTGCCTCAACTTATGATATCATCTCAATAAATGAAGATGATGAAAGACATACGCTATCTATTATTGTTGATGATGAGCCAGGCGTTTTAGCAAGGGTCATTGGTCTTTTTGCGGCGCGAGGTTTTAATATTGACTCGCTCACTGTGTCTGAGACTGAAAGTAAACAACAACTATCCAGGATTACACTCGTTACATCAGGATCACCAAGCGTTATTGAAAAAATAAAAGTTCAAGTAGACAGATTAGTTTCTGTCCATAGAGTGGCAGATCTCACAGCGGAGTATGGTCAATATGGAGCGTTAGAGAGAGAACTGGCTCTAATAAAAGTTAAAGGTACAGGAAATAAGAGACTTGAAGCTCTAAGATTGGCTGAAGCTTTTGATGCTCAGACGGTCGATGCAAGCCTCGATAGTTTTATTTTTCAAATCACTGGGCGAACCCGCGAAATTGATAGGTTCATTAATCTAATGGTAAGTGTTGGGCTCACGGAAGTGTCAAGAACAGGTGTGGCAGCCCTGAAAAGAGGAGCTGAGAGTACCTAATTTCGTGAATGAATTAGGATTATAATATTTAACAATTAAGAATAGGGATAAGAAAATGAGAGTTTATTACGATACTGATGCTGATCTTGGGCTAATAAAAAGCAAAAAAGTTGGTATCATTGGTTTTGGGAGTCAAGGACACGCTCACGCACTAAATTTAAAGGACTCTGGAATAAAGAATATAGCTATTGGCTTGAGAGACGGATCGAGCTCGGCAAAAAAAGCTAAAGATAGCGGTCTCAAAGTAATGTCAGTTTCGGAATTATCTGCTTGGGCTGATATGATAATGATGTGTGCGCCTGATGAAATACAACCTGATATATATAAAGATCACATTAGAGACCATATAAAACCGGGAACAGCTATTGCTTTTGCTCACGGCTTAACAATTCATTTCGGGCTAATCGAGCCGTCAAAAGACCTTGACGTAATCATGGTTGCTCCAAAAGGGCCAGGGCATACTGTGCGTGGTGAATTTCAAAAAGGTGGTGGTGTACCTTGCTTGATGGCAATCCATCAAGACTCCTCAGGAAATGCACATGATGTTGCCCTCTCTTACGCAAGCGGTATTGGAGGTGGACGCTCAGGTATAATTGAAACGACCTTTAAAGAGGAATGTGAAACTGATCTATTTGGCGAACAAGCCGTTCTTTGCGGAGGGCTTGTTGAACTTATCCGTGCTGGTTTTGAGACATTAACTGAAGCCGGTTATGCACCAGAAATGGCCTACTTTGAGTGTCTGCATGAAGTAAAATTAATTGTAGACCTGATTTATGAGGGTGGTATTGCCAATATGAATTACTCAATATCAAATACAGCCGAATATGGTGAATACCAATCAGGTCCACGTCTCGTCACTGAAGATACAAAAATGGAAATGAAGAAGATCTTAAATGATATTCAAACTGGAAAGTTTGTTACAAATTGGATGAATGAGTGTAAAGCTGGACAACCCACTTTTAAAGCAATAAGACGTCTCAATGATGCACATCCTGTCGAAGAAGTTGGTGAAAAATTAAGAGATATGATGCCATGGATAAAAGCTGGTAAATTGGTAGATAAAGAGAAGAACTAAGGGTAAATGAGCTCCGAAGATAACCATATAAGAATTTTTGATACAACATTACGTGATGGTGAACAATCACCTGGCGCAACAATGACACTTGATGAGAAAATTCAGGTAGCAGAATTATTAGATGATATGGGTGTTGATATAATTGAAGCTGGATTCCCGATAGCTTCAAACGGGGATTTTGAAGCTGTATCAAAAATCGCTGAAAGGTCACAAAATTCAATCATTGCAGGTCTTGCGCGAGCGATTCCTGAGGACATAGACAGAGCTGGTGAAGCAGTAAAAAAGGCAAAAAGAGGCAGGATACATACATTTGTCTCTACATCTCCAATTCATCTTGAGCACCAAATGAAAAAAAATGAAGGAGAAGTCCTTGAAATCATTAAAAAGACAGTTACACAGGCAAGAAGCTATGTTGAGGACGTTGAGTGGTCCGGTATGGATGCAACAAGAACATCTATAGATTTTTTATGTAAATGTTGTGAGGTCGCAATCAAGAATGGTGCAACAACCATCAATATACCCGATACAGTCGGCTATGCCATCCCCAATGAGTTCAATAATTTGATAAAAACCTTAAGGGAAAAAGTGCCTGGTGCGGATGAAGTAATTTTCTCTACGCACTGTCACAATGACCTCGGCCTCGCTGTCGCAAATTCTTTGGCAGGTGTTGATGCCGGAGCGAGACAGATAGAATGCACTATAAACGGACTTGGAGAGAGGGCTGGTAACGCAGCGCTAGAGGAAGTTGTTATGGCGATTAATACGCGTTCTGATGCCTTACCCTACACCACAAAAATTGACACAACAAAAATACTACGAGCATCAAAGCTTGTATCTGCAATAACGTCATTTCCTGTCCAGTACAACAAGGCTATTGTGGGAAAAAATGCTTTTGCACATGAATCAGGTATCCACCAAGATGGAATGTTGAAGAATAGCCAGACATACGAGATAATGAACCCTGAAGCAATTGGACTTAAAGAGTCATCACTGGTAATGGGAAAACACTCGGGTCGGCATGCCTTTCGAGAGAAATTAGCTGATCTTGGCTATAAACTTGGCGATAATGCATTTCAAGATGCATTTGAGAGATTTAAAGCGCTTGCTGATAAAAAAAAGAATATTTATGATGAGGATATTATGGCACTTGTTGATGATGAGATTTCAAGTACAAGCGAACGACTGAAGTTTAAATCACTTATCGTAAACGCAGGTACGAAGGGTCCGCAAAACGCAGAACTAGAAATCGAAGTTGATGGAAAAATAATTAACAATAAATCAACTGGTGATGGTCCTGTAGATGCGATTTTTAATTGTATAAAAGCTATATTCCCTCATGAAGCATCACTTCCATTATACCAAGTGCAAGCCGTCACAGAGGGCACTGATGCGCAGGCTGAAGTTAGTGTTAGGCTGGAGGATGAAGGAATATCTTTCACTGGTCGTGGCGCGGATACAGATACGCTCGTTGCGTCCGCAAGGGCGTATATAAGTGCTTTGAATAGGCTACTTGTCGCCAAAGAGCGGTCAAACTAATCTTATTGGGCCCGTAGCTCAGCTGGTAGAGCAGTTGACTCTTAATCAATTGGTCGCAGGTTCGAGTCCTGCCGGGCCCGCCAAAAAAATTTGATTTTTGATCTACAATTTCATAAAAAGTTGGCTTAAATTAATTTCTTCATTTGTGTGAATTCGATTTTATCACAGTTTAGCTCCATTAATACAGTTTAGCTTCTTTAATAATTACATCAAAATCAGCGCTCATGACAACCCCAAAAGTGACCACCAATTGATACATAATGTATTGTAATTTGTGGTATTTTAATATTTAATAAGGGTTAATGAATAATTAACTATTTTAAAGGGAGAACGAAATGTTAAGAATTTTTATGTTTGCTCTAGCTCTTGTCACTTTTGGCTTTGGTACCGCCCAAGCTAATGAAGTAAAAGTTGGCATGATTATGAGTTTCACAGGCCCCCTAGAGTCGCTTGTGCCACCGATGGTGGATGGAGCGGAACTAGCTTTTAATGAAGCAAATGCTTCAGGAGAACTGCTAGGTGGTTCAACAATTACTCTAGTCAAGGGTGATGCTACGTGTATTGACTCAGCTGCCGCTGTAACAGCAGCGGAACAAGCAGTTGCAGACGGTGTTGTTGCGATATTCGGAGCTGACTGCTCAGGTGTTACGAAAGCCATAACACAAAATGTTAGTATGCCAAATGGTATTCCAAATATATCACCAGCGGCAACTTCACCATCTCTAACAACCGAACCAGACAATGGTTTATTTTACAGAACTGCCCCATCCGACGCAAGAGGCGGTGAAGTATTAGCAGCAATCACAGCAGATAAAGGCGTAAAGAGTATTGCCATCACTTATATTAATAATGACTATGGTGTAGGTCTCGCAGATGTCTTTGAATCCGCAGTTGAAGCAGCCGGCATTGAAGTAACAGCTAAAATAGCTCATGAAGGTGATAAAGCAGATTACAGCGCAGAAGTTGGAGTTTTATCCGCCGCTGGTGGCGATGCACTAGCAGTACTAGGCTACATCGATCAAGGTGGTAATAATATTATTCGTGGTTCCTTGGACGCGGGTTCATTTGATCAATTCGCTCTTGGCGATGGAATGATCGGTACTTCCCTTGAAGATGCTTTTGGTGACGAGCTAAATGGTTCATGGGGTTCAACTCCTGGGTCTCTTGGTGCGTCATTCCAAAGATTCCAAGCGTATGCATCGGCTAATGATGTAGATCCAAATAGCGTTTATGCAGGTGAGTCATACGACGCTGCAGCTCTTTTAATTCTAGCTATGCAAGCTGGTGATTGTGATATTAGTGGTTGTAATGGTTCTACTGATGGTAGAAGTATTGCAGATAATATTCAAAAAATTGCTAACGGATCGGGGCCTAAAATCTATGCAGGTGAACTTGCAAAGGGTTTAAGGTTACTAAGCGCTGGTAATTCAATTAACTATCAAGGTGCTACGGACGTTAATTTCACTGAAGTTGGTGAAGCTTTCGGTCAGTTCCTAGAAAAAGGTTATATTGACGGTAAATTCGTTAATGTAGGTGCTAGATAGTTTAGTTATTATCACCCCACATAATAATGTGGGGTGATAATCTAATTATTAATAATCTTCTCAGGTAATAAGCCTCTTGGTCTGTATCTCATTACAACTAATAAGCCCAGACCCATCATTAGATATCTAAAATAAGGAATGCTATCAATTAAATGGATTTTTAATTGATTTGTGTTATCAACTTCGCTCATTAGAGTATTTATCACAAATAACGCGAATGGAGCCGACTCAATCCAAATAAACCAGACAACG
>MDTD01154593.1_pt1 | contig 13975 bp, 9 predicted proteins | sample 811221 | NCBI WGS metagenome assembly MDTD01 (sample SAMN05326646, study PRJNA326480) | marine metagenome | isolation source: seawater | place: Pacific Ocean: South West | collected 2011
CCAAGCGATCCAAGAACAACCAGGGTCGTTAACGCGAGACCGGCGACAAGACGCAAACCCACACCGAGATTGAAGCGGTCATCAAGAAACCCCATTACGCCAACACCAATTAGGGACGCAACTGTGACCAGAGGGAGTTCAACGTTTCTTACTCCTTGCAGGTGTCCCAGCATCCCCACGACTGCCACACCGGCAAAAATCGCCAACCCGCCGCCCCGCGGCACTACATGTTGATGGAGCCCTCGCGATGAGGGCATGTCTCCAGTCAGCAAAATACTGTCTGTCCTCAGGAACCACATAAGGATTATGGCCGTCAGGACTGACGCGACTGCAAACGCAATTAAATAGATCTCACCCGTCATCGAACTTGATTTATGTCACCCGCTTATTCAAACCTAAGGGTAGAACCGCCTGAAAACTTGAGATTGCAACTTAATCGCCTCGTCACTGGAAAATAGGAAGTCTTTTTCGAGACGGCTCACAAAATCCTTAGGGACTTCCCTGAACCAGGGGAGCCAGTTGACTAGAGAGAAAAGCAACTGGGCGACACCGCGTCGACAGTGCAGTTTGATCCCGGTCGAACAAGCTATCATCTGTGTGCGTTTGACCATCTCCGTGAAAGTCACGGCTTCGCCCCCAGCCAGATCAACACGAACAAGCTCGGCGTCTCCGACTGTCAGGCGGCGTTGTTCCTGCTTGTCTAACCCCTGATACTCCAGCTCCTGATTGGCGAACTCCAGACACAACAGGGCCGTTACCCATTCGGCAATGTCATCGCAGTGAATAGGCCGACGACGGCCCTGAGCGAATTCCAGGCTAAGTTTAATTCTTAGTAATCTCGTTAGCTGTTTGATTTTATTTATATTTCTATTTCTCTGTCCCCCGTAAATTAGGGTAGGCCGGGCGATAATAGTTCGCCCAGTGTCCCCAGATCGCACGCGAGCAAGCCAATCTTCGCCAGCGCAGAGCTTCGAAACAACCGCCCGTGAGATCGGCTCAGAGGACCCCAGTTTTGTAACCGCACTGGTAGAACTCAACACCACCCAGGGAGTCCCGCGCCCCACTGAGCCTCTCAAAAAAGCCTCATACGCCGGAAGCTCCCAAATTGGGCAGGCGCTCACTATCGCCACTATATTCAAACGCACGCCCGCAAGATTTCGGACCAAGAGGTCTGGATGGATCGTGATCGCGCCAGGAGATAGCCTGACTGCAGCAGGTCGTGTGGAAACACTTGCGGTAGAGTGACCGCAAGCGTTGAGTCGAGCATTAATCGCGTCCCCCACCTCACTCCTTGGACCGAAAACGAGAACCAAAGGTATCCGACCAGAGAGCGTCCGGCCTATCCTAATCAGGTCGTTGTCGTCTATTCGCACCTCGCCACCTCGATTCCTGTTATTGCTTTTAAGCTGAAAGCTCCAGGAGGCCAAACTCCGGGCTACCCTGAGCGCTCTCAGCGTGAGTCTCCTGCCAATACGGGGCAAGTTTCCTCGAGACGCAAATTTATCCAGATATCGCGCAAGACCTGCGTGTTTGTGCTGTAAAAGCATTTTCTCGGTTATGACGCCGGATACTCCTTGAAAGTGGTAAATGGGCGCGTCGGGGATAAAGGCTATCTTCCATCCGGCTTCACGTACCCTCCGACAATAATCAAGATCTTCGAAGTGCAAAAAATATCCTTCGTCAAAGCCTCCGATATTCTGATGCACCTGCCGCCGAACCATCATGCAGGCCCCCGAAATTGCATCAACATAAACAGGCATGCTCGGCAGCACTTCGTGATGTCGGTCGAACGTGGGCGCCGAATGAACTGGGACGATTGACCGGACTGCCTTACCGCAGGATCGTATCAATGTCGGATCGTATCGTCTGCTACCCGCTTGTTCACGTCCGTGAAAGTCAAGCAGCAATCCACCACACAACCCGGTCTCAGGATGTCCCATGAGGTACTCTGTCATCCTCGAGAATGTCCCGTCGGGGACAAACGCATCAGGGTTTAGGAAAACGATGAAATCGTTTCGGGCCCGGGCTGCCCCAATGTTCGCCGCAGTGCCAAATCCATAATTACTATCCAACTGGACCAACGTCACGTTGTTCTGGGCACGAAGAGACCCTACGCTCGAATCAGAAGAGCGGTTGTCAACAACGATCAGCTCTGAATCTGCCGCCAGAGAAGTCAGGAGTGCAGAAGTTGTCGCCTCGAGGAAGGCACCCGAATTAAAGTTGACGATGACTATCGAGAGAGGAGACACGATATCACTCACGCGCTATAAGGCTCGTTCTTCGCCCAGCAGACCGCGCGCCTTCCCCTTAGGCTTCCCGGCCTCCATAGGTATGTCGGATTTCGTACGTCGGTTTGTCCTGTGACTCGTGATAGGTTCTCGCCTGGAGTTCTGCCAGCAAGCCCACAGTAACAAATTGGAGGCCCACCAGCGTAAGAACGATACCTGCAAGCACCGCAGGGCGACCCGCGAGCGCGATATCGAGAAACACCCGCTCAATAAAAAGCCACCCCAGGATTCCACCGCCGGCGACCGTGCAGGCCATGCCTATGCTGCCAAAGAACTGGATCGGACGGGCAGAATATCCCATCAGAAACTTGACGGTCAGCAGGTCGAGCAAGACGCGGAATGTCCGGGATAACCCGTACTTCGACACACCGGCAATCCTTGGATGATGCCGCACCTTGACCTCGCTCATGCGAACCCCATACCAACTCGCAATCGCGGGGATGAACCGGTGCATCTCTCCATAAAGGCGTAGGTTTTTTGCGACATCTTTACGCATCGCCTTTAATGTACAGCCATAGTCGTGAAGTTTCACGTCCGTGGTGGTGGAAATTAGCCAGTTGGCGACCCGTGAGGGCAGCAGACGCAGCCACAATCCGTCTTTACGTTCATGCCGCCACCCACAGACTAGATCCATCCCCTGATCAATCTCCTTAAGCAGCATTGCGATATCTCGAGGATCGTTCTGGCGGTCGGCGTCCATGGTTACGACGATCTCCCCGTCGGCTGCGCGCAGTCCGGCAGCGAGTGCCGCGGTTTGCCCAAAATTACGGCGAAACTCGATAACGACCACTGATGGAAGCGTTCTTTGTAGAGTTTTCAGTACATCCAAAGACTGATCTGTACTGCCATCATCTACAAATATGACCTCGTAGGATCTTCCGGTCTCTTCAAGCGCAGCGACGATATCTTCAGCGAGCGGCTCTAAATTATCCGCTTCATTGAATACGGGGAGAATGACTGATACGGCGGTAGTTGGCATGATGTGCACTCCCCAAGAGGGCGAAAATAAACGGTTGGCTAGGTTTCACTAAATGGGCGAGCCAGAACTTCTTCGGTATCCAGGCGGAAATGACAATTGTAGTACGGGTCCCCCTGAGAGAGACTCTCACCGTGGCGTTTTCTGAACGCATCGACCTCTTTGTTGAACCGGGCTTTCTTCTCCGGCGTGTCTTCATAACCTCGACTCACGGACTCGTGGTGATAGGCCCTCGCATACGGCGTAAAAATGTTTAACAGCCCCTGACTTCGCAATCGGAGGCAGAAGTCCACATCGTTACACGCTATCTTAAACAAACGTTCGTCGAACCCCGCGACTGCATTGTATAACTCACGCTTCACCATCATCATCGCGCCGGTAACGGCAGATACGTTCTGAATATTGTGGAGTCTATTGAGATAACCAGGATAGCCTCCCTCAACATGCTTGTGAGGATGTCCGGCGTAGTTTCCAATACCAATAGCGATCCCGGCATGCTGAATCGTATCGTCGGGGTAATAAAGTTTGGCACCTACGGCGCCTACCTCCGGCCGCTGAGAATGTTCGAGCATCGACTCGAGCCAATCGGTATTGATCACCTCAATATCGTTGTTCATGAGCACAACATGTGCTGCCTCAGAATTCTGCACGCCAAAGTTGACGATTTGGGAGAAATTAAACGGCACATCTAACGTCACGAAACGTAAATGGCTGTTTTCTGACTCGTATTGGGACATCAACTCGTGTGTCAACACTTCTGCACTTCCGTTATTTACACCCAGGATTCGGTAGTGCGCATAGCGAGTCTTGGAAAGCAATGCGTCAATGCATTTGCGGAGCATAAGCGGCTGATCGCGAAATGGAATGACGATCTCCACCATGGGCTCGTCCACTATCGTACGTCGAACGCGAAAAAAATGCGGTCCATTGGCGGTAAGAACCTCGCCTTCGATACCGCGACGGTCCAGAGCTTCTAAAAGTGCCTGGCGACCGCGCATATGTGCCAGGGGCTTAGCACCTGTATCAAGACTCGTCGACTGTGCGGACTGCCGCCAATGATACAGCGGCTCAGAGATATGCATCACCCGATCCGTTTTCTCTGTTAAACGCAAAAGAAGATCGTAGTCTTGCGCCCCATCAAATTCTGGCCGAAATCCTCCGACCTGATCGACCAGCTGTTTCCTGACCACTAGCAGGTGCGTGATGTAGTTGTGGGTTAGCAGCAGATCCGGAGAATAATCTGGTTTAAGATGCGGGAGGCCAAAATAGCCGTCACTTTTTTGCTCTGTCCTGTCGCTGAATGTTGTTTCATCCGTATAGACGAGATCGAGCTCGTGGCGGGCAATTTGCTGAGCTACCTTCTGAAGTGCGGTGGGTGCCAGCATATCGTCATGATCCATGAGCGCAACATATTCGCCGTGCGCACCGTCAATTCCCATCTGGGTGGCTACTGAGATCCCGGCACTTCTCGTAAGCTGAATCTTGGTGACTCTGGGATCGTCCAGATTGTCTAGAAACTCCCGAGTGCCTACATCTGTCGAACCATCATTGACGAGCACCAAGTGCCAGTCGGGATAAGTCTGCCCCCGCACCGAATTCACAGCATCCGCCAGCCAGGCCTTGGGGGTATTGTGAACCGGGATAACGACCGAGATTAAAGGTCCGCCCGGAACGCAGGCAGCACCTGCGTCGGTCTCATTTGCTCGTGGGTCAATGAGATGCGAGAAGCACTCCGTTGGAGGAGCAGCCTTCTGGGCAAGTTGCTCAATTGCACTCAGGTTCCGCGCCTCATCTTGCGCCCTTCGCCATCCAAAAAACACTTTACGAAGCACTTCTGCGATCCGCCAGGCCTTGGAAGACTTCAATAGCTCGAGTTCTGCGGATCGCAGATGTGCGACATCTCGAAGGCGCTCTACCTCTACCTGTAATTCGTTCACCTTCTGAGAACGCTCTTGAAGCGCTTTTTCCTTTTTCCACAATCCAGCAATTAACTGTCTCTCCGCATCCGGTCCATAAATCATCTCGGGCCATGCCACCTTAACGCTCACTCTCACTGCTTGGTGGTAATCGGCTTGCTCCCCGTTTTCGGCCAGAAGAATCTGAATGCCTGCCGGATTTTCATCCCGTGGATGAATATAAAGAGAAGATTGTTCTGAGTTCACAACACCTGTTGAACGCTCTCTAACCTCTGCTGCACTGTTCAGCGTTAAGAGATCTTTGGTCTTTTCTAGGCCGACACTAATAATTTCAAGTGAATCAATTCGCGCTTCTCCAAGCCAGCTTGGGAAAAGTAACGTAAATTGTCGAGGACACACCGCCGGACCGTAAAACTGAAACTGCAAGTCACAGCCTATCCTCGCGTTCGTGGCTGAAAAAGGAATGACGATCCGTCTAGGCCCGCCACAGGTGGACTCGAGGGCGCCGACGACCTCCAGCCAATCGGCATTCCCAAAACGGCGCTCAAGCATGGTTGAGAGCTCGACCACGCCAAACGAGGCCAGAGTCGCACCTCTGAAAAGCCGCTCGAAGCGCTCCAGTTCAGCCAGCGTTTTTTCAAACTCCACGTTGACAAGATTGCACGCCGTTTCCAGGAACGAATTGAAAGAGCAACCCCGCTCTCGTACTCCTAGCAACTCATCCAACCGAAGCGCGTTTCTGGAAAGGAAATAGACTATTCCACGACAGAACGCTGCTTCAACGCTTAGTAGCTCCCGCCGGCAGCGCCATTCCTGGTCAATGGGAATAATCCGGCCTTCGTTGTCGCGCAAAAGGTTATCCGGATTTAGGTCAACGTCGCGTTGCCCATTCAGCTGGAACCGTGACTGCAAGAAACTGAAGTAAGCCAAAAGCAAGCTATCGAACTCGGCATGGGAAACTTTATGAAGGGCAGATAGCCAGAGATCTTCAACTGTCTGATCGGCGCGGTAGGGTTCCGGGTCCCGAACATGCTGAAAATCTGCGCTGGTACTTTCGGAGCGAAGTTCTGGCTGACCCCCACCGAAAATAGGACGTCGCTCCACCATTGATTGCCCGCGTCTTTTTAGCGTTTCAGTCCAAAACAACCTGAAACGCGTACCAACCGCCTGGTGAATAAAATCTACGTCTACGGGATCGCGCCCTGATGAGTCTCGTCTCCATAGAATGTGGATTTTGGAGAGATCCTTAAGCGGAAACCTTTGATGCTCTTCATAGAGAGACCACACCTCTCTTATAGGTACCGAGCCGGGATACCGGGGGGCGCCAAGTTCATCAATATAACCGGCAAGATGCTTCCATGCCCCCGGGCTCTCGGTTAGAAAGTCCTCACGGATCAATAGTCTGGGGCAATCAAGATTCGGTAGCACCAGAACCGACTCTTGGCACAAAGAGTCATCTTTAGCGCCCTTTACCGAAAAAGCCGTTTGCATAGGCGGCGGCAATGAGCCCGACTGGGCCGCCACAACTACACCCCCTTTGTCTAGGGTATCTCCCAGAATTTTGGTTAAAGTGTCGAAGAGGCCTCCAGAGTCGGCTGGGGTGTTACCGATAAATACGACATCAGGTGTTTCATTCTCGGCGTCCAGATCAGAGAGCGAGTGTATGGATTCATCGCCACAAAGCAGACGTGCGGTTTCTTCATACTCAATCCTGGAGTCGTAAAATCTGGGCTGGTGCCCCAGATCCAAAAGATGACGCCCCACCGCGAGACCGTCCCAGTTCCAGAGCAAAACTGAAGCATTTGGTGGCAAAGTGAGTAAGTTCGATATCCCAGCCGATTCCGGTCGAAGCGTTGGCAATTCGCCCTCCGTCCCATTGAGAAAATCCGACTCCACAACACCCCACGGCAAATCTGGAAACAGACTGATTGCCCGGCGCAACTCCTCCGACAGGCTGCCGGTATTAATAGAACCGGGACTCTCCGCACGGCTAGAGAGCTCATCCATGTTTTGAAAACCCAATCGAAAGGTCCAGATCGGCTACTCCAAAATCACCCGACGCTCCCCGGACAGGCATGTGGATAAGATCGTATCGTCGATCCACAGCGATGTTGTCTCGGCTATGATCATCTTGCGCGATTCCGATCGAAAGAAAGTACTCCCCCGGGATTAGCGCACAAACAAAACAAAACCGTATCGGCAAGTGGTCCCCGGCTGACAGACTCGGCAGCTCAATACCTCTTTCTCTTGTGTTGGCGCCAAAAACGGCTCGGCCGTCAACCGTCTTCACCGTAAACCCAATAATCAGGTCATCAATGGTTTCGGTTAAATAGATGTAAACATCAAGGCTGATTCGTTGCCCGCGCTCGAATCCGCCACGTATCGAACCATCGACACTGCCAAGCGCGTAGTCATAAATAACGGCTCGTTGATCCCCCCAACGATACTCATTCGGGTTGTAAAGAAGCCGGCTTGGGCACAGGTCTCGCGGTAAATCTTGACCCGGTGCGCTTCGAACCCTCTTTGAAAACCATTCCTGCTCCGTGGGGCTTGCATCACTGCTTTGATCAGAAGTCTCCGATCCAAACAGATCTTCCAGATAATCTTGGATCACGACCTTAGGTTCCCCTTTGGAGCGTACTTCGCCGGAGTTCAAGTAAATTGCGCGCGAGCAGTGTGTCTGAACAAGGTCGACCGAATGGGTGACAAAGAGAATTGTTTTGCCCGCTTTTTGCATTTCTTGAAACCGACGGAAACATTTACGCTGAAAACGGATATCCCCGACCGCCAGCGCTTCGTCCACAATCAGGATCTCCGGATCCGTGTTAACAGCCGTTGCGAAAGCCAGTCGGACGTACATGCCGCTGGAGTAGGTACTCACCGGGTGTTCGATAAACTCACCGATCCCAGCAAACTCAACGATATCCTCGAACCGCTCGTGAACCTCCTCTTTGGAGATCCCCAAGAGCGCCGCGTTCAAGTAAACATTTTCCCGGCCTGAAAACGCGGGATTAAAGCCTGCGCCTAACTCCAACAGCGCTGCCAGTCTGCCGTTCACTGCGACGGTACCCCGGGTCGGAGTCAACGTGCCGCATACCATTTCGAGAAGTGTCGACTTTCCCGAACCGTTCGGTCCGATGATCCCTACTGTCTCACCAGGGGCAACGTCAAAGCTGACATCATCCAACGCAGTAAAGACAGAATGGTAGTTGCGTCCGCGAACTGAATACATCTCTCGGATGCGGTCGATCGGCCTGCCATAGATTCGATAGTCTTTTCCAAGCCCCTTGACGCTGATTGACGAATCAGAGGACATCTGCGAATCCTTTTCGTGTTTTTTGAAACCACGCGAGCGACATCCAGGCTACTGCAACCGACGCTATTCCGTACAGAGCTAATCCATTCCAGTTTGGGAGTTCGCCCCAGAGCACAACCGCCCTGAACTGTTCAATGATGTATGTCAGTGGATTGAGGTAGAGCAGATTTTGAAACTCCACAGGCAGTGCGGTCTTAGGGTAGAGAATAGGCGCCATGAAGAAAAGTACCGTACTGAGCAAACCCATCATCTGGGCGATATCTTTGAGGTATACCGCCGTTGCTGAAATGAGCCAACCAGCTGCAATACAGACAAAAGCCAGAACAAATAAGGGAATAGGGAAAAGTACCGCGGTCCACGGAATGCCCCCCTGAACAAAGAACAGATAGGCCAATAGAATTCCGGTACTAATGACACCCTGAAAAAATGCACTGATCACAGTGACCCAGGGTAACGCCTCTAGAGGAAAGACTACTTTCTTGACGTATTGCGGGTTTGCGACGATCAGGGTAGAGGCTTGCGTTAGGCACTCCGCGAGGATTCCGTGGACCAGCATGCCGGAGAACAGAATCGCCGCGAATTCCGCGTTTCCCCCGCTTTGAGAGACCCAGCGAACCTGCAGGATTGTGCCAAAAACAAAGGTATAGACCGCGAGCAACAACAGCGGGGTCACTAGTGACCACAACAAACCCAGCACGGTTCCACGGTACCGTCCCAAAATCGCCCTTTTTGCCAGCTGGCCAATGACGAAGCGATGTTCGACAATGCTGCCGGGGATATAGAGCGGATCGGCGCGGTAACGCGTGGTGTTGGATCCCAAAAGCTCGCTCCGCACTATGCTGGTGATGCCTTATGAATTACCTGACTGATACTCCGCCGCCAACTCACGAAGATAAGCGCCATAAGTGCTCTTGCCCAGATTCGAGGCAAGGGCCGAAAGATCTTCTATCCCGATGTAGTTCATTCGAAAAGCTATCTCCTCTGGGCAACAGATCTTCATTCCCTGCCGCGTCTCCAGTGTTTCGATAAATACTGACGCTTGGAGCAACGACTCATGTGTGCCGGTATCCAGCCAAGCGGTTCCGCGGCCTAGCAATTCAACGTTGAGGTTCCCATTTTTAAGATATACCCGGTTGAGGTCCGTGATCTCCAACTCGCCTCGACTCGACGGCTCCAAGGAACGAGCATAGCTAGAAGCGTTCTGATCATAAAAATAAAGTCCCGTCACCGCATAACGCGAACGGGGATTTTCAGGCTTCTCTTCAAGGGTTTGCGCCCTACCTGCCTCATCGAAACTCACGACACCATAGCGCTCAGGGTCCTTTACGGGATAGGCGAAAACGGTTGCTCCGCTTTTCAGCCTGGAGGCGCGTCTGACTGCGTCAGACAGTTGGTCTCCGTGAAAAATGTTATCTCCGAGGATCAACGCGCATGGCCCGTTTCCGACAAACTCAGAGCCAATGATCAGAGCCTGCGCTAGACCGTCTGGAGAAGGCTGGACCGCATAGGCGAGGTTCAATCCCCAATGTTCTCCCGTCCCCAGCAACTCCTGAAACCGCGGGGTATCCTGGGGTGTAGAGATCAGCATGATGTCCCGAATACCCGCCAGCATCAGGACACTGAGGGGGTAGTAAATCATCGGTTTATCGTAGACCGGCAAAAGCTGCTTGGAAACGACCTGTGTAACCGGTGATAACCGGGTCCCCGCCCCGCCTGCGAGGATTAATCCTCTCATTTTGACCCTCCAAGGCCGAGCCGTTTTGCTGCCGAGTGCTTGCCTCCAACCTCGTCGACCCATCGCTGGTTACTCAAATACCACTCGATCGTACGTCGAATTCCGGATTCGAATCGCTCCTCTGGTTGCCAGCCGAGCTCTTCTTTAATTCGCGAGGCATCGATTGCATATCTGAAATCGTGCCCCGGTCGATCTTTAACAAAGCTGATGAGATCCGAATAGCTCCCCTCTGACCGGGGTGCAACCTTATCTAACTCGCGACAAATCGTCTCAACGACCTCAAGATTCGTCTTCTCTGCATCACCGCCGATGTTATAGGTACGTCCTGATTCGCCTTGGCTCATCACCAGGACGAGCGCCCTTGCGTGGTCGTCAACATAGAGCCAATCGCGAATATTATCCCCCTTGCCGTAGACGGGGATTGGGTTACCCACCATCGCCTGATGAATCACGACAGGAATCAACTTTTCGGGGTATTGGTAGGGGCCATAATTGTTGGAGCAGTTAGACATTACCACGTCAATCCCAAACGTCTCTCCCCAAGCCCGGACAAGATGGTCAGAGGCTGCTTTGCTCGCCGAATACGGTGAGTTTGGCTGGTAGGGAGAATCCTCCTGAAAGCGACCGGTCGCCCCAAGAGAACCAAATACCTCATCTGTAGAGATATGATGAAAGCGTACTTGGTCTGTATGGGTATCTGATTCCGATCCGCGTTTCTCGTCTTCAGCCCGAACCGCCTCCAAGAGGTTATAGGTTCCATGAATGTTCGTACTAATGAATTCCTCTGGACCATCAATCGAGCGGTCTACGTGAGATTCCGCGGCCAAATGCATGACGGCATCAGGCCGATAATGATGTATCAACTCACGAATTTCCTGGGCATGGCGGATATCGACCCGTTCATGCCGATAGCCTGAATATCCCGACTCCTTGGAAACGGTCGACTCGTTCCCCGCATACGTCAGTATGTCGACGTTGATGATGGTGGCGTATCCATCGGCAATTAACTGGCGAATAACAGCTGAACCGATAAACCCGGCCCCACCGGTAACCATGACGCAGCAGTTTTCCGGCGTAGGCAATGGCTGGCGACTCTTGGCTCTCGTTGAGGGAGACATTAGCTATGCTCCCTCTTCTTTAGGCTGGTATAGAGTTGTTTGGCATACCGCCCCACTCCCTCCTCAACATCAATGGAGTTGTTCGAAAAACCTGCTTCCTTAAGGTGGCTGATATCCGCTTCGGTATAACTCTGGTACTTGCCTACCAAGGCATCGGGCATCGGAAAATAACCCAGAAGTTCTTCCCGGCAAGCCTCTTCGAGCGACAACTTGGGCTTACCGTCGATCTCTCTACAGGCGTTGATCACAGCTAACGCGACATCGTTGAAAGTTCCGGCCTTTCCCGTCCCCACGTTGAAGATTCCACTTTTTTCCGGGTTATCAAGGAAAAACAGATTCGCCTTAACGACATCATCCACATGGATAAAGTCCCGCCGTTGTTCGCCTGCCTGGTAGCCGCCCGAGCCCTCGAACAACCGCACCGAACCCGACTCAAAATACTGGCGCGTCAGATGCCACGCAACAGAGGCCATCCGTCCTTTATGGTCTTCGCCCGGGCCGTAAACATTAAAGTACCTCAGCCCCACCAGTTGCGGCGAAGCTGGCCTGCTCTCTCCGAATGCGTAACGATCAAACAGGGTCTTTGAGTATGCGTAAGCATTCAGTGGTTGTTCATTTTCGCGAGATTCGACAAACGGCCCCTCGGATCCATAGACGGATGCCGACGACGCATAAATCAACGGGACCTCGTTGTCGGCACATGCCCGCAGCAGAACTTTCGAATAATCAAAGTTGGCCTCCATGACATACCGCCCATCGCTCACCATCGTGTCCGAGCAGGCTCCTTGATGGAAAACAACTTCCACCCCCGATGGCAGACCCGAGTTCTTGGTCATCTCCTGAAAACAATCTTTATCAATGTAGTCTGCAATCGTAAGGTCGTTGATGTTCTGAATTTTGGCGGTATCCGACAAATCATCTACAAGAATAATATCGTTGCGTTCACGCGAGTTAAGCACTGCGATCAAGTTCGAACCGATAAAACCCGCTCCGCCAGTAACGACGATCATCGCAGACCCTCCCCTTGCGGGTCGAGGGTCAGGTCTGACGGGCGGACTACGCTGGTTCCGAACCGGCCCACCACTGCGCTGGCACCACGCGTGGCCCACTTAATACACTCAGCCCAACTCAGGCCCGCGGCAATGCCCACCGAAATTACTGCCACCACAGTATCCCCGGCCCCGCTAACATCAAAGACTTCCCGAGCTGTGGCATCCTGATGGATGACCTCACCTGACGCAAGAAACAGTGTCATTCCCTGTTCTCCCCGGGTGACCAAAAGCCCTCCCAGATCCGCCGCTTCGACTAGACCGTGGGCAGTGTCAGAGAATGCCGGGTCATCCGTCGCAACACCGGTCGCTAAGGCAAATTCGTCCCGGTTTGGTGTGACTAGTGTTGCTCCCCGGTAGCGCGCGTAATCCGCACCTTTCGGATCAACGATCACCGGAATCTCCCGATCTCTAGCGATCTGAATCATCTGTTCGATATAGGCCAGGCCGCCTTTGCCATAATCGGAGATGACAATAGAATCCACGGTCTGACTGATCTCCCGAAAATCGGCAACGCTTTGCTCAAGCAACTGCGCTGAAGGACGCGACTCAAAATCCGCACGAAGGAGTTGCTGGTTGCGGGACACAATCCTGAGCTTCTCGGTCGTCCGTCCGTGCGTGTCGATATGAAAATGCCGGTCCACTCCAGCCTGTGCAAGCAACTTGCTAAGCCGACGGCCGGCAGCATCATCTCCGATAAATGAGAGCAACTCACAGCCTGCACCGAGAGAGGCAATATTGGCCGCCACGTTCCCCGCCCCCCCGGCACACTCTCTAACCTCGCCAATATTGACAATCGGCACCGGTGCCTCAGGCGAAACGCGAGTAACGTCACCGATCCAATAACGGTCAAGCATGGTATCCCCAACCACCAGGACACGCCTCGGGTCATTCCGGTTCAGAAAATCATCATCCATCGATAAACACTTTCTTAATCTGCCAGAATTGGGCGTCGGCCAATGCTGTAGTAATCGAGGCCATGTTGCTTCACGATTATTGGATCAAAAACATTGCGGCCGTCGAAAATGGCGCCGACGCGAAGCGCTTCCCGAATCCGCGCTAAATCAGGACTGCGGAACGCTTTCCACTCTGTAAGTAGGATAAGTGCGTCTGCGCCTTGAAGCGCACTATAGGGATCTGCGCCAAAGGTCACTCTGTCGAGGTCGCAGAGCGCCTTCTTTGCCTCGTCGACTGCCACAGGATCGAACGCGGTAATGCTGGCCCCCAAATTGCATAGGTCCCTGATGATGACACCGCTTGGCGCTTCGCGAATATCATCTGTATTGGGCTTAAAGGCAAGGCCCCAGACGGCAAAGTGACAACCTTTCAAGTTCTCTCCGAATCGTGACACGATCTTCCCGACTAGAGTGGTCTTCTGTTTCTGGTTGACAGCCTCGACAGCGTTCAGAATTTTGGGCTCCCATCCGTGTTCATGCGATGTTCTCGCGAGGGCCTGGACATCTTTAGGAAAACAGGAACCTCCGTAACCACAACCGGGGTAAATAAAGTGATAGCCAATACGCGGATCCGAACCAATTCCGAGTCGGACTGTCTCGATATCGGCGCCGACACGCTCC
>MDTD01032345.1_pt1 | contig 13974 bp, 7 predicted proteins | sample 811221 | NCBI WGS metagenome assembly MDTD01 (sample SAMN05326646, study PRJNA326480) | marine metagenome | isolation source: seawater | place: Pacific Ocean: South West | collected 2011
AACCGCCCGGGACAACCTGGAGACAAAGGTGGCGGAACGCACCCTTGAGTTGCAGGAAAACCAGGAACGGTTTGCGGCCCTTCTTGAATCCGCGCCGGATGCCATGGTGGTGTCCGATGAATCCGGAGAGATTGTCCTGGTGAATTCCGAGACGGAGAAGTTGTTCGAATACGGCAGGGCTGAACTGCTCGGCGCCTCCGTTGACCTGCTGGTACCGGAGACGGTTCGGGGCAGCCACCATGAAAAACGCTCCCTTTATCACGGGGATGAAAATGTCAGGGCAAAAGGCGCTGCGGGGCTGGAACTGACGGCCCAGTCAAAAAGCGGTACCCTTATCCCCGTGGAGATCAGCCTGAGTCCAATAAAAAACCGGTCCGGTATCCTGGTGGTGGCCTCAATCCGGGATATCACGGAGCGCAAAGAGGCAGAGGCGGCATTGCGGGCATCCGAAGAGAGTTTTAGGCTGATTCTTGAATCCGTGGGAGACGGTATTTTCGGGGTGGATACCGAAGGTTGCGTGACCTTTGTAAATCCGTCTGCCGGACGGTTGCTGGGATACGATACCGATGAACTGATCAGCCGGCCCATACACGATAAAATTCATCACACCCATACCGACGGGACCCATTATCCGGTGGAAGACTGTCCCATGTTCAGGGCGTACAGCCGGGGGACTCGGGAAACCATCTCCGATGAAATGCTGTGGCGCAAAGACGGCACGGGTTTCCATGTGGAATATTCCGCCGTACCGGTGATCAAGGACGGCAGGATCTCCGGGGCGGTAATTACTTTCAGGGATATTACGGAGCGGCGGGCCATGGAAGCGGTGCTTGCCGGGGAGCGGGAGCAGCTTCAGCGTATTCTGGATACAAGCCCTGTTGGGGTTGCCATTACCACCGGCGATTCGGTGCGCTTTGCCAATCCCAGGTTCACGGACATGTTTGATGTCCAAGAAGGGGACGATACGCCGGATCTTTATGCGGAGGATGCGGATCGTGACCGGATTGCCGCCACGCTGGCTTGTGGCCGGAGAATCGATAACATGGAACTAAAAATGATTGGCAAAAACAGGCGGATCCGGGATATGCTGGTCACTTACATGCCCATCGATTACCAGGGGGAAACTGGCGGTTTGGGCTGGATAATGGATATCACGGACCGCAAGCAGGCCGAACAGGAGATCCGGGACCGCCTGGAAGAATTAAACAGGTTCCGGCGTCTGGCCGTGGGACGGGAGAACAAGATGATTCAGCTTAAAAAGGAAATCAATGAATTGTCGGGACGACTGGGGGAGGCGCAACGGTATAAAATCGTAGGGAAGAGCGACACCGGTGACGCAGATGCTTAAAACCATGCGATGGAAAAACTTGTTGGTGGGACTGGCAGCGGCCGCGGTTTTTGTGATGGTCTGGATGCCATTGGCCTTTGCAGCAGAGATTCCGTTCACCCCGGAGGAGAAACAATGGTTGGAAGCAAACCGGGACAGAGCGCTCCGGTATATCATACCGCCGCGTTACAGGCCGATTTCCTTTGTGGAAGAAGGGCGTGGCGGCGGGATAGCCGCAGAATACATTCATATCATAGAAGCCCGGCTGGGCCTGAAGATGGCATTGGTGGACGTGCCCTTCGGCAAGGGGCTGGCAATGGCCCGGAAAAAGGAGATCGATGTCCTGCCCTGCCTGTCCTATACGCCGGAGCGGGCCGAGTTTCTCACATTTACCCAAGGCCCTTACCTGACGCTGCCCATTGTCCTTGTATCCCGGAAGGATGTGGCGGGTATCTCCGGTGTGGCAGATATCCGGGGGCGGCGGGTGTCGGTTGACCGGAACCTGGCGGCTTACAGCAAGCTGACCAATGAATATGACGATTTGAATCTCACCTATGTGTACCGGGAGACGGCCCCCGAGGTGATGCGGGCCGTCCATCTGGGGCAGGCGGACCTCTGCTTTGCCTCCACGGCCGTGGCCGGTGACCTGATATCCCGGAACGGCTGGACCAACCTGAAAATTGCCGCGGAGACCGACTGGCCGGAAACCCGGCTGCGCATGGCCGTGCGCAATGACTGGCCGCTCCTGGCCGGTATCCTGGAAAAGACCATTGCTTCCATTGACCGGCAGACCCGGGATCAGATGTTCAACAAATGGGTGCCGGTGCGGTACGAGCACGGCCTGCAGGATGATGTGATCTACGAAGTCATCCTGCCCCTGGCGGTGTTCGGCGGGGTCATCATCCTCGTCATTTTGGTTTTCCTTGTGATCCTGGTGCGCAAAAATAAAAAGATCCGGGCGATCAGGGACGAACTCACCGAAAGCCGGGACCGGTTCAACCTCTCCCTTGCGGCCTCCGGTATCGGATTCTGGGACTGGGATGTCATCAGGGACCGCCTGTCCTGGGATGAAACCAGCCGGTACGAGATGCGTCTGATGCCGGAAATTGAGGCCATGGATTTAAACGGGTTCATGTCCCTGATGGATGAAGCGGAAGCGGACAGGGTCAGAGGGGAAATCCGGGACGCCCTGGCGGGTAACAGCGACTTTCATACCACGTTCAGTATCCGGCTCAAGGAATCGGGTGTCAGAGTTATTGAAGCCAGGGGACGGGTGCTCAGAGATGACGCCGGCCGTCCGGTCCGCATGATGGGTACCAGCATGGATGTGACCCGGCGGAAGGCGGCCGAGGCGGAACTGTTAAAACTCTCCGTAGCCGTCGAACAGAGTTCCGCTTCCGTGGTCATTACCGATACGGAAGGCACCATTGAATATGTGAATCCGGGGTTCTGTAAAGTGACGGGCTACACGCCCGAAGAGGCCATCGGCCAGAATCCCAGGATTTTAAGATCGGAACAACAATCTCCCAAGATATATGAAACGCTCTGGAAAACCCTGGCCGCAGGGGAAAACTGGCGGGGGGAGTTTTTGAACAAAAAAAAGGACGGCAGCCTGTACTGGGAGTCGGCCTCCATTTCTCCGATCAAAGATGAGAGCGGTAAAATCACCCATTTTGTGGCCATCAAGGAAGATATTACCGAACAAAAACAGATTCAAAAGGATCTGAGTGAAAAGCAATCTTTTCTGCAAGGATTGATCGACAACTCCGGCGCCCTGATTTACGCCAAGGATTTTGAGGGCCGTTATCTTTTGGTGAACAAGGACTGGCCCGAAATTCTGGGGTTGGGGGATATCGATCCCGTGGGCATGACTGACGAAGATGTGTTCGGCAAAGCGGCTGCCGCAGTGCTCAGGGAGAACGACCGGCAGGTGTTAGAAGGGATGACCCCGGCGGACAGCGAGGAAACCGTGATGGTGAACGGTGCCCCCCGGGTGTTTCATTCGGTGAAGTTTCCCCTGTTGGATGCATCGGGAACCCCATATGCCACCTGCGGGATATCTACGGATATCACGGACCGAAAACAGTTGGAAACCGATCTTCAGAATCAGGTCCGGGAACTGGATGAAACCCAGACCGCCATGCTGAATATGATGGAGGATCTGGAAGAGGAAAAAGCCAACGCCCAGGCCGCCACCCGCGCCAAGAGCGATTTTCTGGCCAACATGAGCCATGAGATCCGGACCCCCATGAATGCGATCATCGGGATGAGCCATCTGGCCCTGAGAACCGAGCTTAGCCCCAAACAAAAGGACTATATCGAGAAGGTCCATCTTTCGGCCCAGAGCCTTTTAGGGATCATTAACGACATCCTGGACTTCTCCAAGATCGAGGCCGGCAAACTGGATATCGAAATCATTGCCTTCAACCTGAACGAGGTGCTGGACAACCTGTCCAGCCTGGTGACGGCAAAGACCCAGGAAAAGGGGGTGGAGCTTATCTTTAACCTGGATACACAGGTGCCCCTCTATTTGAAGGGCGATCCCCTCCGCCTGGGGCAGATCCTTTTGAATTTAGCCAACAACGCGGTTAAATTTACGGAAAAAGGTGAGATCGAGGTGTCCATCTCGGCTGTTAGCGTGGCAGCGGAGGAGGCCTTGCTTAAATTCGAGGTCCGGGATACGGGCATCGGCCTGACCCCGGCGCAGCAGAACAAACTCTTCCAGTCCTTTCAGCAGGCCGATACCTCCACCACGAGAAAGTACGGCGGTACCGGTCTGGGTCTGTCCATCTGCAAGAAATTGTGTGAGATGATGGGCGGAGAAATCGGTGTGGAAAGCCAGGCCGGTATAGGGACCACCTTCTGGTTTACCGTCCGGCTCGGCCGGGTGGACCGCGTGGCCGAGAAGCTTGAGATTGTCCCCGATTCCCTCCAGGGCATGAACACCTTGGTGGTGGATGATAACCGTACCTTCTGCCAGGTGCTGAAAACGTATCTGGAAGGATTTACCTTCCGGGTGGACATGTGCCACACCGGGCAGGATGCCATTGAGATGATCCGGTCGGCGGCCCAGTCGGAAGAGAACCGGTATGATGTGGTGTTCATGGACTGGCAGATGCCCGGCATGGACGGAATTGAAACTGTCCGGCGGATTCACGGGGATGCGGCCCTGGACCGGGTGCCCAAGGTGATCATGGTTACCGGCCACGGCAGGGAGGATGTTATGGACCAGGCCCGCACCGTCGGGCTGGACGGGTTCCTACTCAAGCCGGTGACCCATTCCATGCTGTTCGATGCCGTGATGGAAGCCTTCGGCCAGGAGGTCACTGCCGGCAGAGACCGCAGCGGGACGGAAGGCCGTGAGACACCGGAGGCCGTTAACGCCATCCGCGGGGCCAGGCTGCTTCTGGTGGAAGACAACGCCTTGAACCAGCAGCTTGCGGTGGAACTGCTCAACGATGAAGGCTTTCATGTGGCTGTGGCGGAGAACGGCAAAATCGGTGTGGAGATGGCGGCTGCCTCCGAGGACGGGGAGAAATACGATGCCGTGCTAATGGATCTCCAGATGCCGGTGATGGACGGCAGAACCGCTGCCCTAAATATCCGGAAACTTGAGTCGGCGGTCAAGGATGTCCCCATTATCGCCATGACTGCGGATGCCATGACCGGGGTCCGGGAAGAGGTGTTGGACCTGGGGATGAACGATTACGTGACCAAACCCATCGCCCCTGTCGAACTGTTCAGAACCCTGGTGAAATGGATTCCGCCGGGAGAGCGGACCGTCCACGAAAGATATACGGCATCCCGGGCCCAAAAAACGACAGAAATCCCGGAATTGCCGTTCCTTGAAGGGATTGACACGGATCGGGGACTGGAACGGGCAGGGGGGAACAAGGTCCTTTACCGCAATCTGCTGGCCAGGTTTCACACGGACAACCAGAGGACGGCCAGGGACCTGGACCGTGCCGTTGAGTCCGGTGACAGGGAAACCGCCGTACGGTTGGCCCATACGGTCAAAGGCCTGGCAGGCACCATCGGGGCGGAAGACCTGCAGGCCATCGCCGGATCATTGGAGGCCGCATTGGCAAGCGGCGGCACGGAAGAACTTGGGTCCCTCATCAGTGATTTTAAAACCGCTTTCAGTCAGACGCTGGATGTGCTGGCACCGGTTGCCCGGGAAAACGCTGCGGCAAGTAAGGCGGATGTGGCAGAAAAGGGGGACGAGACCCGGCTTCTGGCATTTCTAAAGGAACTTGAACCCCATGTAAAGAAACGCAAACCCAAACCGGCAAAGGCAGTACTGGCCCGTATGGATGCTTATGAATGGCCGGTTAACCATGCGCCCAAGATTGCCGAAATCAAAAAATTAACCGGAAAATACAAGTTCAAGGATGCCCGGCCCCTTTTGGATGCCCTGGTGTCGGAACTGGAATAGGCAGCCGCAGGGCTGCGCAAGGAGAATCACCATGAAAGACCTGTCGGAATGTGTGGTCCTGGTCGTTGATGACACCGAGGCCAATGTGGATATGCTGGTGGAGGCGCTGGGCGATCTGTACGATGTGATGGTGGCCATGGACGGGGAGGAAACACTGGAAATGGTGGAAGAGGAACGGCCCGACCTCATCCTGCTGGATATCATGATGCCGGAAATGGACGGCTTCGAAGTCTGTGAACGCCTTAAAGCCGATGCCGCCACCCGGGATATTCCGGTGATCTTTCTCACGGGGAAGACCGATCCTGAAGACAAGGAACGGGGCATGGCCTTAGGCGCCATTGATTATATCATCAAACCCTTTGACATTCCCGATGTCCAGGCCAGGGTGAAAGCCCACCTGGAAAAAATCGCAGAACAGTTATAAATGCAAGGTTAAAGGCGGCGCCTATATGGAAGAGACGCGGAAAGATACCATCCTGGTGGTGGATGATACGGAGGCCAATATCGATATCCTTCTGGACATCCTGGAAGGGGATTACGAGGTGGGGGTGGCCACGGACGGGGAGTCCGCCCTGGAGGCCGTGGCAGAAGAACTGCCCGACCTTATCCTGCTGGACATCATGATGCCGGTCATGGACGGGTACCAGGTGTGTGAGCAGCTTCAGTCGGATGAAAAGACAAGAGACATTCCGGTGATCTTTGTCACCGCCCTGGAACAGCAGGAAAGTGAGACCCGCGGACTGGGGCTGGGGGCAGTGGACTACATTACCAAACCCTTTAACCCTGAGATTGTCAGACTTAGGGTGGAAAATCACCTGAAGCTGGTCCGGGCCAACCAGGCGTTGAAGCGCCAGAATGAGATCCTTATAGAGAACGAGCGGCTCAGAAACGATGTGGAGAGCATTGCCCGTCATGACTTGAAGACGCCTATGAACGCGTTGATCTCCATTCCGGAACTCCTGCTCAAGGAAAAGGGGGTGACGGAAAACCAGCGGGAGATGCTTGAGATGATCGCCCAGTCGGGTTTCAGGGTCATGGATATCATCAACTCCTCCATCGATCTGTACAGGATGGAAAAAGGGGAGTACCGCCTGCGCCCGGTGCCCATCGACCTGCTCAAAATCTTAAAGCAGCTCAAGGGGGAGATCATTCATCTTATGGGGGAAAAGGAGATCCCTTTCAGGATTCTCATCGGCGGCAAATATGCAAAAGAGGATGACAGCTTCATTGTTTACGGCGAGGAGATGTTATACTACTCCCTGTTCGTCAACCTGGTGAAAAACGCCGTGGAAGCCTCTCCCCCCGGGCGGTCCGTCACCGTGGGCCTGGATATCAAGGGCGATACCCCCATCATCATGGTGAACAACACAGGGCTGATCCCGGATGAGATCCGGGATACCTTCTTTGACAAATACGTCACCCACGGCAAGCCGGACGGTACGGGACTGGGGACTTACTCCGCCAAGCTGATCACAAAAACCCTGGGCGGAGAAATATCCTTTCAGTCCGTCGAGGAGAAGGGCACCACCCTGATGGTGGAACTCCACGACAACCTGAAAAAGGAAAATGCGGAGGAAGCCTTTGACAAATTTTTCGAGCAAAGCCCCCTCCAGATCAAGAATCTGTCTAAAAAGACAAACATGACCATCATGATCCTGGATGATTACGCCATTATGCGAGGGACCATCGTCAGTATCTTAAGGCAGATGGGCTTTAAGAATTTCATCCGGGGGGCCGACGGTATGGAAGGCCTAAAACAGCTCCAGGTCAAGCAGGTGGACCTGATCATCTCCGATCTGAACATGCCCAAGGTCAACGGCCTTCAGTTGCTCAAGCATGTGAAAAAATCGGAAACCTTAGGGCACATCCCTTTTATGATGGTGTCAGGGGAAGCAGAGCAACGGAAGGTGGAACAGGCCGTCAAACTGGGGGTGGATGCCTTTGTGGTCAAACCCTTTTCCGCGGATATACTGATGAAGAAATTGGCCCGGGTGCTGGACCGGGCGGACCAGCAGGAGGGCTAAACAATGATGGGAGACCGCAAAAAAGATCGGGAGACGACCGTTTTCTCCGTACTGGTGGTGGACGATACCGAGGCCAATATTGATATCCTGGTGGACACCCTGTCCGGAGAGTATGACGTCCGGGTGGCCCTGGACGGGGAAACCGCCTTGGAAACCGTTGAAGAGGAAAAACCGGACCTCATCCTGCTGGACATTATGATGCCGGGCATGGACGGCTACGAAGTCTGCCGGCGCCTGAAAGGGGAGCCACGCACCCGGAATATTCCCATCATTTTTTTAACGGCCATGACCGAAGAAAAGGACGAAGCCCGGGGCCTTGCCCTGGGAGCCGTGGACTATGTCACCAAACCTTTTTCCCCTGATCTGATCAAATCCCGGGTCCGGAACCAGCTGCGCCTCAGCCGCCACCGGGAGATGCTGGCCATTGAGGTGGCCAGGAAAACCCGCGCCCTGAACGAGGCCCTGCTGGAACTCCAGAATGCCTCCCTGGACACCATCATGCGCCTGACACGGGCCATGGAGTACCGGGCCAACGAATCCGGCCGTCACAACCTTCGGATCAGCGAATACGCCGCCGCCATCGCAAGAGAACTTGGCCTGAACGCCAAAACGGTTTCTGCCATCACCTACGCCGCCCCCATGCACGACGTGGGCAAGATCGGCATCCCCCGGGACCTGCTGGACCGGCATCCCCAGCTTTCTACCGAAGAGCTGGACACCGTGAAAAACCACACGGTCATCGGCGCTGAGATCCTGGCCGGACCGGACAGAGGATTTCTCCAACTGGCCCGGACCATCGCCTTGACCCACCATGAAAAATGGGACGGCTCAGGTTATCCCAAGGGTCTTAAAGGCGACGCCATCCCTCTTGCCGGCCGCATCGTCTGCCTGGCGGACAAATTCGACGTTCTCATGTCCGACCGTCCGGGCCGCAAGGCCTTCAGCCCGGAGCAGACCCAGTACATCATCCGCCAGCAGCGGGGCAAACATTTTGATCCAAAGATCGTTGATGCCTTTTTCAAGGCGGAAGAAGCGGTGGCTGCGGTGATGGAAAAACATGGCACAGGCTAAAGTGGGGATCGTTTTCCCCGGGATGTGGTATCAGAGAATGCGGTTGATTCCCGTCGCCACGTTGTAGCAATAATCCCCCATCTTTTCATAGCTGGAAACCATGGCAATAAAAAACACCCCGGCGTCAACCGAGCACTCGCCGTTTCTGAGGCGCTGAATATGTTTTGAACGCATGGTTTCCCTCATTTGATCGATGCGATCCTCCATGGCCAGTGAGGCGTCGTAAAAGTCCTCCGGCTTGTCCCGCATACCCTGGATGACGTATTTTAGAAACGCGTTGGCCTGGTGGGATATGGCCTTGAGGTCCTCCCGGGCGGTCTGGCTGAAATGGATGCCTGCGGCATGTGATTTATCCAGCATCTTGGAAATATTTTCCATGGCATCTCCGATCCGTTCGATGTTGTTGGTAATCCGCATCATCTCTGAGATTTCCTTGGCCTCAGGTTCGTTGACCTCTCCCTGGTAGATGGTGGTAAGATAGGAAATGATGATTTTTTGACAATCGTCGATCTTTTCTTCCACGGTGTTCCGTTCGGCCAGGATATCCTCATCCCTGTGCTCCAGACAGGTGGAGACCCGTTTGATGTTGAGCAGTACGTATTCTGCGTAGTTGACGATTTCACCCTTCACCCGGGCCAGGGCGCCGATGGGGGAATCCATGAAACTTTTGTCGAATTCCGGCAGCCGGAATATATCGTCATCCCGCTTGTCTTTGGGGGACAAAAAAATGGTCAGCTTCACCAACTTGGGCAAAAATACCAGAAACACCAAGGCGTTGACCACGTTAAACAGGGTATGGCCGTTGGCGATATACCGGGCGGCATTGGGGTATTCCCTGTTCACCGTAAGGTCCACGGGGCCCGCACCCAGATGCCCGGTAATGGCCACCACAGCCTCCGTGAACGCTGGAAAAATCGTCAGGATCAGGCAGACCCCGGCCACATTGAATATGGTGTGGGCGTTGGCCGTTCTGTGAGCCTCGGTATTTTTTGAGCCCAGGGTCGCCAGTTGCGCCGTCACCGTGGTGCCGATGTTTTCACCCAGCACCAGGGCCAGTGCTGTGGGAAAGGTCAGAAGGCCTGAAGATGCCAGGGTCATGGTCAGGCCCACTGTGGCGGATGAGGACTGGACGGCCACAGTGAGTAACGCCCCCATGGAAACGCAGAGCAGCAGCCCGCCCACAGTATCCGTGGTAAAGGTGGTGAAAAAGGAGATAAACTGGGGATCGGTTTTAATGGGGGCCAGCCCGTTCTTCATGACGGTCATGCCGAAAAACAGCAGGCCGAATCCCAGGATGATATCTCCGATATGACGAAACTGCCGCCGTTTGGAAAAATACTTGAGCCCTACCCCCAGGGTGATGGCAGGCAATGCGGCCTTAGCCAGCTTGAAGGCGATGAGCTGGCCTGTGATTGTGGTACCTACATTGGCGCCGATGACCACTCCTACCGCCTGCTGCAGCGTCATTATCCCTGCACTGACAAACCCGATGAGCATGACGGTGGTGGCGGATGAAGACTGGACCATGGCCGTAACCCCGGCCCCGGTCAGACATCCCATGATGCGATTGGACGATATGGCTTCAAGTATGCTTCTGATTCTCTGGCCGGCCGTGGCCTGAAGCCCTTCGGTCATCATTTTCATTCCGAAAATGAATAATCCGAGTCCCCCCAGTGTCTGGATCAAAATATTGGCAATATCCACCCGGTCCCCCTCCGCGATCGGCTCGCCTAACAATAATTTAACGCAAATCTAATCAAATCCTAACAAAGCGCTTCATCTATACGTTAAATGGATGGATTTTTCAATAAAGGGATAGCGGATGGGTTCCATGGGGATGGACCTGCTTAAGGGGCAGAAGTTGAACGGACGCCAACAGCGCGACATGCTATCCTGGCGGGAACCCGCTGCGTTGAGGGCCTATGGCAGGCCCTCTTTTGATACGACCAAGGCAGCCTGATTTTCTTCCTATAATTTAAATTTTTTGACCATATTGCTCAGTTTTTCTGCAAGGTTTGCCAATTCTACGGCACTTTGGCTTACCTTCGTACTTCCGGTATTCATATCTGCCGCGGCCTGACTCACCTCAGCAATATCCCGGCTGACTTCCCCGGCTACTGCCGATGTCTGGTTAATGTTTTCGTTCACTTCCTGAACACCAGACGCTGCCTGGCTGACATTGTTTGAAATCTCCTGGGTTGTTGAAGACTGCTCTTCAATTGCGGTGGCGACTGTACTTACGATACCGTTGATGTCCTTTATGATATCCACAATCTCAGTGATTGCAGTCACAGACTGGTCTGTCGTGGATTGTACATCAGTAATTTTTTGGTTTATTTCAGTGGTTGCCTCGGCGGTTTGCTGGGCAAGGGCTTTGATCTCTCCGGCCACAACGGCAAAGCCTTTGCCTGCCTCGCCTGCCCTGGCTGCTTCAATCGTCGCATTAAGCGCCAGTAAATTGGTCTGCTCCGAGATATCCGCAATGGCGTCCGTCACCTTGCTGATTTCTGACGAGGCTTTGCCAAGTTCGTTGACTTTTTTTGACACTTCCTCTGCTTTATCAACTGCGGTGTCTGTTGTCTGGCTTCCCTTTGCAATGTTATCTGAGATTTCATTAATGGTTGCGGTCATCTCTTCTGACGCGGCCACGATCATCTGGATGTTTGCTGTTGTCTGTTCTGTTGCGGCGGCGACACTGTTCATATTGGTTCCCATCTCTTCTGCCGCAGCGGCAACACTGGTGGATTTTTCTTCGGTCTGTTCGGCATTCAAAGAAATATTTTTTGAGACGGAGGAAAGTTCTGTGGACGAGGTGTTTAATCTCTGTGTCCCAGATGAAATGTCCGAGAGCATCTGTTTCAAATTTTTGTTCATGGTGTTCAATGAATGAGACAGCATGCCTATCTCATCTTTTTGGTCGATGTCTATCAGGTGGGTCAGGTCGCCCTGGGAGATGTTTTCGGCAAAATCTTTTGCCATTAAAATAGGTTTGGTGATTGATTTTGTGATTATAACCCCTAGTAACAGAGATACTAAGACGGCTATACCTCCTGTGACTACCAGTAAAGTGAACTGAAATGATGAAATAGTAGATACGTTGTTTTGGGCCTGGGTAATTGTTTTCCTTGACAGATCTTCAATTTCACCGAGCATTTCCAGCATTTTTTCTCCGATGTCATCTGCTTCATGGTCGTATTTATAGAGCGCATCCTTCGAATAGTCCATGCCCTCTATTTTTTGGACCATAACGTCATAGATCTGTTTGATTCGTGGTTGGAATTCCTTATTATGAAACGCATCCGCTTCTTTCACAATGGATCTGAGCGTTTCATTTTTAGCCGGATAAATCCTGCCTTCTTCAGTTTGGGCGCCATCAAGAACGGCATTGGCGAACAGATCAAAATCTTTTACAAAATTTGAATGTTCATTCCAGGCATCGTCAAGATCTGATTTGTTTTCCGAGGCGAGCAACTCCATGATCATTTGCATATCCCGGGCCACAGAGATTTTCATTTCCATTGCAGCGTCTATCAACGGAGAGGTCTCAAGGGTTACCTTGAATTGTGATTTGATTTTGTTGATCCCCATAAGCCCTGTGGCAACAACAAGAACCGTTATTGCACTTGTCACAAGAAACCCACCGAGCAGTTTTTTTCCAATGCTTAAATTTTTGAACATTCATCACCTCGACAATAATTGAAAAAGAATAAAACGTTACCATGACAATATCAGAACCTCATTAGAATGGTAGCAGATTTTATGCCAAAAACAGCTTTTCATGAATGAATAGCTGAAATTGTAGTTAAAATCACCTTGAGAACAGACGATTTGCCATATTTCAGTACCATGTGTGCATCAGATTAAACACACTAGTGTCTCACAATTGACAGATATGGTACATTTGGGCCCCAGGTTTAAGATACGCTTTGAAACACCCGGTTAAAACCGTGAGCGACTTGCCTCCACCTGATCTGTGAGAAAATTCCAATTTTGCAAGGTATTTCGCACAACGGCAGATGACATCTTCCATCGTTCCTGATTATCCCGAAGTCCTCTTGAAAATTCCAGTTGAATTCCCATTCCGGTCCGTCCTAGGTTGCAGATATTTTCCGGGTGCATGCCGGCAAGGTGTTTTTTGGTGAACGTTTTTATACCGGTTGATTCCAAAGCGTCCTGAACGGACAGTCTTAAGAAGAGATGCCGGCCGCCCACGTAAACCCGTTCTTCAAGGTCTTTGCAGGCATGGATGGTAACCACAAGATCCGAGGCTGCGAGCAGGCGCAGCGCCCGGGGTTCGTCAACCCTGTGGCTGGTGATGTGAAGGCGGCGGTTATTCTTTTCTTTCAATCCCTCAAAGCAATAGAGGTTAAAGTCATCACCGGCAATGGCTTTTGCAATGGACGAGGTGCAAGGCTCGATCCGGCCGCCGTGGGGAGCGAGAATGGAAATAGCTGCGCCACGATCCAATACCCGGATACGATAGTCCAGTCCTTGCGTTTCAACAGCGGCCAGCGCTTGAAAATCGGGGTAGTCGTCCATGGGAACGCCTGCCTGTGGCTATTGCTCGATAAAGGAGGGGTCGAAGTCATCCAGGGTGCCGCCGGACTCAAAGTGTTCGATCATGATATGCCCCACGGCGTAGATGATGCGGCCGCCGCGCCAGAGGACGGCAAGGCCGCCGCCGGCAGAACCGAGTATCGGTACGATTTTGGACAGGCTGCCGGCCCATAAAAGTTTTTTTCTGCCCCGGGTCAGCTCGTTGATGATGAACAGAGCCTGATCCGGATCATAGTCCACGCTGTAATGGCGGCAAAGCCGCTGGAGCATTTTTACGCCGACGGTTTTGATGGCCACCATATCCACCACCGGCAGGGGCAGCAGGCCTGAGCCGGAGGCAATTTTTGAGTACATGCCGATGATCTGGGCGGCTTCTTCCTGACGGCTGATCTGCACGGCTTTTCTGTCTGCTTTGCCGGACGTTGAGACCCCGGCAGGAGGAACCGCTGCCACGATATCTTCAGGTGTGTTTTCATACAGCCGCCGCCGGTTCCGGGTCACCTTAATTTTTTTGGTTTCGCTCTCCATAGCTGTTATTTCCTGGGGCACGCGGGGTGCCG
>MDTD01193171.1_pt1 | contig 13973 bp, 11 predicted proteins | sample 811221 | NCBI WGS metagenome assembly MDTD01 (sample SAMN05326646, study PRJNA326480) | marine metagenome | isolation source: seawater | place: Pacific Ocean: South West | collected 2011
GCCCAATAATTAATTAAGTTCCAATATACCCTCTTTATCAACGGTATTCTTTTTTTTCCAATTTTAATGGTTTGCTTCATAATTTCTTTTAATTATTAAAATTAGGTATAAATTAATAAAGTCTGGGTATTTTATTTATTTTAGTTATTGTATCATTATAATCTAACCCAATTATTTCTAAGTACCACTTTAATGAGTTGTACCTTGGATGATTTTCAGAATATATATGCTCCATTGCTTCCTGTCTTGTAATCATACCCTCTCTTATTTGGTTACTTCTAAACGTGTCGTGCTCACTAAAACCAGAAACTATATTGTAAATATAATTATAAAAACTTGCAGTCCCGTCTCCTATCCTCCACGTAGAGTTCGTATCTACAGCTGTTTCCCACCCGTATTGATTAATTATAGTGTCGTTTATAACTTTTTCATCCCATTTTACATATTCAAAGAATGATATGAAATTATTTTTTGGAGTAATGTATCTTGAAAGAAATGATCCAAAAGTATCAAACATGGATTGGTTGAAATATCCTGGGCTTCTTAAATAGTTTAGTCCAACAAAATTTAGAAGCTTTAAATGATTCATAAAGGATAGAGAAAAATTATATTTCTTGTCTCCTTCTGGGGGTAGTCCTGCAAAACCAGTTTTAAAATCAGTATTCTCAAGTCTATTGATCCCCCAGACTTCAATATCAATGTTCAATTCTTTTTTAATTTTATAGGCATAGTAGAAGAAATATTTATCCCCTGACATAAAAAGCGGAATCATCCCTAATTCAGGATTTTTCAACCATGCAATGATATTTTTTTTAATATTTTTTCTTTTCCAATGTATATCTGCTGCGACAATAATATTCTCAACACCTAATTCTCCACATACTCTGGCTATATTTCGCCTTGCGAGATCTGTAACCATGCCCCAATCGTATGTATACGTTATAGGGTTCATACCTAACTCTTTTTTTACGTAATGTAAAGTGTATGTGCTATCTCGCCCTCCACTGATAGGTAAAAGAACATCCGGTGATTGATCATATTTTTTATAGCTAGATAGATAGTCACATAATTCCTGCTTTGAATGAGAGGCGCTATACATTTTGTATTCAGAACAATAGTTACACAGGCCATCTCTATCAAATGTTATAAAAGGAAAAGTTTCAGGAAGAATACAACGGCTGCACCTTCTAAGTAACTTTATTTTTTCTAAGGGGTACTGTAAGAGTTTTTTTTCTTTTTTTGCCTCAGGTTCTAAGTGTAAAAAGTTTAATTCATTAACGACAGATAATTGATTTTCAATACCGCTCGAATGAATTAAATTTATTTTATACGGTTTACATTTGTGACGATCACTAAAAATTTCAATTGATTGATCTAATGAAAGATTGTGGAATTCAATTTTTTCATAGTCAACAACGACACCTCGCCCGATTTCAATTTTTTCTACAACTGAATTTTTTATTAATTTTCCAATATATCTCTGCATCTTATCAATCATACTATTTTCTGAAGCAAAGAGAAAAAAATCTTTGGAATTGTGCAACGTATATATGCAACCAAAGTTTGTTGCTAAAAAGAGCTTATTATAATCAGAGAAGTTTAGTGCGAGAGCGGCGCTACCTTCAATTTCTTTAAAAAATTGTGAAAATGGTTTGTTTTCTTGAATATATTTATTAAACAGGAGCGGAACTATTTCTGTATCTATTTCAAATTCTCTTTCAAATTCAGCATATTTTGTCCATAAATCATAAATGTTCGTAATGATGCCATTATGAATACAAATCGTTCCATTTTTGATGACTGGCTGGTTGTTATCATCAGACAACTGAGTACCATTAGTGACTAATCTGGCATGACCCATTAAAAAATTGTTATGAGATCTGTCATAGTAAGATTTATGAAGAAGCTCTTTAAAATTTTTATTTTTTATTAATTCGCTTATTGGCACAGATCCTTTAAGAATGTTAAAGTTTCTATTTTTATTTAAAATACTAACACCCGAAGAATCCTTGCCCCTTGACTCAGCAAGAATAGCAAGTTTAGTAAAAGATTTACTAAGAAATTTCTTACTATAATTATGGTTTGATGAAGTAATTATACCAAAGATACCACACATAAATAAATTTATTCCTTGAAAGCTAAAAAATCAGTTGAAAATAAATTATCATACAAACGAACGTGATTTTGCGAAAATGCTTTAATGGAAAAATCTTTTTGTACACGACTTCGCGCTCTAATACCATAATCTTGGATTAAGTTTTTGTTATCCAAAAAGAATTGAATTGCTTTTACAATCGATTCTGGCTCATTATTGCTCATTGTGTAAAGCTCTTCTGAGTTAAATGGTATTCCGAAATCATTTATCACACATGCTTTGCCATATGCCATTGCTTCTAACAATGATAAGCTAAGTCCTTCCATATGGGATGGTAAAATAAACAAATCGCATTCCTCGTAAAATTTTTTTGTATTATCAACAAACCCATGAAGAACAATATTTTTTGATAAATTATGGTTTTCAATTAGATTTTTACAATAATCCATCATTTCTCCTTCTCCAACAATATCAACTTTTACTAATTTCCTCAAATTCTCATCAAGTAATGCTATAGCATTAATTAGATGATCCAATGCTTTTATCTTTACAATTCTTCCAATGTAAAAAATTCTTATTTTGCCACCTTTTGAAGGAGTTAAAAAAGCAGTTTTTGGTATCTCGATACCTGTATTTATTACAACTGCATTGGGTAAAGTAATATTTCTAATTTTTTTTGCCTTTTGAAGATTCTCTTTTGTTTCAAAAATAATTTTATCTAGCCTATTATAACATACTTCTTCAATTTTCATTGCTACTTTTCCAAAAGAAAAATGATTACTGTCGGTGACAAAGGAGTAAGGAGTGCCAACACATTTAATCTTGTATAGTTTGGCAACTAAATATCCAATTAGTATACCTATTTGCATGTGCCCATGAATAATTTTTATTCTATGCTTTTTTATAATAGCGGGAATGAAGATTGTTGAGATTAGATTTAAGTATACCTGCCTGATAGCTCTATTACCAAATGTTTTAATACGGTAGATGTAAGAATTATTAATTATTTCAAATTCTTTCTCACCATCAAGCCTCTGAGTGATGACAACATTTGTTATTATTCCTGGGAATGCATCAAATAAAGTATTGCAATATTTATTCATTCCCCCACCACGTAATCCTTTTAGTGATTTACCAGATTGCTTAGAATTAAATGGATAATTTTTTATCCCAATATGAAGTATGGATAATTTATTTACTTGCATTAAAGAGGATACTTAGCCCCTGGTCCAGGTCAATTTTGGGACGCCAATCGAATGCTTTTTTTATTTTTGAAATATTCAAAACATTATCGCTTATTTCAGAGGTCCTTTTTTCATCGTCAAAAAACACATCTAAGTTATTGTCATAGAGATTATTTACTCTTTGCACTATTTCTTTTATCGAAAAACTTTTACCGTAACCGACGTTAAAAATATCAAAAGAATGTTTTGTATCATCAATCACTCGAATTAAACAATCTACAAAATCATCAACAAAAATATAATCCCTCTTAGGCAGAGGATCCTTCAAAAAAATTTTACCTGATTTAGCCTGCTTAAAAATTGTGGGCACTAAAAACCTTTCATCTTGTCCTGGACCATAAAGATTTGAAGGTCTTAGAATGATTGACTTTAGCCCGTAATATTTATTGTAAGCTTTACATATTTTTTCGCCAATTAATTTAGTTTCAGAATATGGGTTAGTGCTTTCTAATCGATGCGATTCGTCAATTGGTAAGTGTTTTGGTTTTCCGTAAACATATGAACTAATAAAAATCAACTTTGCATTGTTTCTTCTACAAAATTCAAGACAGTTAATAAGACCATAGACGTTCAACGAAAAAAACTTGTGCGATTTAAAATAAGACTCTGGTACAAAAGTGGCAGCCGCAAGGTGAAGGCAGACATCAACCTGCTTAAAGGCATTCAAGGTGTTAATTTTTAATATATCAATGCCATTATCTCTGTCGGCTTTGAAAATATTGTGATCAAGTTTTTCCAATTTTTTTGTAATGTTAGAACCGACAAAGCCTGAACTTCCAGTAATTAAAACATTCATATCAGCCTACTTATGACTGCATCATAATCAATTGTGGCCCTCGTGTAGTCGTCAGGTCTTCCAATATCCAGCCAATAGCCTTCATGATTAACTACATCAACTCGGATATTTGATTCAAGCATCTTGTACATTAAATCATCAAATCCAAAGAATGTATCATCAGGAATTAAGTTAAGAATATCTTTATTAACCATGTAAATACCCATACTTACCTCAAATGCTATACTAGGTTTTTCTTGAAAGTTGGTTAACACACCATCCCTTTGAGAAAGGACACCATAATTATTTACGTGTTTTCTGGAGGCTGATGCTATTGTGAATAAATTGTTTGTATGAGCATGAGAATTATAAAATGATGAAAAATCTAAATCTGTTATCACATCCCCATTCATGAGGAGAAAATTTCTAGGTAGATCTGAAATAAGCTTTATTGGAGCGATAGTGCTCAATGCTTTTTTCTCATGTGAATAATCTATTTTGATTCCCCACTTGCTACCATCTCCACAAAATGCTTTTATAATTTCGGCCATGTGATTTACTGTTAGAGTTATATGATCAAAACCATTTTTAACCAACTGTTTAATAATGATTTCGATAGTTGGTGTGTCAACAATTGGAACTAATGGTTTTGGCAAAGATATGGTATATGGCTTAAGCCGTGTTCCTTTACCTCCTGCAAGAATGACTGCTCTTCTAGACATTATAAATTAAGTACTTATATTTATCTTTATTTTCTTTTAGCCACTTAATCGTCTCTTCAATACCTTGTTCTAATGTAAATGCGGGCGACCAGTTGGTTTGTTTCATTATTTTAGAATTATCACAAACAAGTCTGTCAACCTCACTTGCTCTGGGTCTAATACGAATGTTTTCTTCCTCGATCATAATCTCCTTACCTAGCAATTTCAGTATCAATTTTGATAATTCTGCCATTGATATTTCTTTTCTCATTCCAATATTTGTTACTTGGCCTTCCAGCTCTTGACATTTAAATATGGCATAAAATCCTGAAACTGTATCTTTTACAAAAGTAAGGTCTCTGGTTGGAAATAAATTTCCTAATTTTATTTTTTCATCACTTATTCCTTGCGAAATAACTGTAGGAATAAATGCTCTGGCTGATTGCCGAGGACCATACGTATTAAATGGCCTAACTATCTTTATAGGTAAATCAAACGAATGATAATAACTCATTGCTAGATTATCCGCTGCAATTTTCGAGGCAGAATAGGGAGATTGCCCGACTAAAGGATGTGACTCATCAATTGGTGTATATTGCGCACTTCCATAGGTTTCACTGGTCGAAGTTATTATGATCTCCTCTAGATTTAGCTCTCTTGAAGATTGTAAAACATTATATGTCCCTACTACATTAGTTTGCAAGTAGGCTAAAGGAGATAAATACGAATAAGGTATTCCAATTAAAGCAGATAAATGAAATACTGAATAACAATCTTTCATTGCCCTAAAAACAGAATCGTAATCTCTTATGTCACCCTGATAAATTTCAATGTCGTTTTTTAGAGACGAATTATCTAACCAGCCCCAATTATTATTTGAATTGTACCTAACAAAAGCCCTAACAGTGTATCCTTTTCTAATAAGGAACTCGGTAAGATGTGAGCCTATAAATCCCCCAGAACCAGTTACTAGTATTTTATTTTTCATCACATATTGTACTTTGATTATAATTCTTTTTTATCGGCATTTACTTTCAATGAAATCTACATATTTTTTTTTAAGATTATTTATACTGTAGTTTTCGTACAGATGCTTATGGCTATTTAATCCAAAAGTTTTTCGTTTATCTGGCGATTCTATCAAATCATGTAAGTAGCTTGCAATAGATTTAAAATCTTTTGGCTTGCTAACGTACCCATTAAAACCATTTTTTACTAAATATTCATTATCTCCCGCATCAGTTACTACGGCTGGTAAAGAAAAAGATAAAGCCTCCATTACTGAATTTGATGTTCCTTCATGTATAGAAGTAAGCAAAAATATATCTGATTTCCTAAAATATGGTTCAATATCTTCTGGGTCGATTACCAGCTTAATAATATTATTTAGTCCTTTTGATTCAATGTATTGTCTAATTGATTTTTCCAAAATTCCATATCCCACTATCGTGTAGTTGATTTTGCATAGAACATTTTTGCATAAATTATTTATAAGATAATCGATCGAATTTATAGCGGTGAAATAATCTTTGAAATCAACAAACCTAGCTACGGTGATTATTGTTATATCATTTGTGTTCGTTTGTCTCTGTATTGGGTTTTTAAACTCGATACCATTTGGTATTACGAGTAATTTTGAAGCATTAAAATTATTATTTTTTGCAAAATTTGAACCAGAATAGCTATTGCTAATTGAATAGTCAAAAAGGTTATTGTGTAAAAATCTTTGAACAAGTAGTTTGAACGGCTTAATAGTGGCAAGCCTAATTCCACCAACACAAAACCTTACACTCAATAGTTTTCCCATAAAAGCAGTTAATGTATTGGTTAAGGCTAAATATGAAAAAATAATATCAAAGTCTTCTTTTTTGATTAGAGCTTTAAAAGAAGTTAGTTTTCGAATAAAACTACCATTTAATAATGCGAAACTAAAATTTTTGTTTTCTTTATAATAATTATAAAGCTTAGAATTACTCGGAGACCATACAATAATTGTCACAATATAAAGTTGAGAAAGAGCATCAGCCAGTATTAGACTTTGTTTCTCTGCTCCACCTGTTTCAAGCGTATTGATAAATATTGCAATTCTTTTCATCGATTAATTGAACTTAATTAAACAGTCTTGTTTAGCAAACACTTAGTTTCCATTGTTGAAATTTCATTTGTTATGATTGGTACTTTTTTTAAGCAATCGCTAACATCACTTTTTGGAAATGATTGCAAGGCTTGTCTTATTAGTGTTTAACTTTGTTTTCCATGGAAGTTCTCCTAATGGTAAAAGATTTATACCTCTATTCTCGCTCAGGATTCTTTTTATCGCTAAGAATGGACCTTTATCTGGTACTTTATTTTTCCATATTGGTTTTCCTTCAGGAAAAAAATCATGTAATAAAATAATTCCGTTGGGTTTTAATAATTTTAAAGCCAGTGGTATCTCTTGATAAACGTTATGGGAAGAATGATCTCCATCTAAAAAAATTAAATCGAACTTATCATCCCATTTGGACATAAAGCTGATTGAGCTATCAACAAAAAAGTTTACTTTATCAGATAAATTAATCTTTTTGATCATTTTTTTTGGCGAAAACGCTGCTCCATAATTTTTCCAGGGCGTAGTTTTTTCATCATTAACATCATTCAGGTCAACTGTTATCAGTACAGATTTATCACTACTTTTTATTGCAAGCGCGCTGGCGACAGTTGATGATCCTAGATGGGTACCCACTTCTAATATTTTTTGGAAACCAAAATGTTTAATTAAAAAATATATTGCTTTTTGATCGCCTGGATTTATACCACCTGACATTTTAGGAATATTAAAATTTGAAATTATCTTTTTGTCCTCTTCCCATGATAACAAAAGACTATTGTTGTTTAGAGCATCTGAAATATTATCATCAGATAGAGCAGCAAGATTTCTGATATCGCAATGAATATTCGGAATCTTATTTAACTTTTTTCGACTAAAATACTCATATAATTTTCGCCTAATCAAAGTAGGAATGAGTTTTAACACGAAGCTTTTTATGAAAAATAACATATTCTATTGCTAGATATTCAAATTAACTATCCACATCTAGTTTACTTAGGAATTTGTTTACAAGGTCTTTATCAGAATGATGTTGAGAAACATAGTAAAAACACCTGTCTGAATACTCCCTTTTCTTATCTCCTTCTATAAATTCTATTATGGAACTGCTAAAATCTGAAATTCTATCAAAAGTTAAACCTAATTTATGTTTTGAAATAACGTCATCTGGATCTACTGATTTGAGAGAAAATACGGGAGTACCAGCTTTCCAAGATTCTAAAAATGTGTTTGAAAACCCTTCAAAATGTGATGTGTTCAAAAGTATGTAAGCCTCACTGAGGAAATTACTTATTTGACTTCGATCAATATAGCCCTTAAAAATTACATTAGGTAATCCTTTTAATTTTTCCACGCACTTTTTTACTTGTAAGTCTTTATTTGCTGGATTAATGTCACCGCCTATAGCAAATCGGTACATTGGTAAACTTTTAGCAATTTTATATAGTCCAGGTAAATTTTTTTGAAACTGAAAAATTCCGAGCCAAGCAATATATTTTGATTTTTGAACGTTAAAATTTTTTCCTCTAACTATTTCGATTGGATTGTGTAAAACATGTGCATTTTTTATTTGATAGTACTTTCTTAAGTTAAAAAGTTGTTTCATATTTTGGCATAACACGATATCAGCACCTTTTAAACCATTTAAATAAAATGCTCGATTAAATACCCCAAGCCTTTTCTTTATTCTTCTGTCAGTATCAACATCATTCGCTATTCTGTGAATGAATTTAATATTGTTATTCCTTGCAATAGAAGAAACCACCCATGTTACAAAACCTGCACCAGCTTGATACACATAGTCTGGGTTGTAGCTAATTATTTTTTCTTTGAGAATCTCATACTTATAATTAATCCACAAAAGTTTAGAGTCCTTTTGACTTTCTTTGTAGGTGTATATCAACTCAAATTCTGAATTAATTTGAACTATCTCATTTGATATAATGCCTACATCATAACCTTTCTTTCTCAATGCCCTTGCCCAACATAATGCCTGAACAGTTGCGCCTCCGCTTGGATATCTAGGATTTTTTAGCAACTTTACAATACCTGGATCAAAAAACAAAAATTTTTTCATATCATTTGATACACATACTATCTTCAGGATTGAAAAACGAAGATCCCAGTCATTCTCTTTTTAAGATGTTGTTTCATTGTTCTTCTCTAAATAAATAATATATGCTAGAATTGGAAGAGATTGTAAAAGTGCCCAGTTGTATATTGCCTGATGACCAAGGGCAAATATTGAACAATAAATGATTATTTCATTTTTGAATCTTAATGGCCACATCCTAAAAATAAAAACCATGTACAATAAGAAGTATACTATTCCGTGGCTTGCTAGAATTTGTGAGTACGAAAAATTACTACGGGTGTATTCGCCACCTAGGGTTGCATAGTGATATCCCACGCCTAAAAACGGATTGTTTATAAAATTATTTAAACTCAATGAAATTTGACGATAACGTGCTGCGGTTGTGTCTGTTTCTATTAGCCTATTTAATAATAATAGTTTTTCAATTTGCGGTTGTAATAGAATTAAAAACGATATAACTACCATCATAGGAATTATAATCATGAATAATTTGACTTTAGTAGATGAGGATCTTTTAAAAGTAAATACATAAAATAATCCCAATATGGTAAAAATGACGATAAATGCACCTCGAGTCGCATTTAAAAAAATAAGAGGAAAAAATAAAAATATTAAGGGGAAAACATTTTTGACCTTAAATAATGTAATATTTTTGTTGGATGATATTACCACCATCAATATTGCAAAGGCTGCTAAAATTGAAGCGCCATTGGGATGAATCAAAGCATCAATCATTTCTCCATACCGAATAGATTCAACGATGGAATTCCCCTCGGAATAATTCCCCATCTGGCTATTATCTTGGATAGAGATTTCGCCAAAAACTCCTAGGAAAATCAAGTATTGGGTCCATGTCAAAAAAAACAAAAGTCCAAAAGAATATCTAACCACTACCTGGTAATGCTCTTTGGATTGTCCAAAATTTACGAGCGTAAAAAATATAGTGTATATAATGAATAAATAATAAACATATACGTAATTACTTTCTTGATTATCTCTAAAAAGTGGTGATTCAAAAAATATAAATAAAATTGTTACAGTTAAAAATATTTTAAGGTACGGGAAAACTAAAGATTTTCTTGAAAATGACCTGTATGAAAAGTAAAGCACTGGAGCTAAAAGCCCTAAATAAGATTCGAGAACTGCTCTTAAGGGAGTGTTGAAAAGCCTATCAAACAAAGTCATATAAAAAAATAGGAACCCTAGCGAATAAGCTAGTATGAGAAATAAAAATATTTTTTCTATTTTACCTGGACTGTACAATATACTTTAAACGAAAATGTTTATGATAAAAAATTAAAATTAGAATTGCATAGAATGCGCAAGCAAATATATTAATTAATATGAAGTTTATTAAGGTTAGTTGCCCGTAAAGAAATACAATGTAAGATGCAATACATAGTAATATAGTAGAAAATATTCTACAACCTGCAACCAAGTTAACTTTATCCACAAGAGTGGAGTTTAGGATATTAGTAGCATGAATTGGGATGATCTCTACAACTAAGATTAAAGAATAAAAATTTATATAATCTTTACTCTCATTCCATTCTGGTAATATTAGGGGTAGAAAATAATTTGTTGCCAAAAAAATTAACGGAATGACCATTAAGGATGCTATTACCATTATCAAGGTTTCATGAAAAACGATATTATGTGCTTTTTGATATTTTTTACTACCAAGGTATTCAAAAAGATCTTGAACACGCACGGTTATAAAGGTTTTTATAAGAGTTAAAAACGAAGAGGTCACCATTGATGCAAAAGCAAAAAAACCTAAATACTTACTCCCCAATAAACTTAATATTAAAATTCGCTCAGAATATTTAAATGTTCCCAAACTCAGAGTGTTAAATGTTAAAGGGATACTTATCTTGATTATTTTTTTAAATTGTTCAATATCAATTGAAAAATTGTAATAAAAACTTAATTTTTTATAGAAATAAACTATCCCAACAAGACCTAACAAGGCATTACCCAATATCACCCCATACAACTTAAGCCAATAGATAAAAATTAAAATGAATGTAATTGAACAAAGTGTAGAGATAACTCTACTTTTACTAATAAGTATAAAATTTTTCTGGATTAATGCTTCAGTACTCAGAATATTACATATCTTTGATAAAAAAAGAGAAACTGTGACGAGCGCTAATAAAGTTGAATAGTATCGATCACCTAAAAATAAAGACACTAATAATCCAATGATAAATAATAAAAGTGATAGTAAAATTTCAGCAGAGTAAGTATTATTTCTGATTATTCTCTCGTATTCATAATCTCCCTTTCCTTTTGCAAAACCAATCTCTCTTCTTGCAGTTGCATTAAAACCTAAGTTCCCATACTTGTCAAGCATTTGAACCATTTCAAGAGACTTAAGAGTTCCAAATACCTCTGGACCTAGAAATCTTGCCACTACCAAAGATTTTACAAACTGCAAGGGCTGGAGTAAGATATTAGTTCCAGCTAATGAAAAGAAATCTTTTATATTTTTTCTAATTAGCTCACCCTAAAATTCATTTGAAAAATTTAATTATTAAGATCAGTGTAAAAATATTGCTTTCAGTTGATAGATATGAAAAAGAATAGTTTAACTATTTTTGTTATTATATAACGGACTTAATGATGAGTCGTAATATTTCTGGAAAAAATCATGATTTTTATTATGATCACAACTACTTACGGCATCCGTTAAATCCTGTGGGTTTATACGTAAACGATTTTTTTTATCATAAAATCCATCAATAACAGATGCGCGAAAGCTTAAATCTAATTTTACACTTGTGTCTAATTGATCAACAGTGTTATCTATAAAAATCATTGGGTTGTTCGATGCAATAGCATATTCTAGAGCAGATGAGTGTGAACCATCAAATAAAAAAATGACATTCTCATCAAGGTGGTCTTGGAAATACCCATCAATAGTTTTTATACCTTTAGGCAAATCTATATCAATATATCTTGAAATTGCTTCAGGGTGGAGTTTGACTTTTAAATCATAACCAGAATCAATGAGAAGTTCCCAAATCCATAACTGAAATTCGAAATAAACTATATCATGTGGTCGCATAGCAAAAAATATTGCATCATTGTTGTATGCACCAGAAACGTACATAATTGTATCAGATCTCTTACGAATATTGCTGAGTTTTGTCTTATCTATTATTTTATTTCCTGAATGATTATTTGATACCCTCAATTTTGGCATTTTATGGAGTAATCTTTTGTTTATACTAAAGTTTATATAATTATTTTTACATTCTTCGGTATATGTAACAAACTCTGAAACCAATCCTAATTCCCCATAATAATTTATTGTAGAATTTTTTAGGGCTTTGGGTTCTCCATGCTCATGCCCTACCGACTCTATACCATTACGTCTACCAGACTCAGCTACTACACGGTGAAAATAATTTTGGCCACTAGTAAAAAATATTTTCCTATATTTTGAGTCCAAAAGATATTTATCGGCTGTAATCAAATATTGCAAAGTTTTACGAAATAATGCAGAGTGGTATTTTTTTATATAATTATACAAAGCATTACTTGTATCTATTTTTGATGATTCATAGTAGTCATATATGAGTTTTGATATTTTATTTATAAATTTTTGATCTATAATTGATATATTTTCAAGAGATCTAAAAATAGTATGAAATAAAATAACACTACTATTTTCTAAGTCATTCTTCAGTCTGTCTTCTAGTATACCCCCACAAGAAAGAACCAAGTTTTTTGATTTTTTGCTTATTAATGATAGTTTCAAACTTCTAAGATAATTCAACCATGATCTTGATTCATAAAATATATTTTCTGCTGGAGTGAATATTGGTTTTTTTGGGATTCCAAAATTAACAATTTGCTTAGATAAGCCATTCCATAGTAATTGGTTTTCAACCCTTAGGTCAAATTTTGCCTTAGTTGCTTCCTGGGTAACATAGAGAGCATTATATAAACATATGTGCTCTTTAATAAGAAAATTAAATACTATTCTCAATATTGATTTATTGTCATGACTCTCAGTCTCATCTAGCACTTGAAAAAGAATCCTTTCTAAATCTTCCCTAACTTTGATCAGACTAATTGAATTGATAGGCCAATAGAAATTTTGACGCCAATTAGTTTCTTTGGGAATTGAGTTTAAATCAAGTGGTAGTGTTAAATTATTTTTCAAAATCTATTGATAGGAAAAACTCTTGTTGTTAAAATTTAATTAATCGAGTTATGCAGGTATAAAAATAATTATAACAATCATAGCCTTTTAAATAGCGATCCACCGTACACATAAACATCTTGTCCAGTGACATAAGATACTGCATCAGATATCATCAAATATCAATTTAGAATCATAATTGATAATTTTACATCAAACTCAGGAATAAAATTACCTTTCATGAAAACAAAACGTTTATGTTTCATAGTAAAAACTCCTTCATTAATGCAGAGCACATTCGGAGGTCATCTTGCGTGTCAATTTCAAACATTTTCCAGAATTCCATTTCTATCATACCTATTTTACCTCCAATTCGATTATTTGATTTTTGAATAACTTCTGGGCGAAATAAATAGAATGACCCATTTTCGATATATTGTTTTGGAAAGTCCTGCCTACGTTTACGATTTTTCCAATCATAATTTTTACTTTCTAAACCATTCTGGGTCTTTCCCCAAAAAAAAAGGTTGTCAACTACGCTACATGAAAATAATGAGTCAAATTGATTTGACAATGCTAAGTCTAAACCTCTCTTTATATCTGTTGATGTTCTCAATGGTGATGTTAGTTGTGGAGCCAAAACCCATTTTGGCATTTTGAAATTTGTTTTAAGATAATCTATTGCGTGAATCCAGGCCGACTCAGATGAAGCTTCATCGCCTGATATAGACTCAGGACGAGATATACCTTTGGCACCAAATTTTTCCGAAACTGTTAAAATCTCATCACAATCCGAACTAACATAAATTTGGTTTGATCCA
>MDTD01196544.1_pt1 | contig 13973 bp, 16 predicted proteins | sample 811221 | NCBI WGS metagenome assembly MDTD01 (sample SAMN05326646, study PRJNA326480) | marine metagenome | isolation source: seawater | place: Pacific Ocean: South West | collected 2011
TCTAACCAAGGGAGTTCTTGTTTTATTTGTTCTAAAATACTCATATGAATTCGATAGTGATAATTCTAGCAATTTTTCTAGTTATTTCCGTAGGCGTAATAATTTATCTTGTGAGTAATCAATTAAACAGCCAGAAAAATAATGAACTAAATCATGATCTACAGAATAAAATTATAGCTTCCATAGATGAGGTTTATCAAAAGAGGGAGGATGAGTTTAAAAAAGCATCTAAAGAAAATATTGAAAATATCATTGATCCATTCAAAAAAAGAATAAAAGAATTTGAGGAAGAAGTAAGAAAGAATACTACCCAACAACACGAATTTCACACTAAAACAAAGCTAACTATTGATAATTTAATTGAACAAACAAATCAGATAACTTCTGATGCTAACAAACTTACAAAAGCTCTCTCAGGTGATAGTAAAACCCAGGGTGATTATGGTGAACTTAAGCTTAAGATGTTATTGGAAAATTCTGGTCTTGAAGAGAACATTCACTATAAATTACAAAAAAGTTTTACCGTAAAAGAAGACGGTGATATTTCACGAGAAATACCTGATGCTGTAATTTATTTGCCTGAAAACAGAAATATTATTATTGATTCAAAATTTTCATTTAATGCGTATAACAATTATTGCAACTCTGAAGATCCAACGGAAAGAGATAAGTATGGCAACGAGCTCACAAAAAATATCCGGCAAAGAATAACTGATTTGAGTATAACGAAATATGCCGATATTAAAGAACTTAATACACCTGACATCATATTTATGTTTTTAGGTATTGATGACTCATTGAGTGTTGGGCTGAAATATGATGCTGATCTGGTTTCATTTGCAGACAAAAAGAGAATAGCACTCATCAGCCCTTCAATTCTTCATATCTCAATCAAGATGGTAGAAAATCTTTGGCGTATAGATGGTCAAAGGAATAGTGTAGTAAGGGTTTATGAAGAAGCTCAAAAACTAGTTAATAAACTTCATGGTTTTACAGAGGTTATGGATAGTTTAGGAAATTCTATTGCACAAACTCAAAAAAAATATGATGACGCAAAAAATAAGCTTATTGATGGAAAAGGCTCTATTAGCAATAGAGTAAAAAATCTCATTAGATTGGGGAACAAGGAGGTAGATAAGGAAGAGGGTGGCAATTGAATTTTTTCTTTATCCGTTAATTGGCATATTGTCTGGTCTTTTAGCTGGCTTCTTTGGCGTTGGAGGGGGTCTTGTCATGGTGCCTGCTCTGCATTTCATTTATAGCTATTTGGGCTATGACGATGAAATTAGCATCCCTTTGTCACTTGGCACAGCATTAGGATGTATAGTTATAAATTCCCTTTCAGCCATACCCGTACATAATAAAAATAGAAATATATCATGGTCAAATTTTCTAAAACTCCTAGTTGGGATCACTTTTGGATCTGTATTAGGTGGCTTCATATCCGTTGGATCAGAAAAAGAGATTTTTAAAAAAATATTCGCTTTGTTTATTTTTATTATTTCATTAAGAATGTTTTTTAAAATTAAAGATAGAAATAGTGCAAAAGATTTATCGCCCATCATATCCGTCCCATTTGGAGGTTTCGTTGGCACTATTTCTACAACATTTGCCATAGGTGGTGGTATTTTTATAGGGCCATTCTTAAGACTTATGGGTGAAAAAATGCATAGAGCTGTTGGGACATCGGTTGCCTGTACACTGCCTGTAGGGCTTATTGGTGCAATAACTTATTCTTATCTTGGTTCTAACGTTGATGGTTTACCTGAGTATTCAATTGGGTATGTAAATTTTTTGAGTTTATTTTGTATCGTGATCTTTAGTTCTTTTTCTTCTAGGCTTGGTGCTTGGCTAACTCAAAAAGTAAGTGAAAAAATATTTCAAACACTGTATGCTCTTCAGCTAGTCCCAATATTCTTTTATTGGTTATTTGCGTAATGATTAAATATCCTGAAATAGACCCTGTAGCAATATCAATACCCCTTCCAGAATTTTTGCATTCAACTTTGGGTGAATCCTTAAATATCTATTGGTATGGAATTGCATATGTTGTTAGTGCATATCTCATTTATTTACGTATGGTTGCAACAAAACATAAGTTTGGAATAAGTGCTTCAAAAGAGGAAGTTAGTGATGTTGTTTTTACTTATGGTTTATTTTTAGGGGTAATAATTGGTGGCAGGCTTGGAAGTGTCTTTTTCTATGATTTGCACTTACAGCTTCAAGATCCTTTTTATTTTTTAAAAATTTGGGAAGGCGGAATGTCCTTTCATGGTGCTTTAATTGGTGGAACATTATCTATGTTTTTCTATGCAAGAAAAAATAATTATAAATTTTTAACTATTACTGATTGGGTGGCTCCTCAGCTGCCAATCGCATTATTCCTTGGAAGAATTGCAAATTTTATAAATGCTGAGCTTTATGGCAGAGAAACAGATGTATCGTGGGGTATGATATTTCCAACAGATCCAATGAATCTAGTAAGACATCCATCTCAAATTTATGAAGCAGTCTTAGAGGGTATAGTGCTTTTCATTTTCTTGAATTACGTCATTAGATCTGCTGAAAAAGTAGGAAGAAAGTCTGCTTACTTCTTAATTGGTTATGGTGTCGCGAGATCTATTGCCGAAATATTTAGAACACCTGACCTGGTTTGGGGAAATGACTTTTTATTATTTAGTTTTTTAACCCAAGGACAGCTATTGTCAATTCCTATGATATTATTAGGTGTATTCATTCTTTCAAGAAAGTAAATGCAACAATATCTAGACTTATTACATAAAGTTACACATTCAGGGAAACCGAAAGCAGACAGAACAGGTACTGGAACTATCTCAATATTTGGACATCAAATGAGATTCAACCTTGAAGATTCTTTCCCTCTGCTAACAACAAAAAAAATTCACTTTAAATCTGTAGCATATGAATTGCTTTGGTTTTTAAAAGGCGATACAAACATTAAATATTTAAAAGATAATGGTGTTTCAATTTGGGATGAGTGGGCTGATGAAAATGGAGACCTTGGACCAGTATATGGTAAGCAATGGAGAAAATGGGAGGGTGCAAATGGCCTTAATGACCAGATAAGCTCTGTGATAAATCAAATAAAAAATAACCCTAACAGCAGGAGACATGTGGTTAGTGCTTGGAATGTTGCGGAAATACCAAGCATGGCCTTGGCTCCCTGTCATATTCTTTTTCAATTTTATGTTCAGGACAATAAGCTTTCTTGCCAGCTCTACCAAAGGAGTGCTGATGTATTTCTAGGAGTTCCTTTCAATATTGCTTCTTACGCACTTCTTACACATATGATTGCTAATGTCTGTGATCTTGAAGTAGGAGAATTTGTACACACTTTGGGTGATGCTCATCTATACACAAACCATCTTGAGCAAGCATCTGAACAGTTATCAAGAAAGCCGCTCTCACCACCCAAAATAATTGTAAATACAAAGCCTTCCATAGATGATTATGTGTTTGAGGATTTTGAGTTAGTGGGCTATGAGCACCATCCTCATATCCCTGCAATAGTAGCAATATGATAGTTTCTGCTTTAGTTGCCATGAATGGCAATAGGCTTATTGGAGTAAATAATGAACTGCCATGGAAACTCAAAGATGACCTTGAACACTTCAAAAACTATTCTTTAAATAAACCAATAATTATGGGTAGAAATACTTATGAATCAATAGGTAGGCCTCTGCCGAACAGGATAAATATAGTTGTATCATCTAAGATGAAGGCTTTAGAAGGTCTAACCATCTGCAGAACTCTTGAGGAAGCCTTGCAAACAGCTAGGAACATTCAATCAGAAGAAGCGATCCTTATAGGTGGTTCAAAAATATTTTTAGAAGGCTTAAGCATGTTAAATAAATTAGTAATTTCTTGGGTTGATGCTAACCATCTCGAAGGTGACGTTTTTTTTCCAGTTTTTGATATAAATGAGTGGGAAGAAGTTTCAAGTAATTGCTTCGAAGCCAATCAGTTTAATGAATTTAAGTTTAGAATTTGTGAATATGTTAAGAAGAAATAGAGTCTTTTCTTAGCTGAAGGTTTCTAACCCTTTCTTGCTCATCTTCTGTATACTTAAGCCAAGCTCTGGCAGAATTTTTAACGGCCTCCTTTTTGCTTTTTGAAGCTTTTGTAAAAACATCTCTTGCTTCGCTAAATCTTTGCAATTCAAATAATGCCTGTCCAAGCGTCAATTGAGCATAACCAGGATTTTTTAAATTACCTCTTTTTAGACCTTTATTTATTGAGTCTATGGCATTCTCAATATCATCTTCTTGATAGTAAAGGTTGCCCATCGCAATATATGCTTCGCCATCTTTAGTTTTGCTGACAAGCTTTTTGAAGACATCTATAGCAGCCTGTCTCTCCTTTGCTGCTCTCAATGCCTCAGCCAAAATAGTTAGATTTTGTTTATCTTCAAGCAAAAATGGCTCTGCTTTAGAATCTAAGGCGAGCTTTGAGCCAGCTTTAACAAAGGCAGGGCCATAAATGTCTGTACAAACCAATTCTTCAATATCTTCTCCTTGTCTATTCTTTACAAGGTTGCCGTCATCATCAAGCACTTTACTCATTTCACATTGCTGATCAATGATTTGAAGGCCTGAGACTGATGTCATGCCTGTGAGCATTACTTCGGCTGACCAGTATGGGTTGCCTGCAGCTAACAACATTTGTGCTAACGATTGAAATTCACCCTTTTTGTCAAGCAATTGTTTAATGTAGGCAGTTTTGAGCAGAGATGTATAATCACCAGGTCTGTCGAGATCACTATAAAGTCCAGCTAGATTTACAAAATACTTCTTTTTTGGGTAAAGTTCTAGAATTTCAACATATAAAGGAACTTGCTGTTCTTTAAGCTCAAGCTCGCTCATTGAAGCCAGTAATAGTGAGTACCAATTTTCTTTAAAAGTTATACCTGTCTCGTCTGCAAGCCTCTTAGCTTCCATTACATTGTTGTAGGCTTTGCCTTTGATTTTTATTGCGTTGCTTCTAGACTTTTCCTCATCAGCTTGCAAGTAATATGCTTGTGCTAAGAGCACATACGCATCTGGTTTTACTTCAGGAGTGTTTTTAAACCATTGTAGTAGAAACTTGACTCCATCTCGAAAGTTAGATTCTGACATGTATAACTGGGCAAGAGTGAAATAGCTGTCAATTTTAAGTTTTTCATTAGCATCTTTCTCATTTATAAAATTTCTATACATATTAATTGCGCCAGGTATGTCGTCTTGATAAGCAAGATTTAGGTAAGATTGATAGTAGAAATATAATGATCTGTCATAGCTCTTAAGTGAATCAAGCCTAACTTTTAGCTCATTTAATTCTGACTGGCCTTTTCGTATAGCTGCATCAATTATTTTATCTTTCTCTTTTGCCTCATTGGTTTTCTTTGCTTTTGTGAGAAGACGTTTTTCCTCTTCTGCAATGGAGGCTTCGTCTAGGGCCTCAACCACTTTTTGCACTTTTCTTTGTGTTGATTGGGAAGGAATTTTAGCTCTTTTTTTTGTCTTTAGTTCTTTGATTTTCTGTTCTGAAGCTAATTCAGGTAAACCATAACCAGTTTCAGGTACTTCAGAAAATAAGTTAAAAGAAAAGGTTATTAAGATTAAAAGTATGAATCTCATTTATACATCCTGTTCCAGCTCAAATGTGAATTTGTGTGGTACATCTTCAACCGCCACAGCCCTTCCGTCTCTAATAGTTGGTTTATATTTTAATTTAGTCGCAGCTCTCAAAGTTGCTGAATTAAACATAGTGCAATCTCTGTACTGTCCATCTCTATTGCTTGCTGATCTACATTTTCCTTCCATGACATAGGCATTTTCAATTGTTCCTGACTCTGTAATAGTAAAGGCTACTACCACATACCCTTCGGTGTTTCTTTCTTTCGCTCTCCTTGGGTAAATCGGCTGCACCTTAAATAAAGGAATATAATCACCATCTCTAAACAATGCTCCTGATCCAGTACTAAATTCTATTTGTGGTTTTGTAGCGGTTGCGCTTACTGCAATTGGTGTTACATCAAGTTGAGGGGGAGCTATATCTGGAGGAGCAATCTCAGGCTCTTCTGGAGGCTCAACATCTTCATTTGTTATTGTTTCAATCTCTCTATCTGGCATAATGACATCGCCTATCTTTCTGCCTTTGACAACATCGCCTGTATCCCCTGTACTCACAAGCAAAACCATAAATATAAAGAGCATGAATGCCACCAATGGCGCCATTGAGGAGAAAAGAAATCGTTTTGGGTCCATAAATTTTAATTAGGTTCTGCAGCTAATGAGATATCAAAAACACCGGCATCTCTTGCCCCATCCATTACTTGAATAATAGCATCAGCACTAGCTGTTTCATCAGCTTGGATTACTACAGTTCCTTGTGGGTTGTCTGCTAGTAACTTCAGAACGTTGGCTTTAACTTGCCTTACATCTATTCTTCTGCCATCCATATATATCTCATCATTACCACCAATAGCAATTAATATTGCCGCATTTTCTTGAATTTCCGATGTATCTGAATCAGGCCTATTAACCTCCAAACCAGGCTCTTTTATAAAGTTTGCTGTCACTATAAAAAAAATAAGCATGATGAAAACCACATCAAGCATAGGTGTTAAATTAATTTCACTTTCTTCTTCTCTAGCAGCCGATGAAATTGCATTTCTTCTCATCTTTTATCTCCTTGTTTACTATGTCCTGATACATATTCTCCCATTAAAAGCTCATTTGTTTCAACTTGGTTTTTTACCCAAATCATCGCTAATACTCCTGACAGAGCAGATACCATGCCTGCCATTGTTGGCAAGGTTGCTTTTGAAACACCGCCTGCCATAGACCTGGCATCTCCGCCTCCTGTGAAAGCCATTACTTGAAAAACTTCGATCATCCCAGTAACAGTACCCATCAATCCAAAGAGAGGACAAAGTGCAATACAAACTTGGATCAATTGTACATTCCTATTGATAGCAATTCTGCCCTCAGATATCAATCTAGTCTTTGTCATATTTTTGTGCCATGAGGTTTTAAAAGACATTTTCAAATATCGTTTATTTATTTTTGAAGCTAGATCATTATGTACAAACAAAAAATAATATATCCTTTCAAAAATAAGCACCCACATAAACGTCACAAGAACTGCTATATACCATAAAACTGGCCCGCCAGACTCCATAAAGTCACGAAGAGATATCCAAAGCTCAGTAAGCCAAATCATTTTTACTTAGCTTTTTCAGCTACAATACCTGTGGCCTGTTCTTCTAATACATCTACAACTGATCTTGCAGATGATTGCAAGAAAGAGTGTGCTAATGTAGTTGGTATAGCAACTACAAGGCCAAGAACTGTTGTAACCAAGGCTTGGGAAATACCTCCAGCCATTATTTTTGGGTCACCCGTTCCAAACAATGTGATCTGCTGGAAGGTTATTATCATTCCTGTAACAGTACCGAGCAGACCTGCAAGAGGCGCTACAACCGATACAATTTTTACAAAGCTTATACCTCTTTCAATTGACGGCCTTTCAGCCATAATTGCCTCAGCTAACTTTAATTCAAGCCTATCAATAGCTTCTTTCATGTTGTCTTTGCCGACCTTAAGGACATTTCCAAGAGGATTTGAGCCTATGACGTCAGGTTTTGTAAGTTGTTCCTGAACGCTTCTACTCATCATCCACAACATTAGGTATTTATAAATAGCAAAAAGAAGTGTTATGCCACCTATTGCAAGAATTATATAGCCAATAATTCCACCCTGATTAATCCTTTCAACAAGAGATGGGTTTTGAACTAGGTTTGCTAGTAAAGCACCACCTGAAGGGCCACTTGGATCTACAGAAAAACCAACATATCCGGAACCAACGTCTGCTTCAGAAACATCGCCGGCAGTGCTTGTATACCTTCCAGCTGGTTGCCTAGCTAAAAATTGATATTGGCCTTTTGAAGGTACATATTCTAGATATTTATCTCCGCAAACTGCGTTATATACACCAACCCTTACAACATCACAATCAGTTTGAGTGCCATCAACATTTATAACGTTGGCCGAAAATCTGCTTACCTCACCTGTAGCTTTCATCTCTCTCATAATTTCGTACCAAACTTTTTCAATTTCTTCAATTGTTGGGAGCTCAGTAGACTGTCCCATCTTTTTTGTTAGGTCCCCCAAGAACACTTCCCTATCTTTTCCAAATTCGGCTGCGGTTAGAGAAGATTCAAAGGTGACTCTTGAGTCAGTACTGATGCTTTGCATATGGCCGAAAAGTTCATTTAAAGAACCAAGCTGTTTTAAATATGCTTCTTCAGCAACTCTTAACTTTTCTTGATTTTTTGTAAATATCGCCTCAAGTTCGTCAGCTATCCTTTCTTGGTTAGCGAGCTCATCTTGTTCTTTCTTAAGGATATCCCCTTGCTTGTCTCTTGCTGCTTTGAACTCTCTTTCTCTTTTTGCGTTCTCGCTTTGCTCTTTTGTTTTTCCTTCTTTAACAAGCTCTAAAAGCTTATCTAAGTTTGAAGGCGCCTCAATTTTCGATTCCTGTGCGATAGCACTAGAGGACAAAATTAGAAATGTTAGAAATAAATTTTTAAAATGTCTCATTTATTCACCCTCCACAAACTTCACTGGTACTCTTAAGAGATCAAGTGGTGCAGTCTTATTTGCCATTCTTATACCATCTCTAACTGGGATTCTGTAACTATTGCTTACCTGAACCCATTCACCAGCTTCGTTATCCCAGATTCCTGCTTCACTTTGATCTTTCAGCTGATACATCAAAGCTAGCCTTCCGATCCTTAGGATGTTTACAACCTTTTCTTCACCAGCAAGAACGATAGCATCTTCATATGTTTCTATTGTTCTGCCATATTCCCTTTCAATGTTATAGGCTTCAAGCACTTGTCTGACTTGTTCAGAAGCTGTAACTTTAGGATCAGAAAGTGTTGACCTAACTTGGTTTATTCTTTTGTTTCTTTCATCTAGTGAGAAGGGGGCATCTAGAGATACAAATTGTTCCAAACTGTTTGCCATTCTCTCCATGAGGGGTGGGATTTGTCGTTGAATCACTACAACTTGTTTGGTCTGTTCAGCCAAAGTTTCCAACCTTTCTTCCTGAGCTTTTATCTGTTGTTGTTTTTGAGCATTGTAGATCTTAAGTCCTTCTACTTGCTTAACTACTACTTTCCACTCTGCTAGGAGCGAATCTTTCTCAGTCGACAAATTGTCAACTTTATCTTGAGACTTTTCAGACAGAGAAATTGTGCTGTTATTTTCCTCTAAGATCTGATCGATATCAGCTGTATCAGCGTATGCGAATACTGCTAATAGGGATAATATATATACGTATCTTTTCATGATCTTTTACCCTTTTAAAAACTTGGACATTAAAACTACCAAATTATTCTCATTTTACAACAATTTTTATACTAAAAATCAGGTTTTAAAACAGTTTTGGGAAGAATACAGGTGTATTTCTTTTATATTCTTGATAATCAGGCCTGTTGCCCCACCGTTTATCAGATCTCCCCTCTAATAATCTGACCCCACTTACATAGTAAATTAAAAGAAAACCAAAAATTGGAGAAATAAGAGAGACATATTGAAGGCCGGACATAACTGGTACTGCCATAACTGATATACCGGTCCATAGTGCAACTTCTCCAAAATAGTTTGGATGTCTTGATAGGTTCCAAAGACCACCAGTAATGAATTCACCATCATTCCTTGCATCAGACTTGAATTTAGTCTTTTGATAATCAGCAACCACCTGGAAGCCGAAGCCAAAGAACCAAAGCCCCAAACCTATCCAGCCCACAATACCAATCTCAACTTGTTTAATAACAGTAAGAGCTACAAGTGCTGATAGAGATTGTATAAAAACCCATGCCGCTGATAGAGACCATGTCATAAAAAGAGTTGAGAAGCTTGGTAATATAGATTTGAACCTTTTGTCATGGCCGTCTTTTAAAACTCGCCAGAATAAAAATCCGCCAAGTCTGACAGTCCAAATCATTATGCAAAAGTATATTAGTGTTGATCTAAGGTCCATCATTTCATGAACAGCAGTTTTCATTCCAAAAACTACAAAAGACAGAACAGTTATATAAGTTAGTGAGCCTGTCAAATCATAGAACTTTTCGGTTTGGAAAATGTACGAAGGTATAAACAAAACCCAATGTATTGCAAACGACAGTAGCATGGCCATCATAATCAATGACATGCCGCCCACTTCCATAGTGCCAACAGATACTGTTAATGCCAAAATGTAGCAAACTACAAATGTTGCCCCTGAGATAGCAAGCTTCATTAAAGGTTGTAAAATAGACTTTGCCATAATTTATTTTGTAGTAAGTATGATGCATGAAATAAAAAAAACAAATAGCGTCGTTAAATAAAATGAAATATTCAACAAATCAATTTAAGCAGGGACTAAAAATTTCAATTGATGGTGAGCCTTGTTCTATTATTTCTCACGAATTTCATAAACCTGGGAAGGGGCAAGCAGTTATGCGAACAAAACTTTATAACCTAAGAACACAGAAAGTGTGGGAGAGAACATTTAAGTCAGGGGAGTCAGTTGGGGCTGCAGATGTTCAAGAGAAAGAATATCAATTCTTATATGCAGAGGGTACAAACTTTGTTTTTATGGAACAAAATACTTTTGAGCAAATTGAAATTTCTGAGGATAAATTAATGGAAGTAAAAGATTGGTTAGATGGAGAGGAAGAATGCAAAATAATTTTTTGGAATGGAGAGGTGCTTAATGTAGAGCCTCCAACTTTTGTTATTAAAAGAATAGAAAGCACTGAACCGGGCCTCAAGGGTGATACTGTATCAAATACTTTAAAACCCGCTAGATTAGAATCAGGAAGGGAAATACAAGTACCAATTTTTATAAATGAAGGCGAGAAGATTAAGGTTGATACAAGAGATGGATCCTATGTGAGTAGAAGCAAAGAATGATTTTAGAGATATTAAATAAAGAGCTTATCAATATTGTTGAAAATTATGCAAAGGAACTTGAAATTGAACTTTCCTATCAGCAAAAAAAGCTCATTGAATTTGAAATTAGTGAAGATGGAGAAAGAGCTGACTACTCAACAAGCTGCCCACTCAAGTTAGCAAAGATATTCAAACTAAATCCCATAGATATTGGTGAAAAGATTGTAGCAAGCTTAAGTCAGGAACAGATTTCAAAAGTAAATCTGGAAAGGCCCGGTTTCATTAACATACATATCAAACCTGAAATAAAGTTTGATGCCTTGAGAGAAGCCTTGGAAGCAGGCTCAGCATGGGGGAAACAGAACAAAACAAATAAAAAAGTTTTAGTGGAGTTTGTATCTTCAAATCCAACTGGTCCATTACATGTTGGTCATGGTAGGGGTGCTGTGCTTGGAATGGCGATATCAAATTTACTAGAAGCAATAGGATGCGATGTCTCAAGAGAATATTACGTAAATGATGCAGGCAGGCAAATATCTATTTTGACTTGTAGCGTCATTCAGAATGCCTATGTAAAAAACTTTCCAACGGAGGGAACTTATGAAGGAGACTACATAAAAACCCTATCATCTGAATTTGCAAAAGATTATGGAAATTTAGAGACTGAGCTGGTTTTCAATAATTATGATGAAGACCCAGATACAAGACTGGATAGGATAACTCATCAACTAAAAAGCAGAGACACGAAGCTATGGGAAGCCGCTAAAAAATTTTCAGTAAATAAGATATTAGAAATTATTAAAAATGAGCTTCATGAATTTGAAATAATTCATGATACATGGTTCAGTGAGAGCTCTTTGGGGAGCATAGAAGAATCAAGTTCTGAACTAAACAAGTCCCTTTCAGATATAGAAGAAAAGGGTCACATATATAAAAAAGAAGGTGCAGTCTGGTTTAAAACAACAAATTTTGGTGATGACAAAGACCGTGTGCTACTCAGAGAGAATAATGAACCAACATACTATTTAACAGATGTTGGTTATCATAAAAATAAAATTGATCGAAACTTTGATCTTTGTGTTAATGTCTTTGGTGCAGACCACCATGGTTACATCCCAAGACTAACAGCTGCTTTTGATGTGATGAAATCTGAAGGCCAGCAGATTGAATTTCTTCTCTATCAGCTGGTTAATCTACATGAAGAGGGCGTAAAAAAATCAATGTCTACGAGAAGAGGTGAGTTTTATTCATTGGCTGACTTGAGAAAAGAATTAGGCGCGGATGTTATAAAGTTTTTTTTCTTGGAGAAAAAGTCTGACCATACGATGGATTTCGATTTAGATCTTGCAAAAGACGAAAGCAAAAATAATCCTTACTTTTATGCTCAATATGCTTATGTAAGGTGTTGTTCTATTCTGTCAAAATCAAAATTTGATAATAATGGGCCTATAGATTTAGATGAGCTCAATAATCACTTTGAGTTGTTATCAAAAATGATAAATTTTCCGCATTTCATAGAATTATATGCAGTGGAAAGGTCTCCTCATTCACTAGTGCATTTTGTTAAAAATTTTTCATCCGCATTTCACTCTTTTTATGAGAATAATCCTGTAATTACCGATAATATTACAATATCAAATACAAGATTATTTATTACCACTCTAACTAAACTCATACTGAGGAACAGTTTTAAAATCCTGAACGTAACGCCGCTGGAAAAAATGTAAGATGGCAAACTTTTCCTATAAAAATAAAAAATTTCCAATTAAAGCTGGCCCTTCTATTCTTTTAGCAATAGTTGTATCTTTTTTGATGTCTCTTTCAGCAATGTATTTCTTAAAAGATGAGAAGGAATTTTTGAATTTAGACAACCTTGCTGTTGAGGATATTGAATATGAGTTTCAAACAGTTTTGGAACAAAGCAATTTTGATCAAATTCAGGTAATGGCTGAGCCAGAAACAGAAACCTGTGAATATTTTGCTCAATCTGGCAGCTTTAGGTCTCTAGAAGCTGCGCAGAGCCAGTTTAAAGAACTAGAAAGAGCTGGATATGAGCCAAAAATTGAAGATGTAGTTAGTGCTAATAATTATAATTATAAAGTTATTGTTGGGCCTTTTGAAAATCGATCACAAACAAACAATGCTAGGGAAAACTTGAGAAGGCTAAATATGGATTCATTAGAAATTAGAAACTGCAAAAAAATCACTGATGGATCTTCATAAATACCAAGAAATTAAAGAACTGCTAGGATCAAATAAAACACTTATTGCTGTGTCGAAGGGGCAAAGCGTTGAAAAGATAAGAAAGCTTTATGAAATTGGTCACCGTGATTTTGGTGAAAATTTTTTACAAGAACTCTCTGACAAAAAAAATATATTGCCTAAGGATATAAGGTGGCATTTTCTGGGGAACATACAGTCAAACAAATTGAACAAAATAATCAAGCTCACTCATATGATTCACTCTATTTCAAGAAAAAAAATTTATGATTCTCTAGTAACAAAAGATTTAGAAAAGAGCGTAGATATACTTTTACAGTTGAAGCTTGGTAACGAAATTTCAAAGAGCGGAATGTCTGCAAGCGAAATAGAAGAAATCCTTAGTTCACATAAAGTCGGTTCAAAAGTCGTAGTTAAGGGTATTATGGTTATTGGAGAGGGCAATCTAACTCTAGAGCAAGCTGGTCAACAATTTAATATTGCCTCAGATTATTTTTTTCAACTTAAGTCTAAGCATCCTAAATTAGAATATTTCTCAATGGGGATGTCTGGTGATTACTTGCTTGCTCTGGAAAATGGAAGCAATATGATTAGGTTGGGTTCGTTAATATTCGGAAAAAGAACAAAAAGAAATGATTGATTCAGAAATTTTATTTGGGATGCTTGGCACACTAATAACTATTGTTGTTTATTTAATTCTGTTACTTTTTCTAATTGACCTGTCTAGAGCTGATTCATATAACAAAATAGCTAGAATAATAAAAATACTTCTTTTCCCACTTTTATTGGTTTTCAATATTCACTATAAAA
>MDTD01079249.1_pt1 | contig 13966 bp, 15 predicted proteins | sample 811221 | NCBI WGS metagenome assembly MDTD01 (sample SAMN05326646, study PRJNA326480) | marine metagenome | isolation source: seawater | place: Pacific Ocean: South West | collected 2011
AAAAAAAACAAATTTATTTTTTTTCTGACTCTTCTCCTGTAGCAGCTTTTGCTTCTTCTTTCTTTTCAGCTGTTTCTGTAGGTTTTTCTTCCGCAGGAGCAGCTTTTGCTTCTTCTTTCTTTTTAACCTGTTCTTCCTTTGCCTTTAATCTTTCCTGTGCTTTTTTCTTAGGTTTTGCCTTTATCGGATTATTGCTTTTCTGTATTTTAGTTAGGCCTGCATCAGAAAGGAATTGATTTACCCTACTTGATGGTTGAGCTCCTGACTTAATCCAATGCTCTATTCTATCTAACTGTAGACTAATTCTTGATTTGTCTGATTTCTGCTTTAGCGGATCATAAGTTCCTACCTTTTCTATAAATCTTCCATCTCTAGGAGATCTTACATCAGCTACCACAATTCTATAAAATGGTCTCTTTTTTGCTCCGTATCTACTTAATCTAATCCTTACTGTCATTATTACCTCTGTTACCTTTTCAAATTATTTAACACATTTCCTAATTCATTAGTAGGAATATTTTTTGAAAGCATTTTCTCAATACCGCCCATGCCATGCTTACTAATTTTTTTCATCATAGTTTGCATATTTTTAAATTGTTTTAATAACCTGTTTACATCTTGAATATCTACACCTGCTCCATTTGCAATTCTCTTTTTTCTTGACCCATTAATTATTTTTGGTGCCTTCTTCTCTTTCTTAGTCATAGATGAGATTATGGCGCTCATTGTAATGAAATTTTTATCTTCTAAATTTGAATTATCAAGTGCCTTTTTAGCTTTTCTTATTCCTGGCATTAGAGATAATATACCTTTAATCCCTCCCATTTTTTTCATTTGTAATAGTTGCTTGCTAAAATCTTCTAGGTCAAAACTTCCATCGCCCATTTTTCTTGCTAGTTTCTCTGCTTCTTCTTCATTAAAGTCTTGTTCCGCCTTTTCTACTATTCCAACTATATCTCCCATGTCTAATATTCTATCTGCAACTCTTTGAGCAGAAAATTTTTCTATATCACTAACTTTTTCCCCTACACCTAAAAATTTTATTGGTTTTCCTGTTGAGACAGTCATACTTAAAGCTGCACCACCTTTTGCATCTCCATCTACTCGTGATAAGATAATTCCTGATACATTAACGTATTTCAAAAAACTTTTCGCTATATTTACTGAATCCTGTCCTGTCATAGAGTCCACTACTAACAAAGTTTCTGCAGGATTAACTTGCTTTTCTATATTTTCAATTTCTGACATCATTTTTTCGTCAATTGATGTTCTTCCAGCAGTATCAAAAATAGTGATGTCATAAAAATTATCTTTAGAATATTTCAATGTAGATTTTACAAGTTCTGAAATAGTTCTATTGTTATTATTATCCATACTGTTAACTTCAATATTATCAGCCAGTTGTTTAAGTTGTTCTATTGCTGCTGGTCTATAAATATCTAGAGATGATAAAAGTACTTTTTTATTTTGTTTTTTTAAAATATTAGCTAATTTTGCTATACTTGTCGTTTTACCGCTTCCTTGCAAACCTACCATTAAGATATTTGATGGAATTTTTTTTATATTCAAATCAAAGGACTCTTCTGGCAGTTCCTGTCCTAACAATTTGATAATGTTGTCTCTTACTATCTTAACTACCAAATCTCCAGGCTTAATTGATTTAAAAAGTTTTTCTCCTACCGCCTTTTCTCTAATACTATTAACAAATTCTTTGGCAATAGGAAGGGGAACATCTGCCTCTAGCATGGCAACTCTAATTTCTCTGAGCGCCTGATCTACGTCACTTTCAGATAATACTCCTTTGCCCGTAAGACCGTCAAAGGTCTTTAAAATCCTATCTGTAAAATTATTGAACATTTATTAATATTATTATAAAAAATTTACTATTTTTAAGCTTTTGATATTATAATGTCAACCAAAAGCATTGTAATGTTGAGAAATTATTTTTATTATGAATATACCGTTTGTTAAGATGCATAGTAATGGCAATGATTTTGTCATAGTCGATAATGTCAAGCTAGATAATAGATTTACTCCATCTAAAATACGAAAAATAGCAAACAGAAATACAGGTATAGGTTTCGATCAATTTATTTTATTAGAAGAAAGTGAAAATTCAGATAGTTTTATGAGAATATTTAATTCAGATGGAAATCAAGTAGAAATGTGCGGAAATGCTGCTAGATGTGTAGCCTCTTTACTATTTACTAAATTTAAGAAAAATTCTCTATTTATAGATACTATATCTAATAGAATAAAAGCTACTTTAGAAAAGAACGGTGAAATTACAATTAGTATGAAATTACCAAAACAAGATTTTAAATACTTTTATTTAAGCAAAAATATAAACGTCAATAATATAAATTTTTCCAATATTAACAAAATATTTAAAGAAGGAATGCTTGTTAATATGGGAAATCCTCATATAGTATTTATTGTTTCTAATTTAAAAAGTGTTGATTTAAAAAAATATGGAGAAAAGATTGAAAAAAACCCGCTATTTAAAAAAAGAATAAATGTTGAAGTTGTGAAAATAAAAGATAGGAATAATATAGAAGTGCATTTCTGGGAGAGAGGGGCAGGCCTAACTAAGTCCTGTGGATCAGGAATTATGGCCGCATTTTACGCATGCTTACAAAAAAAAGCATGTTCCAGGTCAGTTCAAGTAATGCTACCAATTGGCAAAGTTTTTGCCAAATTAGATAAAGATGAAATCTCTGTTAAGGGGCAAGCTATGGTAAGTTTTTTAGGACAATTTTATAATGAATAATAATTTAGTTGTTACTTTAGGCTGTAGGTTAAATTATTGGGAAAGCAATAAAATAAATAGTCTTATGGAAGAAAGTGGTAAGAAAAATATTCTTGTTTTTAATACATGTAGTGTAACAAATGAAGCAATAAAGAACTCTATAAAAAAAATTAAGAGTCTGAGAAAAAAATTTCCAACCGCAAAGATTATAGTTACAGGATGTGGAGTGGAAAGTGATTACAAACTATTTAAATCATTACCAGAAGTTTCTGAAGTTTTAAAAAATAAAGATAAGCTCTCTATAAAAAAGTGGAAATCAATTAAAAACTGTTCATCTGGTAACTCTAAAGAGCATTTACAAGAATTTTTTATAAAAGAAAATCCTTCAAATTCCAATGTTAGAAAGTTTGTTAAAATCCAAAATGGTTGTGACCATTCATGCACTTTTTGTATTATTCCCTCCTGTAGAGGAAAAAGTATTAGCCAAAAGACCTTTACTATTAATAAGGAGATTTCTGATAGCCTTAAAAAAGGGGTAAAGGAAATAATTCTTACAGGCGTAGATATTACGTCTTGGGGTCAAGATTTTCAAGATGCCTTAACATTGGGTGATTTAGTTGAAAACATTTTAAGAGAAAATAAAAACTTGGAAAGACTCAGATTATCTTCAATAGATATAGCAGAGTTCGATGAAAAGATGATTCACTTAATAGCTAATGAAGAACGTTTAATGCCTCACTTCCATTTCAGCTTGCAATCGTTAGATGATATGATCTTAAAAAGAATGAAAAGAAGGCATAACGTAAGTCAAATATTAAAGCTTTTAGAAAAAATTAGAAAGATTTCACCTTCTGTTACATTCGGTGGAGATTTTATAACTGGATTTCCTACAGAAACTGAACGAATGTTCCTAAACACTTTTAACCTTATAAAAGAGCTTAAAATATCTCATCTTCATGTTTTTCCATTTTCCTCTAAAAAGGGAACTGCAGCTGCAAGAATGCCTCAAATTCCTTTAGAAACAAGAAGGCAAAGGGCTAAACTACTTAGAAAGCAGGGCAAAGAAAATTTTCTAGAAACATTGTGCTATTTTGCTAACAAAGAACATAGAATTTTAATTGAAAATGAAAAAGGTCTAGGCAAAACTGAAAATAATCTTCCCGTTAAAGTAAGTTCGCTAAGTAAAGGAAGTATTGTTAAATTTGGACCAAAAAATATCAACAAAGAAAAATTATTGTTATATTAAAATGAAAAGTTGGTTTACTAAATTAGGAGAAAATTTTAAAAAGACTTCTAATAATATCAAAAAGGCAATTAATTCAAAAAAATTGGATGTGGTTTCCTTAGAGAATTTAGAAGAAGCATTAATTGCCTCTGACTTAGGCGTAGAACTAACAGAACAAATAATATCTGATATTAGAAGAAAAAAATTTCTACCAACGGAAGTAAAAAAAGAAGTGTCTAAGTTTTTGATTGAGCAATTTGGAAATATTGAAAATAAGCTAGAATTTAAAAAAAATTATTATCCCCAAGTAATATTAGTTTTTGGAGTTAATGGCTCGGGTAAAACAACAACAATTGCCAAAATTGCAAATAAAGCAAAGGAAAAAAATTTAAAAGTACAGATTGTTGCAGCAGACACATTTAGAGCAGCGGCTGTAGAACAATTGGATGAGTGGGGAAGCAAAATAGGCGTTGAGGTTATAAAAGGTAACCATCTAGAAGATCCATCATCTGTAGTATTTAAAGCACATAAAAAAGCCTTGGATGAAAAAACTGAACTTTTAATTGTTGACACTGCCGGAAGATTGCACAATAAGAGTGAGTTGATGGAAGAATTAAAAAAAATCATAAGAACACTTGAAAAAAATGATGAAAAAGCTCCACATGATAGGGTGTTGGTCTTAGACTCAACTATTGGACAAAACACCTACACCCAGATAGAAACTTTTAATCAGTATGTAGGCTTGGATGGTATAATTATGACCAAACTCGACGGCAGTGCCAAAGGCGGTTCCTTGATAGGCGTCATGAAAAAATATAAAATTCCGATATATGCAATAGGCATTGGGGAAAAAAAAGAGGATTTAATTAATTTTAATGCACATGACTTTGTAGATGCATTGCTTGGTAATAGTATAGGAGGTACCTTTTGAAAGCTTATATTAAACTTTTTTTTGAAGTAACACCATTAGTAGTTTTTTTTTTAGTTAACTCCTATCATGGTATATTCAAGGCTACACTTTTTTTTATGATAGCTTCTGTTGTAGCAATTCCCATAGCTTGGACCATTGATAGAAAAATACCCTGGATGCCCATAGTAACTGGTACATTCATAATTTTTTTTGGTGGGTTAACTTTATTTTTTCAAGATGACGGATTCATAAAAATGAAGCCTACTATTATAAATATAGTATTTGCATTCATACTTCTCATAGGTCTAAAGTTTAATAAATTATTACTTAAAATGGCTATGAGCACTGCTTTCAAATTGTCTGATGATGTTTGGATAAAACTAACAATTAGGTGGTCTTGTTTTTTTATTTTTTTAGCCCTTCTAAATGAAATTGTTTGGAGAACCCAAACTACTGATTTTTGGGTATCATTTAAAGTATTTGGTATTATGCCTTTATCAATATTATTTGCATTATTGCAACTACCTTTAATCACAAAGTCATCAAAGGATGATTAAATAGCTTTTATGTATATATGAATACAGGAGATTATAAAAAAATAACAGCCTGGCCTTTTATAGAAGCTAGGAAATTAATTAAGACAATAAGTACTAATAAAAAAAGTACTCTTAATTTTGAAACCGGTTATGGTCCGTCAGGTGTTCCTCATATAGGTACATTTGCCGAAGTGTTAAGAACAAATATGGTTAAAAATGCTATTAATCAAATGTACGATATTGAAACTAGGCTTATTACTTTTTCAGATGATATGGATGCGCTTAAAAAGGTTCCCGATGACTATCCCTTCCCAGAGAAATTAGAGAAATTTGTAGACTATCCACTTAGCTCTATTCCTGATTTTACTGGAAGGTATTCATCTTATGCAGATAGAAATAATTCCTTACTTAAGGATTTCCTGAATGAATATGATTTTAATTATGAATTCATATCATCTACTACAAAATATAAATCTGGTGAGTTTGATAAATATTTAATGAAGGTACTTGATAACTATGAAAGCATTATAAATGTTGTCTTGCCAACTTTAAGAAAAGAAAGAAGAAATAGTTATTCACCATTTTTGCCAATCAGCAAAGATAGCGGAAAAACATTGCAAGTTCCAATCAAAATAATTAGCAAGAAAAATGGTTTGATAGCTTATAAAAATGAAAATAATAAATTTATAGAGACTCTGGTAACAGGAGGAAATTGTAAATTACAGTGGAAAGTAGATTGGGCTATGCGATGGTCAGCTCTAGATATAGATTATGAAATGAACGGGAAAGATCTAATACCTTCTTTCGAACTATCAAAACAAATTGCAAAATTCATCTTTCATAAAGTACCAGAAAATATGAGTTATGAATTATTCTTAGATGATAAAGGAGAAAAGATTTCTAAATCTAAAGGAAATGGGCTAAGTATAGAAGAGTGGACTAAATATGGGACTAGAGACAGTCTATCATTTTTCATGTATCAAAATCCAAAAAGGGCAAAAAGACTTTATTTTGATTGCATTCCACGTAGTATGGATGATTACAAAAAGTTATTTGACAAAATAAGTTCTGGCGATGATGCTGAGATTTTTGAAAATCCAATATGGCACATTCATCAAGGAAAGATTCCAAAAAAAGTATACCCTATAGAATTTTCTTCATTGCTAAATTTAGTAACTGCTTTAAATACTAATGACGACAACATTATTCTAAAGTTTGTAAAACTGTATCTTAAGGAAAAGGAAAACAGTGATAATGAGCATTTAATGAAAAATATGATTAAATTAGCTGTTGCCTATTTTGAAGATTTTATACTTCCAACTCTTAAGAAAAAAATTCCTGATGAAAAAGAAAAAAAAGCTTTAAAAAAGCTAATTTCTGACATAAAAGATGGACCTAAGAAAATGGAAGCAGAAGACTTCCAAAAAGTAATTTATGAAAATGGAAAAAAAGTCTATCCCGAAGAATTAAGAACTTGGTTTAAAACTCTATACAAAGTATTATTTGGTTCAGAAAATGGACCTAGATTAGGTTCATTTTTTTTTATTTATGGAAAAGAAAAAGTAATTAGACTTCTTGAAGAATCAATTTCTCAAAACCAGTGACCTATAATTATCTTTAGATAGTTGATTATTAATCTCTTCACTTATCGCTTTTATTATAGAATTCAAGGATTTTTCTATCTTATTTTTTCTTTGATTTATACTATATTCATCTTTTAAAATAATTTCTATTTCTCCAACAATATCTAATTTCTTTTTCACTTCATCAGATGTTATAAATAATAGATTAATGTCAGTCTTAAAAAGATACGTTTCTTTTTTTTTCGCCAAAATTTTTTTTAATCCCTTCGGTTTCTCTTTTTCCTTAACTTTTATATTTGGGATAATAATCCTAAGAGTGGATTTATTTTTCTTACCCAAGACAGCAAATTGCACAGAACTCCAATGTCTAAGCTTTGATATGGCAATTTTCTTTATTTGATAAATATTTTCGTCCAGAAATTCATTACTAGTTTTTTTTTGTTCATTTTCTACAAATACTATATTTAACTCTTCTACATTAAGTTTTAAAACACCACTAGTTGGAGAGTCTTTTTCCTTATTAGTTATTATATTTTGTGAACAGCCAGAAAATAAAAAAAAAATTAATAAAAAGAAATATTTTCTCCTCATATTTTTTTCATACACCATTCTAATATTGCTTTTTGAATATGCAGTCTATTCTCTGCTTCATCCCATACTAAAGAAATTTCTTTATTATCAATTACCTCTGAAGTAACTTCATCACCTCTGGATGCAGGCAAGCAATGCATGAAGACTGAGTTTTTTTTTGTAACTTTCATTATTTTACTATTGACCTGAAATGGAAAAAATTTTTCTGCCTTCTTCTTGTTTCTTTTATTTCCCATTGAAAACCATGTATCAGTTACAACACAATCAGTATCAATTGAAGCCTTAATAGGATCATTATAAATAAATATATTATTTACTTTTTTATTCATTAAATTTTTTATGTCTTTAGTTATATTTGATCCAAGTGGGCATCCGATGTTTAATTTAAAGTTAAAGATAAGAGAGGCTTCTATCCAAGAATATAATACGTTATTAACATCTCCAAGCCAAGTGATTGTCTTCTTTTCTATATTTCCTTTTCTTTCTTCAAAAGTCATTAAATCAGCAAGAATCTGACAGGGATGTGATAAATTACTAAGTCCATTAATTATAGGTAAATTTGCGTTTTGATGATACTCTAATAGCTTTTTATGATCAGTAGTTCTTATCATCATAATTTGACAATATCTTGATAAAACTCTTGCGGTATCCGCAATAGTTTCGCCCCTTGAAATATGCATATTAGTCTCGTCTAAAATTATAGACCTTCCACCTAATTCTTTAATAGCTAATTCAAATGAAACCCTTGTTCTAGTAGAGGGTTTTTCAAATATCATAGCGAGATTAATATTATCTAAAGTTTCTATTTTTTTTCTCTTTTTCCTATTTTTTTTTTAAAAAAATACCTCTTTTAAGAATTTTTTTTAACTCAGTTTTTTTTATATCTGATAAATTTAAAAAGTTTCTACTCAATTTATTTCTTTCAAACTATTATTAATTATTTCTAAGGCTTTTTTTATTTCTTTTATAGTAACATTTAAAGGCGGTAAAATCCTTAGTATATTGTTCGCTGCGGGGACTAACAGCAATCCTCTATGTCTAACTTCTTCATTTAATTTTAGGTTTGATATTTTACAATTCATTCCCAACATCAAGCCTTTTCCGTGAATTGAATTTATTTTTGTATTATGAACAACTCTAATTTCCTCTAATCCTTTTGCAAGTAATTCTCCTTTATGTGTAACATTCTTCAAAAATGACTTTTTAGCTATTTGGCTAATTACTGATTGTCCTACAGCACATGCTAAATGATTTCCCCCAAAGGTTGAGCCGTGTGCTCCGGGCTTGATTGCTTTTGCAATTTTATTGCTCAATAAAATGGCTCCTATTGGGAACCCTCCGCCTAAACCCTTTGCAGAAGTAAGAATATCTGGTTTAATTTTGCTCCACTGGTAAGCAAACATTTTTCCTGTCCTCCCTATGCCAGACTGAACTTCATCAAAACCTAATAATATTTTATTTTCGTTACAAACTTTCCTTAATTGACTTAAAAATTTTATATTAGCTACATTTATACCTCCTTCTCCTTGAATAGGCTCAATAAATATTCCAGCTACTTTTGAATTAATAGCCTTCTTAACTTCATTTATACTTTGGAATTTTACACGAATGAAGCCTCCATTAGTTTTACTGTAAGGTAAAAACCCTTCCCTATGGCTTTCAGTAGAGCCGGCTAATATACCTGTTAAGGTTCTCCCGTGGAAGGCATTATCAAAAACAATTATTTTTGTTTTATTTTTGTCGCCCCTAGAGTAATGGTATTTTCTAATTATTTTTACTAAGCCGTCAGTAGCTTCAGCTCCTGAATTGCAAAAAAATACTTTATTAGCAAATGAATTTTTACATAGCATCCCCGCTAATTTTTCTTGTTCCTTTATTTTATAAAGATTTGATGTGTGCCAAACCTTATGAGCTTGCTCGGTTAAAGCCTTAATTAGAAATGGATTAGCGTGACCCAATAAGTTAACAGCTATTCCTGCTGCAAAATCTAAATATTTCTTATTATCCTTAGTATAGAGCCAGGAACCTCTACCATGAGAAAACTCCAAATTAATTCTTGCGTATGTTGATAATATGTAATCAGGCATATTAGACACTTTATTAAGGTTTTAATCTCCAACCTTTTTTTAAAATATAATAACATAAAACATAAAGTATAATACTTAGCATAGATAAGTAAGTAATACCATAAACCAAATATTGGTTTCCTATATCAATCAAAGCATTTCTAAAGCCATCTATAATATAGTAGAAGGGATTATATAAACTAATATTGTAAAATAGAGTTGGTAATTTTTCTATTGAATAGAAAGTGCCAGATAGAAATGTGAGGGGTGTAATAATGAAATTGGTAACTCCAGACATATTATCAAATTTTTCTGCCCAAATACCTGCTAAAAAACCTAATAAAGCCAGGACTAATGAACCTACAATAGAAAAAAAGAATAAATTTAATAAACTTACAATTTTAAATTCAACAAAAAAACTCATAAGAATAAAAGTAAATATTCCTACAAGAATAGCCCTTACCAAAGCAGCTAAGGTGTAAGATAAAATAATCTCATTTATACTAAATGGAGGCATAAGAAGATCAACTATATTACCCGCGATCTTAGAGGAAAGAAGTGATGATGATGTATTTGCAAAAGCATTTTGCATCATGGTCATGATAATTAGTCCTGGAGCAAGAAAATCCATGTAATCATAATCATTAACAGTTCTTCCTTCTATAGCTGTATTTATAACAAAAAAGAATAATAATGACGTAAACGCTGGCGCAAGAATTGTTTGCTGATAAACTTTTAAAAATCTTTTACATTCTTTATAAAAAAGAGTGTAAGCTCCTATCCAATTTATTTTTGTTAGCCTATTTTTATTATTTTCCACTAATTATTGTGCCTTCCTTTATCTTCCAACCATTGAGTGCAACTTTTGCATCCATAGCCTTCTTTCCTTGTCTTTGAATCTTAGTTAACCTTATAGTTCCTACTTTACAAGAAACAAGTAATTGATTGTCCAAAGTTATTCCAATATCATTAAACTTATTAACTTTATTTATAACCTCTGCATCAATTATTTTTACAGTTTCTCCCTTTATAGTACATTTTGCACTAGGATTTGGATAAAATGCTCTTATTTTTCCAAATACAGATAAAGCTGGCTCTGCAAAATTTAAAAAAGCATCTTCTTTCTTTATTTTATAACTATATGTTGCTTCTGACTCATCTTGTGCTACTGGAAAAATTTTTTTATTTATATACAAATCTAAAATTTCAATTAAAAATTCCCCAGATAGTAAGGAAATTTTATTCAACAGAGACACAGTATTATCTTCTTTAGCTATTTGAATTTCTTTGCTATAGAGAATGTCACCCGTATCTATACCCATATTCATTTTCATAAAAGTAAATCCTGTTTTTTTCTCATTATTCAATAATGCATACTGAACTGGAGACGGTCCTCTCCATTTTGGCAAGATAGAAGCGTGAATGTTGATACATCCGTATTTTGGTATATCTAAGACTTTTTCTGGCAATATAATACCGTAAGAAAAAACTAAAAAAAGATCTGCTTTAAATCTTTTTAAAAAGTCTATCTCCTTTTTATCTTTAAAGTTCTCTGGTACTCTATACTTTAGATTAGATTTTTTTGCAAAGTCTATCAAAGGAGAGTTTTTTATCTTTCTTCCTCTCCCTGATGGTTTTGGTTTTTTAGCATAAATACATATTACTTCGTGTCGACTTTCAATTAATCTCTTCAATGGTTCTATAGTATAGGATGGGCCGCCTCCCATATATATAATTTTTAATTTCTTTGACATTAAATTTAGAGATTATTTGCTTTTTTATACTTTTGTAACTTTTTTAAGATAAGTTTTTTTCTAAGTTTACTTATATGATCTATAAATAATTTTCCATTCAAGTGATCAATCTCGTGTTGTACACAGGTAGCCTCTAATCCTCCAAATTCTTCCTCAATTCTTTTCCCATTAATATCTAGGTATCTTACTTTCACTTTACTAGGCCTTTCTATTTTAGCAAACTGTTGAGGCAAGGAAAGACAACCTTCTTCATATTCACTAAGCTCATCTGAATATTCAATAACTTCTGGATTAATTATTTTTTTAAGTTTCCTATTATTCTCATCATAGCTACAATCCATAACTAAAATTCTATCCATTGTTCCCACTTGAGGTGCTGCTAATCCAATACCATTACTCTCATACATAGTATCAACCATATTTTCTATAAAAAAAAGAGTTCCTTTTTCAATTCTTTTTACCTCTGTGCAAATTGTATTAAGTCGTTGATCAGGTGCAATAATGATTTTTAGTTTAGTCATTTTTTTCTCTATGTAATACTGGAGTTCTATCATTTAAGGCTTGCCCTAAAGTTGCATCATCAATGTAATCTAGCTCACCTCCTGCTGGTAGTCCTCTAGCAAGTCTAGTAACTTTCAGGTCAAGTCCTTTAATATAGTTTAAAATATAGTGAGCAGTAGTTTGACCTCCAGTAGTAACTGAAGTAGCCAATATAACTTCATCAATATTCTCTTCTTTTAATCTTGAAAATAATTTTTTAAAATTTAATTTTTCGGGTGTATCTCCGGTTATTGCATTCAATGTTCCGCCTAAAACAAAATATAAACCTTTAAAAAGCTTACTTCTCTCAATGGCCCACAAATCAGAAACATCTTCTATAATACAAATAACTGCTTTATTTCTATCGTGATCTATACAAATCTGACAAGGGCTAATAGAGTCGTAATTTCCACAAGTGTCACAAATTCTAATATTTTTCTCTACTTCAATTAACGCATTAGCAATTGGAAGTATTAAATTTTTTTTTCTTTTAATTAATTGTAATACTATTCTTCTTGCGGACCTAGGTCCTATTCCTTGTAGGCTAGAAAGTAACTTTATGAGCAAGTCAATTTGGTTAGTTTTCATTTTAGAATTTTAATCCAGGAGGCATTGGCATTCCTCCTGTTACTGCTTTCATTTCATTTTCTGACAAAATATCAGCATTTTTCTTTGCTTCAGTAATGGCTGCCAACAAAAGATCCTCAATTATTTCTATATCTTCTTTTAGAGAAGAATCTATTTTTATTCTTTTTACATTACCCTTTCCATTCATTGTGACTTTGACTAGCCCCCCACTTACGGTGCCTTCCACTTCGCTTTCTTGAAGTTTTTTTTCTACTTCCATCATTTTCTTCTGCATTTGCTGGGCTTGCTGTAATAATCCTCCCATATTTTTCATTATTATCTCCTTATTTGTTATTATCTTTTAAGATTCTACTCTCTGGAAAAATCTCCAATATTTTTTTAACATCATTGCCTAAATCAATATTATCTATATTTTCTTTTAATTCATCATTTTTATTTTTTTTTATTTCAGCTATTATCTCTTCAACCTGGGGCAATTGAGAAGCAAAACTCATTCTAATTACAACTATCTCTAATGCTTCTATTTGCTGGGGTAGTTTTTCTATTTCTTCTTTACCTTTGATGAGCATTTGCCAAGTCTGATTAAGTAAAGGAATTGAGGATTTTTGCAATATAATGTCAATCTTCTCCTTATCATAAATATCGTATGCATTTTTATTTTCATTATTCGCCAATGTATAAATTAAGTGATAGTTTATTCTCAACAAATCATCACAAATAGTTTTTGGATTACCTCCTTTTTCGTATGCTTTTGATAATATATCTAAAGCTTCTTTTGTTTTTCCAACAATTATATAAAGAAACAGATCCTGTATCATCTCTTGCCCTGAAAGTCCAAGCGTTTTATTTATGTTATCGATGTCTATACTATTTCCTTCAATAGTCAATAAAGCCTGATCTAATATCGATAGGCTGTCTCTTACAGAACCCTCAGAATATAAAGATATAAGTTTAATAGCCTGTTCAGTAATATTAATGTTCTCTTTTTTTGCCAGACTATTTATATAATCTTCAATAATAAATCTTTCTACTCTATTGAGATCATACCTTTGACATCTAGATATTATAGTAATGGGAATTTTTTTTACTTCAGTTGTACAAAAAATAAACTTTACATATTCTGGCGGTTCTTCAATTGTTTTAAGTAAAGCATTAAAGGCTGAATTTGACAACATATGTACTTCGTCAATTATATATACTTTAAATGTACCTTTAGTTGGTCTGTACTTAATGTAGCTTATTATTTCTCTTATGTCCTCTACGCCAGTGTGAGAGGCGGCATCAATTTCTAAAACCTCTTCAAATCTGTCATCTAAAATGTCTCTACAATTTTTGCACTTATTGCACGGGTTTGCCACAGGTTTACCTTCCTTAAGACAATTTAATCCCATGGCTATTATTCTAGCTATTGTTGTTTTACCAAC
>MDTD01194614.1_pt1 | contig 13965 bp, 10 predicted proteins | sample 811221 | NCBI WGS metagenome assembly MDTD01 (sample SAMN05326646, study PRJNA326480) | marine metagenome | isolation source: seawater | place: Pacific Ocean: South West | collected 2011
CCACCGCGAGATCGAGCGAGGGCAGCGACATGAACCGCTCCGAGGGGTACCCCTCCGGGTTCGCGACCGTCATCCCGTCCATTGCGAAGGTCCCGCTGAACACGCTGACCTTCACGCCGTCCACCTCCGTCGGCACGCCCAGCGCGTAGGTCCCGCCCTTCTCGATGCCCGTCTCCACCAGCGTGTTGATCGAGCGGAGCCCGAGCACGACGAGCAGGATGACCAGCAGCACCAGCAGGCCGATCCCCGCAACAAGAATCTTCAAGAGTGTCTTCATGACTCCACCTTCCACGCGACGGCGCCCGTGCGGGCGCCCCGCTCTCACGCGGGTCGTAGCGAGCGCACAACGCCCGCCGCGACCCGTTCTGTCTTCATTGGCAACCGGGCATCCTAGCTTTCAGACGCCGCGGGCCTTGCAGGCGCGTCCGTGACCACGACCGCACCGTCCTCTCCGCCGTCCTCGGGCCCCGGGATCCCCAGCACCCGCATCCGCACCCGCCACGACGGCGCGAGCATCGCGTAGTCCACCCGCTGCCCGCACTCGGGGCACGCCCCCACAGACGCCCCCGAGAGATCGTGCAGACACGCGGGGCACGCGAGCCCGCCCGTCGCCCGCAGCACGCGCTCCAACAGTTTCTTCTTCCTGAACAACAGCACGAAGACCGGCCCGAGCAGCGCGACCATCGCCACCACCGTCGCGAGCGCCCCCAGCCCCGCGCGGGCGCCGAGCGATCGGGAGCCCAGGCCGTGGAACACCAACTGCCACGGCCCGAACGACACCACGGGGATCAGGAGCGCGAGCGCCCATCCCCACCGGCGCATCGCGATCTCCCAGGCACTCAGCCCCGCATCGCCGAAGCCCGTCTCCGGGTCGACCCCGCTCCCGAGCCCGCCGCGGACCCGCGTCCCCGCCCACAGCACAGGCAGCGCGTCATACTCCACCCGCTGTCCGCATTCGGGGCACCGCGACACAGCGTCCGCCGAAAGGTCATACAAGCAATTCGGGCACGCGTGCCCGCTCGCCTCTTCCACCGCCCGACGCTGCCGATGCGTTGCACGCATCCAGAGCACACTCGCGAACCCGGCACCCATGAGCGAGATCATCGGAGCGACGAACATCCAGACGATTCGTCCGGTCCCGCCCGAGCCGCTCAGCAGGCCGACGATCGTTCCCCCGAGAACGATCAACCCCAGCAATCCCGAGACGAAGAGCATGGCGATGAATACGCGCTGCCGACGGGCCATCCACCGGCTCAGCCCATTGGGAACGAACCCGATGCCGTCACCGGCACGATCACGCCCCGACACGCCATCGCTGCGCACCATCCGCGTCTCCACCACGGCCATTGAACGGCGCTTCATCGCTTCGTCACTTCAGACCCCGTACACCCCCCGCAGCTTCCCCTCCAGGTGCCGCAGCAGGGGCTCGGCGCTCAGCGCCTTCCCCGTCGCCTTCTCGCACATCTCCGCCGCGGTGTACCGCCGCCCCAGCAGGTGAACATGCTTCCGCGACCAGTCCAGCACCGCGGACATGTCCCCCTTCGCGATCCGGTCGTCCAGGTCGGGCGTCTCCTCCCGGATCGCCTCGAAGAACTGCGCCGCGTACAGGTTGCCCAGCGTGTAGGTCGGGAAGTACCCGATCAGCCCGAACGACCAGTGCACATCCTGCAGGCAGCCCCGCGCGTCGTCGGGCACTTCCACGCCCAGCATGTCCTTGAACCGGCTGTTCCACTCGCCCGGCAGGTCCTTGATCGCCAGGTCGCCCGCGATCATCGCCCGCTCGAGCCCGAACCGGAGCATCACATGCAGGTTGTAGGTCGCCTCGTCCGCCTCCACGCGGATGTACGACCGCTCCACGACATTCGCCGCGCGGAACACATCGTCGGCGCTGTACTTCTTGAACCCGTCCCCGAAGTACCCGTCCGCGACCGGCTTCGCCCACTCCCAGAACGCCCGCGAACGCCCGACGAAGTTCTCCCACCCCCGGCTCTGGCTCTCGTGGATCCCCAGGCTCCGCGAATCCGCGAGCGGCGTCCCATACACGGCGCTGGGCTCCCCGTCATCGCCCACCTTGGGCAAACCCTGCTCGTACACGCCGTGCCCCGCCTCGTGCATCGTGCCGTACAGGGCGCCCATGAAGTAGTCCTCGTCGTACCGCGTCGTCAGGCGCGTGTCGCCCGGCGCCAGCCCCTCGCAGAACGGGTGCGTCGTCGTGTCCAGCCGACCGGTCTTCAGGTCGAAGCCCATCTGCTCGATCACCCGCAGCCCGAACGCGTGCTGCTGCGCCTCCGGCACATGCACCTTCCGGGGCCCCATGTCGGGCGCCGTCCCGTTGTCCAGCAGGTCCTTGACAAGCACGCTCAGCTTCTCGCGCAGGGGCGTGAACACCGCCTCGATGTCCTTCGCCCGCGCGTCCGCCTCGTAGTCGTCCATCAGCGCGTCGTACAGCTCGCCCCCGTCCGGCACGCCGTAGCACTCCGCCTTCCGACGGCTCAGCCCCACCATCTTCTCCAGCCAGGGCTCGAACGCCTTGAAGTCGTTCGCCTTCCGCGCCGCCTTCCACGCGTCCTGCGCCCGGCTGCCGACATTCGCGAGTTCCTTCACCAACTCGCCCGGGAGCTTTGTCGCCTTGTCGTAGTCGCGACGCATCTCGCGCACATTCGCGGCCTTCTCGGGGTCGCCCTGCACGCCCGCGTCTTCCTCGCACGCCGCGATCAACTCCCCGAGCCGGGCGCTCGTCTCGCGCTCGTGGATCAGCCCCGCCAGCAGCGACGACTGCTCGGCCCGCGCCGCGGTCCCCCCGGAAGGCATGTAGGTCTCCTGGTCCCACCCCAGCAGGTGCGCCACCGACGACAGCGTCGCCGCCTCACGCTTGAGCGAGCAGAGTTCGGTATAGACATCGTTCGGCATGGACGGGCTCCTTTTCGCAGGCGCACACGATAGCCGATCCGCCCCGCGTCCGGCCCAGGCCCGCTCCGCTCATATCAAGGACAGCCCTCGTCGGCGACCCGCAGAAACGCGAGCACATCGAAGAAATCCACCACGCCGTTCCCGTCGAAATCGGCACCCGGATCCCCGGGTGGAGCGCCGTCGACGCGTGCGATGAACGCCTCGATATCCCCCTCGTCGACCACCCCGAACGGTGCCGCGATATCCGCCCCGCTGCAAGGCGGCACCGGATCGATCGTGAACTCCGCGTACCGGACCCCGTCCAGGTCGTTCGCCGGGAACGACAGGTCCACCACGCCGACGGGCCCGGCGCTCAGGTTCTGCACCAGAAGCGTGCCGGTCACATCCCCGAACATCGACGGCGGCGCCGCCCCGACCACCAGGTCGAACCCCGCGCCGGGGCCGAGCAGCGCCGGAGAGACCGCGACCAGGTACCGCCCCGCCTCCAGGTCGTCGAGGTCGGTGATGATCTGCGCCGTCGCGACCACCGCCGCGTCCGCCAGCCGCCACACCACCATCGAGATCGGCCAGGGCGAGGTCAACCCCTGCACGCGCACGGTGTCCCCCGCCGTCCCGAGCACACCGAGATCCGTCCGGGCCACATCAGGCAGCACGACGAAACTCAGAAAGTCCGGTCGCGCCCAGGGCGAAGAGAACGGGCCCGTGTCCGATCCCGCGTGCGTCGTCGTTGTCTCCGTTGCCAGCCGCGACTGCGAAGCGATCCAACTCTTCCCGTCGATCAACACCTCGAAGGGCCGGTTGTCCGGCGCGTAATACAGATCCGAGAACTTGGGCTCCACATCGAACCCGTGCCGGTACTGGTTGGGCAGGTACGACTCGAATCCGTCGGGAAGGAACGCCCGATCGGTCCGCAGCACCTCGCGCGACGCGCCCACGAAATACCTGCCCGCCTCCAGACCCGTCAGCGTCACGCTGTCCCGCTCGAACCCGCCGACGATTGCGCCCCCGCTCCAGACCAATCCGCCCGTCTCATCCCACACGCCGAACCCCGCGCGGCTCTGCACGCGGGGCAACCCGCCGCCCACCTCCCTCGCCTCGATCGACACCGCTTCTCCCGCCTCGAAGACGACGCCCGTCCGGACATGCTCAGGCAGCACGCTGAAGTGCAGGTAACGCAGCCCGTTTGCCGAGCCGCTCCCGCCCGGCGCCACCGCGAGCCCCGCGATCCGCGCCGATCCGATCGTCACCTCCGCCTGCGCGCCGGGTGCGCTCGGATCCCGCGTCACCGAGAACCCGTCCGGGTACGACGCGCCCGAAGAACTCACGCCCAGCACATACCGCCCCGGCGCGAGCCGCAGCGTCGTTACCTCCGGATCGGCCACCAGGCCCGTGTCGCGCCACCCCAGCAGTTCACCCTGCGGCGTCCACAGCCCCGCTGAGATCGCCCCACCTGCGCCCGCGAGCGTCAGCTCGATGTCCGTCCCCGCCGTCCCCGCCGCGCCGAGCGAAATCCCCGAAGGCATCACATGGAACACCGCGTCGTGCCAGTACGGGACCGCCTGGCCGTTCACGCCCGCTTCCAGCCGCACCCCGTCGTACGCCGCCTCCACCCCCGTCGGGAGCAGCGCCGGATCACCGAAGCAACTGAAGATCGAGGTCACCCACCCGGGGTTCGCCCAGATCCGGCACCCCGACGACACGCTGAACCGGTACGCCCCGGGAGGCAGCGGGCCGAGGAAGTCATTCTCCGGATTCGGGAGCGACCAGTTCAGGAGGAGGGCCTGCTCGCCCAGGTTCAGACGCTGCTGGTCCGCCTGCGGATAGTTCGCCCCCGCGTCATCGAGCCAGATCCCCGCCGAGATCCGCGGGCTCTCCAGCGCCGGCCCGCCCGGGACAGGCCACGGCGCCGGCGCCACGGACGCGGATTCAGGCCCCGACACCGTCGCCCCCAGATACGAATCGAAGAACTCCGCATACTCGACGAAGCCGTCGTACTCGATCAGCGACGCCGGCTGCGCCATCGCGAGCCCCGGAACGCCAAGACCCGCCCACGCGGCGAACAGACAAAGCGGAGACACACGGTTCATCGACTCTCACCCTCCCTCGGAGCATCGCACGCACCGGCACCGGTCGCGGCCTCCGTCAATAACGGTACCGAACCCGTCAACCCCCGCGCGTTCGCCCCTGTCACGACCGACCCTTTACCGACCCGCCGCCCCCAGCGCGATCAGCGCGTACCCCGTGATCAGGTCCCGGTTCCCCTCCATCCACCGCTCGTGCACCACGCGCATCCCCCCGTCGTCCGCCTGCAGCGCCGCGATCGCGCGCACGAGCTCGCCCCGCCAGTCCACGCCCGCGATCTCGCGCTCGCCCCAGGCCTCCAGCGCGCGCGCCATCGCGGAATACCCGTAGTACCGCCCCTGCTCGCCCATCCCGAGGTTCTCGCCCGCCGTGAAGTTCGCCTCGATCCACCCCAGCGCGCTCACGACGCGCTGATCGTCGGGCGGCAGGTCCGCGTACAGCAGGCTCTTGAACCCCGCGTAGGTCATCGACCCGTACGCGCGCAGGCGCGTCGCCTCGGTCCCGTCCGCGAGCGTCTCGACCATCTCCCCCGCCTGGCTCTGCCCGGGCACCGAGTCCACGCTCTCCGCGTCGGGCACCGTCGCGTAGATGAACCCGCCCTGCCGCGAGCCCGACGCGTAATCCATCCCGTTCACCCGATCGTCCATCTGCACCCGCCGCAGGAACACCAGCGCGCGCGCATACGCCGGGTCGTCCGTGCTCACCCCCGCGTCGTGCATCGCCTGGACGAACATCTGCGTGTTCGACAGATCGGGACGACCGTGCGAGCCGTAGCCCAGCCCACCGTAATAGGGATGCTCCTCCCCGATCGGCTCGGTCCAGTCCGGCGCCTCGGGGCTCGGATCCGTCGCGGGGTCGAACGCGCCCCACTGCATCCGCTTGAGCAGACCGATCCCGCGCTCCACCGCGCCCGAGGCCTCCGGCGTGCGCACGCGCGACAAAAACGACACGCAGATCGCGGTGTTGTAGGTCGGCAGCACCCCGTCGTGGATACCACCGTCCGCCCTCGCGAAGGAGAGCACATAGTTCACCGCCGCGCGCACGCTCGGATCGTCCTGATCCAGCCTCGGATCGTCGAGCATCCCCGTCCCGATCAGGCCCGTGATCGCGGGGAGGTCGGGCCCGTCCGGGTTCTCGGACCACCCCCCGTTGGGGCCCTGTGTCGTGCGCAGGTACCCGATCGCGCGGGCCGCGGCTTCCCGTGCCGCGCGGTGTGTCTCCGCGCGGGGCGCCGGCACCAACATCGCCTGACCCCGCGACGCGACGGGCGCGGCGTTCACCGTCATCCCGAAGCACCCGAACACCACCAAACCTGTGAGAATCCCCAAAATCCGTGTCATCATCATCCTTCCGCGCGGGTCGTACCGGTCCCCCGAGCCCCCGAAAGTCCGGATACAGCCTAACGGACGCCCGGTTCCGCGCCGGTTTGCTTGAGTTCGGGTGTGGGATGCCCGATGATCCCTCGGTATGGCGGATCCCGCGCTCAACCCGCGCAAACCCGACGACGCGACACCGACCGGCGGCGCGGCAGGCGATGCGAACGCCGAGCCCGATCTGGAGGCCCAAGTCGATGCGCTGCTCGCGGAGGTCAGCGACACCGTTGAGCAGATCAGCCGCCGCCTCGAGCCGGACCAGGAGGAGCCCGAAGACGAGCTAGACCCCGACGCGGAGGTCACCGACGAGGGCGCCCGCGATCTCGAGCCGCTCAACTTTGACGAGCCCGACGACACGGAACAATCGGACGAGTCCGAGACCGACAGCACGGGTGAGCCCGGAGCAGACGACGCACCCATCGACGAGCATCCCGACGAGGAAGCCGAGGCGCCGCCCGCGGAGGAGCCTGCAGCCCAGCCTGACCCGCTCGACGGGCTGGAGGATGATCTCGCGGCCCTCGCGGACGACGCGACGCCCGAATCCGATCCGTCGCCCGTCGATGCCGATGCGGCCGAGCAGGACGCGCCCGATGAATCGGCATCCGCGGGAAGCGAGGACGAAACAACGGGCGATCCGATGGACGAGCCGGTTGAGGATTCGGCTGACGACGCCGCACCCGCCACGGCTGCGCCCGTCACCGCGGACGATGTCCAGGCCGAGCTCGAAGCCGCGCTCGAGGATCTCGCGGACGAACCCGGAGACACGGCGCCCGACGCCAGCAACGCGGAACCGGACGCGGTCGAAACAGAGGCGAGTGAGCAGGATCTCGAGGCCGCCGCCGCGTCGCTCCTCCGCGAAGGCGCCGGCGCACTCGACGAGGCGGATACCGAAGCACCCTCCGATTACACCGACGCGGCGGCGCTCGACGACGAGCTCGCGGCCCTCGCGGGTGGAGAGCACGACCTCGAGGGCCGCGTGGGCGTGGTGATGGGCCCGCCCGCCCCGTCCGACGCCGACAACGATGAGCCGAGCGGAGCACCGGCTGCCCCCGGCCCTGACGCGGAGGCGCCCGCCGAACCTGTTTCTGAATCTGCTTCCGAACCCGTTTCCGAACCGGCACCCCAACCGGTGCCTGAATCGACCGCCGGGTCGGGCACGCCTAGCCGCCGGTGGGGGTGGCTGCCCCCCAAACCCGATTGGCCCGAGGCCTTCGGGCGCGCCCGCCCGCTGATCATCGCGTGGCGGTACGCGGCCTGGATCGTCCCGCCCTTCCTCGCGTGGGCCTGGGCGCTGTCATGGTCGTGGACCAGGCGTCGCGCGATCGAGGCGGAGCCGCATGTGCGTCACGCCGTCGCGGTCGCCGCGACCCCGCTCTCGCGGCGCGATGAGAAGACCCGTTCGATCATCGGGTACCTGTCGGTCTGGACGCTGTTCTGGTCCGCGTGCGTCTGGGTCTGGGTGCTGGTGGGGCGCAGCCCCGTCGTGCCCGAGCCCGCGACCCCGCCCGCGACCCTCGCGGGCGAGCCCTCGACCGCGATCGCCAGCGATTGATCCCGCGTCAGCGCGATCCCTCGGGTTCACCCGCTGTGCCGCGCCCCTGGTAGGCCCGCTCGCGCCGCGAGCGCGCGGGATCGCCCGACACGATCGTCCACGAGCCCAGCGAGTCATCCCCGGGCAACACCGAGCGCGCGCCGACGACCACCCCGTCGGGGACCGTTGCCCCCCCGGGCACGAACGACTCGGCCGCGATCCAGCAGTCGTCCCCGATCGACACCGGCGCGGGGGCCGGCGCCGCACCGGGCGCGCCCCGCGCCGCCGCGATCACCGTGTACTGGCTGATCACCGACCGCTCCCCGATCGTGACCGGCGCCCCGGCGTAGATCACCACCCCGTCCCCCAGCGCGCTCTTCCGCGCCATCGAGAGGTGCCAGGGGCGATCGATCCGGCAACTCGGGCGCACCCGCACCGTCCGGTCGATCGTCGCGCCGAACCAGCGCAGCAGGAAATTCCGCCAGCGGTACGCGTTGTGGAACGAGGTCGCGAACAGTGCGCGCTGCACGACCGCCCACAGCGCCGCGCGCCGGCGCTCGGCGCCCTGTTCGAACGCGACGCGGTGCGGGTGCGCCGGGATCACGCGTGGACCCCCGCTTCGTCTTCTGTCTCGACGGGTCGCGCGGGGTTCCCCGCGTAGACCCGCCCCGCCTCCGCGTCGCGGTACAGGCCCGCCCTGGGTTTGAGCACCGCGCCGTCGCCGACGACGACTCCCGGCGCGACGAACGACGCCGTCAGCAGCGCACACCCCGAGCCCACCCGGATCGGCTCGCGCACCAGCGTGAACCGCGGGTCCGTGTAATCGTGCGTCCCGGCGCACAGGTGCGCGTAGGGGCCCACCAGCGTCGCGTCGCCGATCTCCACCGGGCCCAGGCAATACAGGATCGCGTGCTCGCACACCCGCGCCCCGGCGCCGATCGTGAGGTTCCACGGGATCTCCACCCGGACCGAGGGGGCGATCCGCACCCCCGCGCCAATCCGACCCCCGAACACCCGCAGCAGCCAACGACGAAGACCGTCCCAACCCGGTGGCGAGACACGCCACACAGTGGCCGATACAACCCCCCACAGCACCCGCCCGATCTTCGCGCGTGCCGAGTACGGCGACACGCGCGGAGGCTCGGCGGGCGCCGTCCCCGTCGCGGGCCCCCCGTCGGCGGCCGATCCCGTCGGCACGCCCTCGGAAACCGCCTCGGACGCATCGGATTCGCGGCTCATCGGTCACCCCCGGGGGTTCGCGGAAAACAGACGGATACCATACGCCCCCGCGCGGTTTGCCGGGCGGCGCTCGACAACCTCTCGATCGGCACCAAGGCACCGGTCATCCCCAGTTTCTCCCCGACCGGCAGCCGGGCTCGCCGGCCGGCCCAGGACCGCGCGGACCCGATTTCTCCCGGAGCACACCGATGGAACGACACCCAGACTGGCAGATGCCCGAAGCGGGCTCGCCCCGGATCGGCGTCCTCACGGGATACTGGTCGACCAACATCGGGAACGCCTTCTTCCAGCTCGGCGCCCAGTACGCCCTCGAGAAGGCCCTCCCCGGTGCCCACATCTTCCTGATCGGTGACCAGCCCGGCTACTGGAATGTCGCCCAGGGCAACCCCGCGAACGCGCTGGATTATGTCAAGCACCTCGACCTCGACGCCGTCGTCGTGCTCGGGCCCTATGTCCGTCCCGAGATGACGAAGATCACCGCGGAGATGCTCCGCGCCCAGCACAAGAAGGGCGCCAAGCTCATCGTGATGGCCGCGGGCATGATGCAATACGACAAGGACACGATCGCCAGCGCGCGCTCGTTGATGGCCGATTGCCCGCCTTTCGTCTTCACGACCCGCGACAGCGAGACCTACGACGCGCTGGGCGACCTCGCGGAGCACGCCTACGACGGGATCGATGTCGCGACCTTCGTCAGCGATCTTTTCCCGCCCATCGACCACGACCTGGGCGACTACATGGTCCTCAACTTCGACCAGATCCCCGAGCCCAGGATCGCTCCGACCGGCAAGTTCGGGACGGGCCCCCGCACGGGCTCGTTCGACTTCGACGGGACGGAGTGGTCCTTCCACCAGCCCAGGTTCCGCACCGAGATGAGTTACAAGTCGCGGGCCTACCTCTTCGCGGAGGCCGCCCTGGGTCTCGGACGCAAGGGCCCCAGCGAGATCGCGGGCATGAAGGTCATCCGCACCGATCACCGCTACAACCCCTTCATGCTCAGGAAGTCCTACAAGCTCCCGATGACCTACGCGGGCGACATCCCCCACTCCTATCTCAACCTCTACGCCAACTCCAGGCTCACCATCTCCAACCGCGTCCACGCCTGCGTCGCGACCGTCTCGTACGGCAACCCCGCGATGCTCTTCACCCGCAGCCCCCGCGCCTATCTCCTCAAGCGCCTCGGGCTCGACACCATCAAGCAGGAGCCCAACCGCGTCGACATGGTCTGGCTCCGCCAGCAGAAGACCGCGTTGATCGATTGGCTCGCCCTCACCCTCGGCGCCCAGTGGCCGGGCGCCGCCCGACCCGCGGCCAACGACGCGACCGCCGACGCGGCGGGCTGATCCCGACCGCACCGCGCCCGAAGACCGAAACAGCAGACCGGCACCACACCGATGACCGACACCGCGCCAGAACGCCCCGCACTCACCTCCACCGCGCCCGATGGTTCGCCCCTGCGCGTCGTCATCCTCAACCAGTACTACATGCCCGATGTCGCCTCCACGGGCCACCTCCTCCACGAACTCGCGACCCAGCTCGCCGAGATGGGCTTCCATGTCGAGGTCCTCACCTCGCGCCCCTCGTACGGCCCCCCCGACACCTGGGTCGACTGCCCCATGCGGGAGACCGTCGACGGGGTCCACATCAAGCGCCTCTGGACCACCCGCTTCAGCAAGGACAACCTGCTCGGGCGGGCGATCAACTATGTCACCTTCATGGGCCAGCTCTTCCTCCGCGTGCTCTTCACGAGCCGCAAGGACACGGGCTATCTCTACACCACCAACCCGCCCTTCCTGGGGTTCGTGGGCGCCATCGTCAGCCTCTTCCGCCGGCACAGCTATGTCATGCTGCTCCACGACGCCTACCCGCAGATGGCGGTCTGGGTCGGCACGATCCGCAAGAACGGGATCGCCGAGAAAGTCTGGCACTTCATCAACAAGATGTCCTACGGGCGCGCCAAGCAGTCCATCGTCCTGTGCCAGAAGGCCAAGGCGCTCGTCTGCGACACCTACGCCGTCCCGCGCGAGAATGTCCATGTGGTCCCCAACTGGGCGGACAGCAAGGCCCTGAACATCAAGCCCAAGCCCGAGAGCCAGTTCGCGAAAGACCACAACCTCAACGGGCATTTCGTCGCGATGTACTCGGGTAACCTGGGCCTCTACTACGAGTTCGCGACCCTCCTCGACGCCGCCGAACGCCTCCGCGACGAGCCCTTCCGCCTCGTGTTCATCGGGAGCGGGGGCAAGCGCAACTGGCTCGCCGACGAAATCATCAAGCGCGAGCTCACCAACACGCTGCTGCTCCCCTATCAGCCCTACGAGAAGCTGGGCGACTCGCTCGCCGCCTGCGACGCGAGCTTCGTCACGATCGCCCGGGGCATCGAGGGCATCAGCTTCCCCAGCAAGCTCTACACCTCCCTCGCGGTGGGGAGGCCCATCCTCGCGCTCTCCGAGCCCGACAGCGAGCTCAAGGACCTCATCGAGGAGCACCGCGTGGGCGGCTGGTCCGGACTCGGAGACCCCGACGCCCTCGCCTCCAACATCCGCACCCTCATGAACGACGCCGAGGAGGCCGAGCAGACCGGCAACCGCGCCCGCCGCCTCTTCGAACGCGCCTTCACCCTCCGCGCCTGCGCCCGCCAGTACGCGGAAGTCCTCCTCGCGAGCCACCCCCTCGCCCCCGACGCCGAGCGCACCGCGACCGAGTCGATCAATGTCGAGGCGGAAGAGTCGCGCGTCGCCTGACCGCTGGGCCCGCGACCCGCTGCGGCACCGATCCTGATACGGTGCGGCCTCCCGATCGGAGGCCCGCCATGACCACGCGCACCCTCGCCGCGTTCTGCACGCTCTTCGCCTGCGCCGCGTCCGCCGGCGCCCTGGCCGAGGAGGAGACCCGCACGCCCAACATCGTCCTGTTCTTCATCGACGACATGGGCTACGCCGACCCCGCCTGCTACAACCCCGACCCGTCCTCGATGGGCTACGAGACCCCCAACATCGACCGTCTCGCGCGCGAGGGCGTCCGCTTCACCGACTTCTACGCCGCCCAGCCCGTCTGCTCCGCCTCCCGTGCCGCGATCCTCACCGGGTGCTATCCCAACCGCATCGGCATCCTCGGCGCCCTGGGGCCCAACGCGAAGCACGGGCTCAACCCCGACGAGACCACCCTCGCCGAGCTCTGCAAGTCACGCGGCTACGCGACCGCGATCTTCGGCAAGTGGCACCTCGGGCACCGCAAGCCCTTCCAGCCCACCAACCACGGCTTCGACGAATGGCTCGGCATCCCCTACTCCAACGACATGTGGCCCCTCCACCCCGCCTACGCCCACCTCCCCACCGACGCGCAGCGACGCAAGCAGGGCTACCCCGAACTCGCCGTCTACGCCGGCACCGCCGAGGAAGGCACCCGCATCATCGACCCCGAGGTCACCGGAGAAGACCAGGCGCAGTTCACCACCCGCTTTGGCACCCTCGCCGCCGACTTCATCACCCGCCACAAGGACCAGCCCTTCTTCGTCTACATCCCCCATCCCATGCCCCATGTCCCCCTCTTCGCGGGCGAGAAGTTCAAGGGCACGACCGATCGCGGCCTGTTCGGCGATGTCATCGAGGAGATCGACTGGACCGTCGGCCTCATCCTCGGCACCCTCGAACAGCACAGCCTCGATGACGACACCCTCGTCATCTTCACCACCGACAACGGGCCCTGGGTCTCCTACGGCACCCACGCCGGCTCCGCCGAACCCCTCCGCGAAGCGAAGGGCACCACCTGGGACGGGGGCGTGCGCGTGCCCTGCCTCATGCGCTGGCCCGGCACGATCGACGCGGGCACCACGATCACCGAGCCCGCGATGACGATCGACCTGTTCCCCACGATCGCGAATCTGATCGGCGCCGAACTTCCCGATCCCGCCACACACCCGATCGACGGCAGGGACATCTGGCCCGTCATCACCGAGGCCGCCGACTCCCCTCACGACGCGCTCTACTTCTACTGGAACCGACACCTCCAGGCGGTCCGCAGCGGGGACTGGTCCCTCCACTTCCCCCACGCCTATCGCACGCTCAACGGGCGCGCCGGCGGCGACGACGGCACACCCGTCCCGTATGAACAGGCGACCACCGAACTCGCCCTGTTCAATCTCCGCGACGACATCAGCCAGTCAAAGAACCTCGCCAGCGAGCACCCCGAGATCGTCGCACGCCTGAACGCGCTCGCCGACAATGCCCGCGCCGAACTGGGCGACTCCTCGACCAACGCCGAGGGCGAGCGCCTCCGCCAGCCCGGCCGCGTGGACTGAACGACTTCCGCCCTCTCCCAACACCGCGTTCAAAGCCGAGCGCTTCGCCCGCCTCAAGTGACGCGTGCTGCACGATCCGCGCACCCCGCCGCCGCCCCAACACACGAGCTCGATCGGAACATGTTTCAAGCACTCAATCGCCCACTTCGAAACGCGTTCCGGAACATCACCGGACGAGACCAGCACCACCCAAACAGGGGTTTCCAACGCGATCTGGTACAAACCAGAGGGGATCATAATTCTAACGAAATCTGACAAAACCGGCTGAAACACACTTATTTTGAGATTCCCTTCGAAACAGTTCCGGCAAAAGTACTTGAAACTGTTACGATCCAGGCGTCCCGTCGGCGGCGGGACACCTCCGCGGGAGCGAGGAGCCCCGGGAGAGAGAAGACCACCGCCGCGCCGCACAGGCGAAGTTCAAAAAGGGAGTCTGAAATGATGAAGACCGCACTCATGATCGCCGCGATCGCCACCCCCGCCATCGCGGGCATCGAACTCACCAACAACGGCGGGTTCGAGGCCGGGGA
>MDTD01165892.1_pt1 | contig 13964 bp, 16 predicted proteins | sample 811221 | NCBI WGS metagenome assembly MDTD01 (sample SAMN05326646, study PRJNA326480) | marine metagenome | isolation source: seawater | place: Pacific Ocean: South West | collected 2011
ATAGTACTATTCATGGAACACAAAGCACATAAATTAGAAATTTTTAGAGGTTTATGGAAGTTTAAATCAAACCAGCATAAGATCTGGGGGGTTTTATTTTTCCTCTCAGTTGTGACAATAATTGAAGTTGCTCTTGGAATTTTGAAACCTGAAATATTGATGAACACTTTTCTATCAACAAAACTCATTAATTGGATTTTTATCATTTTAACTTTAGTAAAAGCATATTACATTGCTTGGGATTTTATGCATTTAAGGGATGAGAAAAGTGGTTTGCAAGCATCAATTGTGATTACCTTAATATTTCTTATTGCATACTTAGTTTTCATATTATTAGTAGAGGGTAATTACATCTATGATGTTATGTATGAAGGTTTTGTCAGTTGGAATTTCTAGTTAAACCATTTTTCTTTCAATAATGAGAAAGTATATAGTACTTACTACGCTTTTTGTCCTACCACTCATTGTTTATCTTTTTTTTGCTTCAGGTATTAACAATTTTGCGAAACTTCCTGTTGTCACGAGAAATATTACGGATATATCTAAGGTGTCAAATGAAAGTTTAAAAAATAAAATCACAATTTTAGGTTTTTTCGGAAGAAATATAGGGGATAGGTATGGAGATGCCGGTAACCTCAATCAAGAAATTTACAAAAGATTCCATGAGTTTGTCGATTTTCAGTTTTTGATATTACAACCACCTGGAACAGAAAAATTCTCCGAAGATTTACTTTTTGAGCTTAACCGTTTGACAAAAACAAATTTTAAAAATTGGAAATTTGTTACTCTTGAGGAAAATGATTTGATTAATGTTTTTGAAAGTCTAAAAACGAATTTAACGTTAGACTCAGGGCTTGGAACATCACATGTGTTTATTATTGATAGGGATGGAAATCTGAGGGGGAGAGATGACGGAGAAGAAAAAAAATTTGGCTATGATTCCAGATTTGTTGCAGATATCAACAATAACATGGTTGATGATGTTAAGGTTATTCTTGCTGAATACAGAATGGCATTAAAGAAAAATAACATCTACAAAGGTAAACTGTAATGAAGAAATATTCATATGTGGGAATTTCTTTTGTTGTATTAATTTTTGGAATTTGGTTTTTTCCTAAAATAATGGAAAGAATTGATCAACGTGAGGTGAGGTACGACACAAGATTAGATAACTTTAATGAACTAAGTTATGTTAAGTTAAATGATGTTAAAAGGAAAGTACCGGGTTTTGTTTTTTTAAATCAAGATAGCTTATACGTAAGTAATGAGGATTTTTTAGGTAAGGTTTTTGTAGTTGAGTTCTTTTTTACACGGTGTCCCTCAATATGTATTGAAATGAATAAAAACATGAAGATTCTGGATGAGGAATTTGGATCTAGAAATGATTTCGGAATTGCTTCATTTACTATTGATCCTAAAAACGATACTCCAAAAGTTTTGAAGGAGTACTCTGAGCTCATTGATGTTAAGTCAAAAAATTGGCATTTTCTAACTGGAAACATAAGTGATATATATGAGCTTTCTAACTCTGGATTTAATATTTTTTCCTCAATAAATCCCAATGTTGCAGGCGGATTTGAACATCAAGGTTTTTTTGCATTAATTGATAAAGAAGGCTACATTAGATCTAGAGAGAATGGTATGGGTTCACCTATAGTCTATTATTTAGGTATAAATGATGAAAATACTTCTATACAAGGTATTGACATGCTAAGAGATGACATAAAAAAATTATTGGATTATGAGTAAAGACTCAAAATTATACAACACACTAATCTGGTTTGTATCCATATTAGTTCCAGTAGTTGTCGCATTATTACTTTTTATTAAATGGGAAAATGATCAATTGATTTTTAACATGCGTATACCAAATTATGATCCAATTGTATTATTAGAAAATTTACCAATTGTAAAACCTTTAACTTTTTTACCCCCAATCTATGCGACTATTAATGGAATTACAGCAGTTTTGTTGGTCTTTGCTGTATACTTTATAAAAAAAGGAAAAAGACAAATTCATGAGAATCTGATAAAAGTTTGTATTGTGTTTTCACTTTTATTTTTAGTAATGTACATTGCTTATCACATTACCTCTGATCCCACACCATTTGGAGGAAAAGGAAATGTGGCGTTTATTTACTTTTTTATATTAATTACTCATATTTTACTATCAATAATAGTAATTCCTCTTGTATTGGTAAGTTATTTAAGAGCTTATCGGTCAAATTTTTCTTCGCATAGAAAAATTGCTAAAATTACTTTTCCCGTTTGGTTGTATGTTGCTGTAACTGGCGTAATAGTATACTTAATGATATCCCCTTACTATTCATGATTAATCAGTTAGTATATACTATTCAATGTGCAATGTGTAGAGCAGTGCTTGAGTCGGGTGCTGATCAAAAAACAGCTGAAAGTCTTAATGACGGTATTGTTTATTTAATGATTATTCCTTACGTCTTAGGATTTATCACAGTTGTTGTTCTCTATTTGAGATTTTTTAAAAAATAATTTTTTATCTTAGTATTATGTATAACCAGGTTCTATGTAATCTAATATTAATATGAAAAAACTAATCTTTTCTTTGTGTCTATTCTCTTTGTTCATTTCGTGTGGAGTGGATTTAAAGCCAAATGTTACTATTAATAATGACATAAATCTTACAATTGATGGTGAAAACGTTGATGGTGTTGAGGGCGAATGGATAATAACATCTGAAACAATAACTGAGGATGGTAAAGAGGTTATAATTATAACTGTAGAAAAAAACAAATTGTAATAAATAAACCCATTTGAGTACAGAGAATTTTAATATTCAGATTAGAAAAGGTCTTCTAGAATTTTGTGTTTTACAAATTATTTCGAAAGAAGAACTATTTACATCTGAGATTATCAAAGAGTTGTTTAAATCAAAGATAATAGCTGTTGAAGGGACTATTTACCCTCTTTTGAACAGACTTAAAAAAAAGGGATATATAAATCATAATTGGAGGGAATCAAGACTTGGTCCTCCCCGAAAATATTATTCTATTTCCTATGAGGGTGCTCTTCAGCTTAAAAATTTAGAAATTTCTTGGAAAGAAATTAATTCATCAGTTAATAAGCTAATAAAAAATTAAAAAATATTTTAAGGATTATTATATCCAAATAAATATATAAGTCAAACTTTATTTTAACAGAATTTTTTCAATAATTAGTGTCAACTAATAATTTTTTACATTTGTGCCCGAATATATAATGAATCATTTTTAAACATTTTTTGATTTTAAATGTCTAAAGTGTCATATTTAAACATTCTGACAAAATTGATCTTGAATGATTAGCATTAAGAATTTACATAAATCATACAAAATGGGCTCCAATTCACTTCATGTCCTTAAGGGAATCAATTTCGATGTTAATGAAGGAGAATTAGTAGCAATAATGGGTTCATCAGGGTCTGGAAAATCCACTTTATTAAATATTTTAGGAATGTTGGACCTTCTTGATAAAGGAAGTTATGATTTGGATGGTGTTCCAATAAAAAACTTAGATGAGACTAAAGCAGCAAATTATCGAAATAAATTCCTTGGATTTGTTTTTCAATCATTTAATTTAATTAATTATAAAACTGCACTTGAAAATGTTACACTTCCCCTTTATTATCAGGGAATGAACAGAAAAGATAGAGAGAATCTTGCAATTGAATATTTGGATCAAGTTGGTTTAAAAGATTGGGCTACACATCTTCCGAGTGAACTCTCCGGTGGACAAAAACAGAGAGTTGCCATAGCTCGGGCGATGGTATCACAACCTAAAGTTTTATTGGCTGATGAGCCTACTGGAGCTTTAGATTCACAGACTTCCAAAGAGGTAATGGCCTTGATTCAAGAAATTAATAGTAAAGGCAAAACGATACTAATTGTTACTCATGAGGAAGATATTGCTCAAATGTGTTCTAGAATAGTTAGACTCAAAGATGGTGTCATAATGGAGGACCAAAAAAATAAAATAAAAAAAGCAATATAATGTTGAGTAGAGACAGATGGTTTGAAATTTTTGATTCAATAAAAAAGAATAAACTTAGAACTTTTCTTTCCGGATTTACCGTTGCCCTGGGTATTTTAATATTTGTTGTTTTATTTGGATTTGGAAATGGGCTTGACAACACCTTTGAAAAATTTTTTAAAGATGATGCCCTCAATACTATGTGGATTAATCCGTCCAGAACATCAAAACCTTACATGGGCTACAAAGCTAATCGGAGAATAGAATTTGTGAACGAAGATCTGGAAGATATATCCAAACGTTTCGAATTTTACATTGATGGGATAACCCCTAGAATTTCTGAAAGTGGAGATATTGGTTACAAATTAAAATCAAATAATTATTCAATAAGAGGTGTTGCACCATCTCACCAAAAAAACGAAATGACAATTATGATGAAGGGAAGATACATTAACGGATTGGATGTAAATAATAAAGAGAGAAATGTTGTTTTAGGTAGACTTGTAGCTCAAGATTTATTCGGTGATGAAGATCCAATTGGGAAATTTGTTTCAGGAAGCGGAAGGTCTTGGAAAGTAATTGGAGTTTATCAAGATGATGGGGGTGATAATGAGGAAAGAATAGTATATGTACCTTACACAACATTACAACTAATAAAAAAAAATACTGATGATATAGGTCGCATTATCATTACATATAAACCTGAAATCGGATATGCCGGAGCAATAGCTTTTGAAAATCAAATAAAAAAGTATTTAAAACAAAAAAAATTTATCGATCCAAGTGACCAACGGGGAATTTTTATTAGAAGTTCATCTAGAGATCTAAAAGAAAATGACCAGTTTTCAACCGCATTATCTTCAATAATATTATTTGTTGGTATCGGAACATTATTAGCTGGAATAATTGGAATATCCAATATAATGGTGTTTGTTGTAAAAGAAAGAACAAAAGAACTTGGAATAAGGAAAGCAATTGGAGCAACGCCGAGTTCAATTATAGGTATGATATTACAAGAGGCAATATTTATAACGACAATCTCTGGATACATAGGGTTATTTGTAGGAATTGGTATATTAAAATTGGTTGGAAATACTCTTGAAGATGATTATTACATTACTGACCCATATGTTGATTTAAATACAGCAATTACTGCTACTATTTTACTTATTGCTTTTGGCGCATTTGCAGGATACCTTCCAGCTAAAAGAGCAGCTCAGATAAAACCCATAGAAGCCATGAAAGATAATTAATTATGAAAAAAATTTTTGACAAAGATACATGGCAAGAAATATTTGGCTCTATTCAAAAGAATAAAACCAGAACTGTCATAACAATGATTGGTGTGCTTTGGGGTATTTTTATTTACATAGCATTAGCTGGTTCATCCAAAGGACTTGACAACGGTTTTGAAAGAGCATTTCAATCAATTGCATCAAACAGTATTTTTGTTTGGGGGAGCTACACAGAGCTTCCTTACGCAGGGTTTAAAGCACAGCGACCTATTCAATTAAAGTTGGGTGATGTTGAAATAATCAAAAAAAGAGTGAAGGGCATCAAATTTATTGCTCCCAGAAATGTGACTGGAGTTTTTGGCTCAGCTGGAGGAAATATTGTCAGAGGGAGTAAGACGGGCACATATTCAATTTACGGTGAATTTCCTGAATATATTAAAATTGCAACATCAAAAATATTTGACGGAGGAAGATTCATAAATGACAAAGACATTATTGATGAGAGAAAGGTATGTGTTATAGGAGAAAGAACTCAGCTAGAACTTTTTGAAGAAGGTGAGGATCCAATCGGAAAATTTATAAGTATTAATAAGATTAACTTTAGGGTGATTGGTGTTCATAAATTTGTTCAAGGTGGTGGATTTGGTGATGATGGAGACATCTATATTCCCTTTGCTACTTTTAAGAGAATTTTCAATACTGGAGACAGAGTGAATTTTTTTATGATTGCTGCAGATGAAAATATTGACGGGGTTCAAGTTGAAAAAGACATAAAGGCCACACTTAAGCAAATTCATAAGGTTGATCCTAAAGATGAAAGGGCTATAGCGGGATTCAACCTTGGTGAAATTTTTAGAAAAACCATGAATTTTGCAAATGGTTTAACATTTTTGTCTCTCGTTGTTGGTGTTGCTACAATACTAGCGGGTGTCATAGGCATTGGTAATATTTTACTAATTTCTGTTAAAGAGAGAACAAAAGAAATTGGAATTAGAAGAGCTTTGGGAGCAACCCCTGGCGAAGTGAAATCCCAAATTATTCTGGAATCGGTGTTTTTAACTGTCCTTGCGGGTTTAATTGGAATAATATTAGGAGCCCTAGTATTATTTGGAATAAATGCTGCAACTGCAGATATGACCGACTTTCCCTATACGAATCCAACTGTTCCCATACCATATGTTTTAGGAGCATTATTTTTAATGATTTTACTTGGAACACTAATAGGAATAATTCCAGCACAAAAAGCAGTTAGTATTAAACCAATTGAAGCACTTAGAGAAGAATAATAAATAATTACAATATGAATTACTTAAAGAAAATAGGAATCGCAGTACTAATTTTAGGAATTTTATTTGCTAGTGCATTTTTTATTAAATCAAATAGCAAATCATCTATTGTTTATGAAACAGAAACCTTAAAAATTGAAACCATTGAAGAAAAGATAGTTGCGACAGGCAAAGTTTTACCCGAAGATGAAGTTAATGTGGTCCCACAAATTGCAGGCATCATTGAAGAAATATTTGTAGAGGAGGGCGATGAGGTTTTTGCAGGAGATCTGATAGCAAAAATAAAAGTTGTTCCAAATGAGCAAACACTTAATTCTGCCGAGGGTAGAGTAAAAAGTGCACAAATTGTAATGAAAAATTCAAAAATAGAGTTTGAAAGAAACAAAGCTCTTTATGAGAAAGAAATTATTTCGGAACAAGAATTCAATTCTTCTGAGCTTAGATATAGTCAAGATATGCAAAACCTTGATAATGCCAAGAGTGATTTACAAATTATTAAACTTGGATCAGCCGGCGGATCTACTATAACAAATACAAATATTAGAGCAACTGTCTCAGGAACAATTCTTGAAATTCCAGTCAAAGAGGGAGATCAAGTAATACAAGCTAATTCTTTTAATTCTGGAACACCAATTGCAACAATAGCTGACCTTAACAAGATGATTTTTGAAGGCCAAGTAGATGAGGGTGAAGTTGGTAAATTATTTATTGATATGCCTCTGGTTGTTACTTTGGGAGCTATTGAAGATAAGGAGTATGATGCAAAATTAAGACTTATTGCTCCAAAAGGAACTGAAATAGCTGGTGCAATTCAATTTAAAATTGAAGGTGATGTTTATCTAGACGATGAGTTCGTAGTGAGAGCTGGTTACAGTGCTAATGCTTCAATAGTTACAGATAAAAAAGTAGATGTTTTATCTATTAGTGAGGCATTATTACAATATGATTCAAAATCTAAAAAACCATACGTCGAGATTGAAGTATCAGATCAAAAATTTGAGAAAAGAGAGGTTAAACTAGGAATTTCGGATGGTGTGAATGCTGAGTTAATAAGTGGAGTTAAACAATCAGAAAAAATTAAAGTATGGAATAAAACTGAGCCTATCAAAAGAGGTGAAGATGATAATGATTTAGACAAATAAAAAAATATGAGACTATTAAAGTTTATAATTATACTAATCATTCCAAATATTCTAATTTCCCAAAAATATTGGACTCTACAAGAGTGTGTTGACAGGGCTTTAGAAATGAACATTTCGATTAAACAATCTGAATTAGATTATGCTGGGTCAGAAATTGATAAAAAGGGTGCGATTGGAAATTTTTTACCAAATGTTAATGTGAGTAGTAGTCATTCTTGGAATATTGGTCTCAACCAAAACATAACTACCGGAATACTTGAGAATGTAACCACACAATTTTCCTCACTGAACCTAAGTTTAAATGTCAATTTGTATAGTGGTTTACAGAACATAAAAAGGCTTCACAGGGCGAATCTAGCAATCTTGGCTAGACAGTATCAACTGGAAGATATGAGTGAGAACGTTGCGTTGTTGGTTGCTAATTCATATTTGCAAATTTTATTTAGCAAAGAAAATTTGGCTATTCAAGATCTCCAACTTGAATTGACTAATAATGAGTTAATTAGAATTAAAGATCTTGTTGATTCGGGTGTTGTTCCAAAAGGTGATCTTTATGAGATTGAGGCTAATTTAGCTTCACAAGAAAAAAATCTTGTAGATGCTAAAAACGCATATTATCTTTCCAAAATCTCTCTCGCCCAATTGTTACTAATTGATGATTTTCAAAATTTTGAAATTGCAAATGAGACTTATGATATTCCTATTTCTGATGTAATGACTAAAACTCCAGAGGAAATTTTCAGCTATGCTGTTACCAATAAAAAAGAAATTAAGATTTTTGAAACCAATTTAGAAATAGCAAAAAAAGATCTTGAAATATCTAAAGCTTTACTTAAACCGACATTATCAGCGTTTTATTCTTATAGCTCTAGAATTGGTTATTCAGACAGATTAGTCCCCTCTGATGAAATTGAATTTACTCCCATTGGAGTAGTTGAGGGAACCGGTGAAAGAGTCGTTGCCCCTTACAATAAAATGAAAGTCGTAAGTCCGTTATCATTTTCTGATCAATTTGATCTAAATGATGGTCAAAATTTTGGATTAAGTCTGTCGATTCCCATACTCAATAATTTTGCAAGAAGAAATAATGTTAGTCAGACAAAAATAAACATAATGAGAAGTGAAAACAACTTGCTTCAAAGGAAATTAGATCTTGAAAATACAGTTAACCAGTCTTATAATGATGCAGATGGTGCTTTTAAAGCCTATCAGGCCTCATTAAAATTGGTTGATGCAAGGGAACTAGCCTTTACTTATGCAAAAGATAAGTTTGATGTTGGCGCTATGAATGCCTTTGACTTTACACAAGCAAAACAAAGGTATGAATTGGCTCAATCTGAGTTAATTCGAACTAAATACGATTATATTTTTAAACTTAAAGTTTTAGAGTTTTATTTTGGGGTTCCTCTTTCAATTAACTGATTGATCGCATGTCTTACATCTTAAATATAGAAACATCTACAACTAATTGTTCCGTTTCTATTTCAAATAAGGGAAATCTTATACTTGAAAATGAAATTAATGATGGGAATTACACGCATTCAACTAAGTTGCATTCTTTGATTAGTAATCTGATTGAAAAATCAAAAATTTCTTCGTCAAAAATTTCTGCAATTGCAATAAGTAAGGGTCCAGGTTCTTACACTGGACTTAGAATTGGAACAGCCGCTGCTAAAGGACTCTGTTATGCTCTTGACATACCATTAATTGCTATTTCTACACTAAAAATTCTTGCTAATAAACTCAAAGTTCAAAATGGTTTGATTGTACCTGTTATGGACGCTAGACGAGATGAAGTTTACTCTGCTGTATTTGATAGTAAGCTTAACATTATAAAAAAACCAAAACCGGAGATAATCTATAATAATTCTTTTTTAGACATAGCTAAAAAGGGCAAAACATACTTAGTTGGTAGTGGTCAAGAAAAATGCAAAAGAATAATTAATGAAAACCCAAATCTAGTTTATTCAGAAGATAAAATTTTTCCCAGTTCACTAGAAATGATTGATTTATCTCATGATATGTTTTTGGATTTGAATTTTGAAGACATTGCATATTTTAAGCCTGATTATTTAAAAGATTTTCAAACAAACAAGCTCAACCGTTAATTGCATTCACTTCCTCTATCATTCCGGGAAGCATTTGTTTAAGCATACTTTCGATACCATTTTTTAAAGTAACGGTGGAAGAGGGGCAGCCACTACATGCACCTTGAAGAATCACATTTACATTTTTTGTATTCTTTTCGTAAGATTCAAAAACTATATTTCCGCCGTCTGATGCCACTGCAGGTTTAACGTGTTTTTCAATTATTTCAATGATTTGTTTGGAAACATCGTCAAGATTTTCAATATTCAAATTCAGCTTTGAAGGATTGTTTTTAAGTGAATTTTCCTCAATAACATTATTGCCATCCTGAATATATGATCTTATAAATTCTCTTATTTCCATTACATTTTCGTTCCAGTCGTAATTGGAATTTAGAGTTATTGAAATAAAATTAAAATCTAAAAAAATCTCTTTAACAAAAGGAAAATTAAACAAAGATTGAGCAATCGGAGCACCATCAGTTTCGTCCACATTTTTAAATTCATAAACTCCTTTAAATAGTTGTTTATTAAGAACAAATTTCATGACGTTAGGGTTGGGAGTACTTTCAGCATAAACTGTGATTGGTGAGTTAGTTTTATTCTCAATGTTTGAAACTCTTCCTCCGTTATTTAAAAATTCAGAAAGCTGTTTACACAACTCATCTTGAACTTCCTCCCATTTTAATATATTTAATTTTTCTATGTAGATAGACCTTTTGTTTAAAACGACTTTTTTTACAAATGGCAAATAAAAAATTTGTTGAACCAAGGGAAAGTTTTTTGCTTCATTAATTGTATTAAAAGTATATCTTTTTCCAATTAAAAATTTATTTGAATAAAATTCCAATTCTTCCTCTCTACTTGTGTCTCTAAATTTAATAATGTGTCCACTCATTTTATATTTTAATTATATCAAATTTATGATTTAAAATTTTATTTAATGTTTTTGTTGAACCGTTGCAGTAAAAAACTTTTTTTCCAGATCCTAACGGATTCATAAAATTGAATTTTTCAATAATAGCTTTAGTTTGAGTTGCAACAGCTTTGCTGCTTTCTAAGACATGAATTTCTTTGGGAAGGATTTTTTTAATTTCTCTGCTAATTAATGGAAAATGAGTACAACCTAAAACCAATTGATCAATTCCCATTTTAATCATGGGTTTTAGATGGCTAATAAGAACTGAATTTAACTTTTCTCCTTCAAACATGCCACTCTCTATAAGCTTAACTAACTCATCTGCATTTTCTTCAATGACACTTATGTCATTTGTATGTTTATTTGATGTAATAGTAAATAATTTACTTTTTAGAGTTCCTGTTGTAGCTAAAACTCCAATTTTCCCAGATTTTGTTTTAAAAGATGCAGGTTTTATAGCAGGTTCAACTCCCACAAAAGGAATTTTAAAGTCTAATCTTAGTTTATTTATGCAGTTTGTTGTTGCCGTATTACATGCGACTACTATCAGCTTGCATTTTTTTTGGATCAAAAAGTTACTGTTATCATAGCAAAATTTTTCTATTTTTTGGTTTGATTTTTCTCCGTAAGGTGAATTAATATTATCTGATAAGTAAATGATATTTTCATTTGGTAAAACTTTACTAATAGAATTTAGAATAGTTAATCCTCCCACACCTGAATCAAAAATTCCAATTGGAAATTCATTCATTCTTTAAATATAAAAAAACTACCAAAGTAAATTTTTGGCAGTTTTTTTAATTAAAAAAAGCGGTTAATTTAAAAGCCGAGTTCAACTTTTACATCTTCCATCAAATCTTTACCACCAGGATAAATCAAGCTTCCACCCTCAGTAGCATCAATTACATAATCAAAGCCTTGGGCTTTTGCAACTTTTTGTATTGCAGCTCTTGCTTTGTCTATTAGTGGTTTCAGTAAGTCAGCCTGTTTTTTTTGAATGTCCTGAGCAGCTTGTTGTTGATATTGTTGAAGGTTCTGTTCCATCCCAGCTAGTTCTTTTTGACGAGCTTGGTTTGTGACTTCAGTTTGATTTTGAGCATCTGCTGAATAAGTTTGCAACTTTGTTTGGTATTCCTTCATAGAGGCCTCAATCTCAGTTTGATATGTTTTTTGAAGCTTCTCTAATTGAGCTTGTGCCTCCTTGACCTCAGGCATTTCGCTAATTAATGCTTGAGAGTTAATATGTGCAATTTTTGATTGCGCACTCATTGTTAGACTTAGAACAAATAAAAAGATTGTAGTAATTATTGATTTAAAAGTTTTCATTTTTTAACTTTTTTTAGATTGTTTTTTTTCTTTCTTTAATTTTGAAATGCTATCTCTTTTTTTAAGATAAGCTTTTCTTTTCTCCTCTCTTTGTTTTAATAATAATTCTCTTTTTTTGTTAACTTCTTGAATTCTTTGGGTTTTTTGTATTTCTAACAGTTCTTTTTTCCTTTCATACAAACTGTCCTTTTTTTCATCATCGAATTCAATTTCAAGTTTCTCAATTTTTTCGTTTCGGAGAATACTTTTTAAAACCAGGTCGCTAATATCGTATTTTTTTTCGGAATAAAACATAATTGCATCTGCAGATTCATCAAAAATCTTATCAAATTTTTTTTGTTTAGATATTGCTTCAACTACATTTAGGACTTTGTCTTGAATAGGTTGTATTAACAGATATTCTTGAGCAACCCAATCACCGTTTACACCAAATCTTTTTGTTTGGTAGTCATATAAATTCTTTTCTTCAAACTCAATTTCAGATTCTCTGTAATTTATTATACTCTCGGAAAGTAGTGGCCTTTCATATTCTAAACTATCTTTAAGTTTTTTAATTTCATTTTTTTTTAATTCAATTTCACTTTTCCATTTATTAACTTTTTCTTCAAGCTGTGCACTTGCTGTTTTGTAATCTTCCATTTGTGAGAGTATGTATTGCATATTAACATAACCGATTCTTTCACTTCTTTGCCCAAAAGTGTTGTTTATGATGAAAAACATGAAAAAATAAATTATAACTTTTTTCATAATAAATTAATAACGTTTTAATCTTAAAATTGTTGTCCGATTACAAAATGAGTTTCCCAGCCATTTGCATCTATGTTTCCTTCGTAGGGGCTGTCTAAACCATATGCAAAATCAATTCCTAGTAGACCAAATGCAGGCATAAAAATTCGAATACCAAGTCCGAGAGACCGTTTGCCATAGAAGGGATTAAACTCTCTAAAACTATTAAATCCATCACCTGACTCTAAAAATGTCAATGCAAATATGGATGCAGAGGGTTTTAAAGTTATTGGATATCTAAGTTCAATCGAAAACTTATTATAAATAGTTGAACCCTCAAAGCTTGATAGTGAATTGTCAGGGTAACCTCTCAAACTGACAGACTCTCTTCCGTCCATGGCATACTGTGACATCATGCCACTACCACCCAAATAAAATCTGTCAAAGGGAATAATACCTCTATCTTGATTATAGGCGCCTAAAAATCCAAATTCAGCGTGGGTTTTTAAAACTAATTTATCTATGATTCTTGTATACCAACTTCCGGTAAAATTGATTTTATAAAACTCTAGCCATTTAAATTTCTCTTGATCAATTTTCTCCTGATTTGGGGTGCCGTCATCATTTTGAAATTCAGTTTGATTTTGAAGGTTTGCATAATCAACTCCGTTGAACATCGAATAAGGAAGTGTGAATTTACCTTTGAGTTCAAACATAGAACCTCCTAGTGGAAAAACAGGGTTAGTATAAGTATTGTCCCTTCTTAGTGATGCAGTATATGCTACATTATTAGACTTTCCGTTTCCAAATGTAAAAAGCCCTGTATAATAGTTGTTCATGTCATAATATTGATAACTTAAAGCTTGTGAGAAAATAAAATAGTCATCTGGTGCTCTCAATCGCTTGGCAAGACCAATTGAGGCTCCTGAGATTTTAAAATATTGATCTTTGTTGGAACGACCAGTGAAATAGTTATATCTAAATTGTTTGGTTTGAGAAATTGAGAATGAGAATTGAGTTGGTTCTTTACCGCCTAACCACGGATCAGAAAAGGAAAAACTTTGGGTATTATAGAATCTATTTGCTTGTAGACGTAAAGCAAAACTTTGCCCATCACCCATGGGCACTGGTTTATATTTTTCAGGAAAATCTTTCAAACCTCTCATTGAAAAGTTATTAAATGATAATCCAAGTGTTCCTATGAATCCTCCACCACCATATCCGCCCTGCAGTTCAACTTGACTAGCTCCTTTTTCAAC
>MDTD01089111.1_pt1 | contig 13963 bp, 9 predicted proteins | sample 811221 | NCBI WGS metagenome assembly MDTD01 (sample SAMN05326646, study PRJNA326480) | marine metagenome | isolation source: seawater | place: Pacific Ocean: South West | collected 2011
CCATAGAAGAAGCTTAAATCATGTCAACACAAAAAAGTTTAGACGACTTAGTAGAAACTCTGAATCTTGAGAGGCTTGAAGAAAATTTGTATCGAGGCGAATGCGAAAAAACTGCTTGGGGCAGAGTTTTTGGAGGACAGGTTCTTGGCCAATCTCTTAGCGCTGCCTACAATACTATAGAAGAAAAAAGGTATGCTCATTCCTTTCATGCATATTTTTTGAGACCTGGCAGGATCGACATTCCGATTGTTTACAATGTAGTGAGAATAAGAGACGGGGGAAGTTTTACAACTAGAACAGTCGATGCAATTCAAAATGGAGAAGTTATTTTTAATATGATTGTTTCTTTTCAAATTGACGAAGGCGGTTTTGAACATCAATTTGATATGCCTGATGTGCCTGGACCAAACGATTTACAAAGTGAAAGGGAACTCAGGGAATCTATGATTGACGAAATCCCTAAAGAGTTTAGAGATGGTTTTTTAAGAGAAAAGGCTGTTGAGTTGAGAACCGTAGAACAATATAGCCCTTTGAATTCAGAAAAAAAACCGCCCTATAAACATACTTGGATGAAGGCCAACGGCAAGCTACCAGATGATATTTTAGTTCATCAAAATATATTGGCTTATGCCTCAGATTTTGGATTATTAAGTACCGCTCAACTTCCTCATGGCATAAGTTGGGGAGGCATGAACAGAAGAGTTATGTCTGCAAGCATAGATCATGCAATGTGGTTTCATAGACCTTTCAGAGCAGACGAATGGCTCTTATATGTTACAGATAGCCCAAGTGCAAGCAATGCAAAAGGTTTCAATAGAGGAACAGTTTATACAGAAGATGGGAAGTTGGTAGCTTCAGCCATTCAAGAAGGCCTCATGAGACAAATAAAAAATAAGAAAACTTAGACGAGGGTAGTTGTACCCATAATCTTTTTATCAATTTCTCGAGCAGCAGCTCTTCCTTCATTGATTGCCCAAACAACAAGAGATTGACCCCTACGACAATCACCGGCCGCAAAAACTTTTGGGTGAGAAGTTTGGTGAATATTATGTTCTGCCTTGAAGTTAGATCTCTCGTCTAATTCCAGTTTTAATTTTTTATTAAGGTAGTCTTCAGGACCAAGAAAGCCCATCGCTAAGAGGATTAAGTCAGCTTTCCATATTTGTTCTGTGCCTTTAATCTCATTAAATTCCTTGTCAACCTTAACGGTTTTGATTCCGGTAAGCTTTCCATTTTTGTCTCTTAAAAATTCTTTCCCGGAAACAGAATATTCTCTAGGATCTTTTCCAAATACTTCTCTCGATTCTTCGTGACCATAATCAACTTTGTATACTCTTGGAAATATAGGCCAAGGGTTACTATCTAATCTTTCCTTAGGTAGTTCAGGTAGTATTTCAAAATTTGTAAGGCTTTTACATCCATGTCTTAGTGACGTGCCTAGACAATCATTACCCGTATCTCCACCACCTATAACAATGACGTCTTTATTTTTTGCATTGATAAAACCATCGTCTTTTAAATCGCTATCTAATAGGCTTTTTGTGTTTTGACCCAAAAACTCCATAGCGAAATAAACACCTTCACCATCTCTATTTTTTATGGGTAAATCTCTCGGCTTGGTTGCCCCTGTAGTCAATAAAACAATATCATTCTCCTTGATAAGTTTTTCCATAGATATTGAGTTTTTTCCTTTTCCGCCAACATCGCAATTTGTATGAAAATTTATACCTTCTTCTTCCATGATGTCTACACGCATATCGATGATGGACTTATCAAGCTTCATATTTGGAATTCCATACATCATTAGGCCACCAATTCTGTCTGCTCTTTCATAAACATTTACAGAGTGCCCTACGCTATTAAGTTGTTGGGCGGCTGACAGACCTGCAGGACCTGAACCAACAATAGCTATTTTTTTGTTTGTTCTTTTGTTTGGAATGACTGGCTTTATCCAGCCTGATTCGATACCTTTGTCGGCAATTGCAAATTCTAAATTCTTAATTGTTACCGGAGTTTCTGTAATCCCTAAAACGCAAGCTCCCTCGCATACAGCAGGGCAAACTCTTCCCGTTACTTCAGGAAAATTATTAGTTTTCAATAATCTTGAAAAAGCTTCTTCCCACTTTTCTTGGTAGACAAGGTCGTTCCATTCGGGAATTAGATTGTAAACCGGACAACCCTCATTAGATTGGCAAAAAGGAACTCCACAGTCCATACACCTTGAAGCTTGAGTCTCTAGACCTTCATCTTCGTGTGGGGTATATATTTCCCTGAAGTCCAAAATCCTCTCTTTTGGGGGTCTATATGGTTCAACGGATCTCTGAAATTCTTTAAATCCAGTAGGTTTACCCATTTGAGACCTCTTTCTTACTAGTTGCCATTTCCAAGAGAACTCTTTTATAGTCAGTAGGCATTACTTTTACAAAATATTTTATTTCTTCGTCCCAATTGTTAAGAATTTTTTTAGCTATTTCAGAACCCGTATATTTGTAATGATTCGTAACAAGCCTCTTTAACTCTTGAATATCTTTTTTTTCTTCTAAATTCTCCAATTCGAATGTGTCAGTATTACATTTTGAAGGGAAGGTTTTTTCTAGGTCGTATACGTAAGCTTCTCCTCCACTCATCCCTGCACCAAAATTTCTCCCCGTTGATCCTAGAATAACTGCTTTACCTCCAGTCATATACTCACAGCCGTGGTCACCGATTCCTTCCACAACAACTTCTGCTCCGCTATTTCTGACACAAAATCTTTCCGCAGCTATGCCACGAAAATAAGCTTCACCTTTTGTTGCTCCGTATAGGGCTACGTTTCCTAAAAGAATATTGTCTTCTGCTTTGAAAGAGCTTCCCTTAGGAGGATAAATAATTAGTTTCCCGCCAGACAAACCTTTTCCGACAAAGTCATTAGCGTCGCCTTCAAGTTCAATGCAGACTCCTTTTACTAACCAAGCCCCAAGACTCTGACCTGCTGAACCGTGAAGCTTTAATTTTAAGGTATCTTCAGGTAATCCAGTATCCTCCCAAATTTTTGTCACTTCATTGGAGAGCATAGTGCCCACAACTCTATTAGTATTTACTATTTTTGATTCGATAGTTGTTCTTTTTTTATGTTTGATGGCATCTTTAGCTTTTTTTATGAGAACCTTATCTAAAGCCTTTTCTAAACCATGATCTTGTTTTATGGTGTTATAGACTTCGGTATTTTCAAATATTTTCTCCGCAGGTTTTAAAATATTTGAGAAATCCAAACCTCTTCTTTTCCAGTGATCGATCGCATCGTCAGCTTGTAAACAATCGACCCTTCCAATCATCTCGTTTACTGTCCTGAACCCCATTTCTGCCATAATATTCCTAAGATCTTTTGCCACCATGAATAGATAGTTGACTACATGCTCTGGCTTGCCCTTGAATTTTTTTCTTAATTCTTCGTCTTGGGTTGCAATTCCAACAGGACAAGTATTCAAATGACACTTTCTCATCATGATGCAACCGAGAGTGACCAAGGGCGCAGTAGCAAAACCAAATTCTTCAGCTCCAAGCAAGGCTGCTATGGCAACATCACGACCTGTTTTAATTTGTCCATCCGTTTGAAGGACAACTCTTGAACGGAGATTGTTCATAACCAATGTTTGATGAGTCTCTGCAACACCCAATTCCCATGGTAAACCTGCATGTTTTATTGAAGTAAGGGGAGAAGCTCCTGTTCCACCATCATGACCTGCAATTACAAGATGGTCTGTTTTAGCTTTAACAACACCTGATGCAATAGTTCCAACCCCTATCTCTGAGACTAGTTTTACACTTATTCTTGATGACCTATTGGCGTTCTTAAGATCATGGATAAGTTGAGCCATGTCTTCTATGGAATAGATATCATGGTGAGGAGGCGGACTTATTAAACCTACTCCTGGAGTTGAGTGTCTTATTTTAGCTATGTATTCGTCGACTTTTTTTCCTGGAAGTTCTCCACCTTCACCAGGTTTCGCTCCTTGGGAAATCTTTATTTGAATTTCGTCAGAATTTGTCAGATAGTGCATGGTGACACCAAATCTTCCTGATGCAACTTGTTTTATTGCAGATCTTTTTGAAATTCCGTCTTCAAGTGGTTTAAATCTTATTGGATCCTCTCCACCTTCTCCTGTATTTGATTTTCCACCTAATTCGTTCATCGCTATGGCAAGAGATTCATGAGACTCAGTAGATATAGATCCTAAACTCATTGCACCCGTAGCAAATCTTTTCACTATTTCCTTTTCAGACTCAACTTCGCTTAAGTCAATCGGCTTGTTTTTTGACGAAAACTTCAATAAGCCCCTTAGAGCACTATTTCGGGTTGTGTTTTCATTAGCATGTTTTGCAAAATCCCAATATGCTCCTTCGTTGTTTGACCAAGATGCAAGCTGAAGAGTTGAAATAGTTTTAGGATCCCACATATGAGAATCACCACCATTTCTCCAATGAAAATCACCGTTATTACCGAGTATGGAAATATTACTTTTTTCATCTGGAAATCCTAGATCATGTCTTCTTTTAGCTTCCCTTGCTAAGCCATCGAACCCTATTCCTTGAACACGGCTTGCAGTTCCTGGAAAGCTTTGTTCAATTATCTCTTCAGAAAGACCTACAGCTTCAAAAATTTGCGCTCCTTTGTAAGATTGCAAAGTAGAAATTCCCATTTTAGCCATCACTTTCATCATTCCTTTCTTAACAGCTTTTTTATATGCATTTATTATGTCGTCATAACTTCTGAGTTCAGTTGCTTTTAACATTCCATCTTTTTTTGCTTGCCAAAGAGATTCAAAAGCTAAGTATGGATTTATTGCATCGGCGCCATAACCAAATAAAAGACAATGATGATGAACTTCTCGAGCTTCTCCCGTTTCCACAACCAGCCCGATTCTTGTTCTCTTTTGACTTTTTACCAAATAATGATGGACAGTCGAACAGGCAACTAAAGCGCTGATCGCAATCTTGTCTTTGTTAACAGATTTATCTGATAAAACAATAAATGAGAAACCATCGGCTATAGCTTGATCAGCTTTTTTACAGATTAATTTGAGGGCTTGTCTTAATCCCTTATTACCTAAGTTTTTTTCATAAGTGATATCAATGGTTTTCGTTTTCCATCCTCCGATCTTGAGAGTTTTAATTGCTCTTAATTCAGAATCGGAGATGATTGGGGATTTAAGTCTTAATCTGTGAGCATTTTCAGGAATAGAAGATAGTAAGTTTCCTTCTGGGCCTATCAGGCATTCAAGCGACATAATTACTTCTTCCCTTATCGAATCAATAGCTGGGTTGGTAACCTGCGCAAAAAGCTGCTTAAAGTAGTCATAAATAAGTCTTGGCTTATCTGATAGGCAGGCTAGGGCAGCGTCATTACCCATAGAGCCAAGAGGATCTCTTAGTTCAGACACCAAAGGCATGAGCATAAATTGCATTGTCTCAGTCGTATAACCAAAGGATTTCATTCTTTTAATCAAATCTTTATTGACGTCATTTTTAACTTTCTGAGGTTTTACAATTTTTTCAAGATCAACAATTTGGTCAGAAATCCATTTTCCATAAGGTTTTAAATTACATATCTCAGATTTTAATTCTTCATCTGGAATCATTCTTCCTTCTTCGAAATCAATAAGGAACATTTTCCCAGGTTGCAATCTTCCTTTCAGGAGGACATCCTGCGGATCTACATCCAAAACACCTACTTCGGAGGCCATTATTACCTTGTCTTGTTTTGTAACATAAAATCTACTGGGACGAAGACCATTCCTATCTAAAACTGCTCCGGCACACTTACCATCAGTGAAGCAAATGGAAGCCGGACCATCCCAGGGTTCCATTGATGCTGAAGAGTACTCGTAAAAATCTTTTTTTACTTTCGGCATATTTACATCTGATTGCCATGCCTCAGGAATCATCATCATTACAGATTCTTTTAAGCTTCTTCCATTCATGATTAGAAACTCAAGAACATTGTCAAAACTTCCTGAATCAGTACAGTCGGGCTCACAAATTGGAAATAACTGTTTTAGTTTTTTTCCATAAACTTCGCTTTCAGCAACCCCTTGTCTTGCTTTCATGGCGTTCATATTCCCCTTAAGAGTATTTATTTCACCGTTGTGACACATGAATCTATTAGGTTGTGCTCTATCCCAAGATGGAAAGGTATTAGTACTAAATCTCGAGTGCACCATTGCCAAATGTGTCTGATAGTCTTTGTGCATCAGATCTGGATAAAAAGGGAATAGTTGGGCAGGAGTTAACATGCCTTTATAGGTGATTACCTTCGATGAAAGACTGCAAGCAAAAAACATTTCATTCTGTTTTATTTCTTCATTACCCTTAATTTTGTGCGTAAATTTTTTTCTTGCTAGAAAAAGTAGTTTTTCAAAGTCTTCTGAACTTTGATTTTTTGAAGCTCCAACAAATAGTTGTTCTATAAAAGGTTGGGCAGCTCTGGATGCTGGCCCAACATCTGCTTTGTCTGCGTCAACCGGTACTTCCCTCCAACCTAAAAATTTTAATTTTTCCGTTTTTAAAATTTTCTCAATAAGCTTTTTACAATCTTGTCTGTATTTTTTTTGTTGAGGTAAAAAAATATTTCCTACCGCGTAGAAATCTTTCTCAGGTAGTTCAAAGTTCAATTTTTTAGCTTCTTCTTGGAAAAATTTATCAGGTAAAGCCATCAAAATCCCAGCTCCATCACCAGTATTCTCCTCAAAACCACATCCTCCTCTGTGATCCATTCTAGAGTTTATGATGTAAGCGTCCTCCATAATTTCTCTCGAGGGAATGCCTTTAATATTGGCTACGAGACCTACTCCGCATGAATCTTTTTCGAATTGCGGATCGTAAAGTCCCGTCTTGGACGGGCGTTTAATGATATTTTTTATTCTATCAGCACACATTACCTACATCTCTATTAGTAACATGTCCTTTTAACGCATGGACAATGCGTCACTTTTAAGGCATGTGATATGCCTCACTTTTAAGGCATGTGATATGCCTCCCTAAAGGATGGTTGCAATTTATCAGATTCAGAAAAAAAAATTTGCACCAAAATAGTGCATATAACAATTATGAATAAGAGAATGTATTATCAATAACTTTTGATAATAATTCCTTATTTTTTACTTTATGAATTTTAGCTCTTCCTATTTTTTCGATTGTAATGAAGTTAATAATACCTTTGTCTTTTTTCTTATCAGATTCCATAAATTTAATAAAACTACTAGTCTCTATCTTTTTTTTCAGAGAAGTCCGAATTCCTAGTTTTATCAATAAATTTTTAATCCTTTCACTTTCATGAGCATTTAAGCCAGAAATATTTTCTGAGAGAACCGAAGCAGCCAACATTCCTAAAGCTACGGCTTCGCCATGAGTATAAAGCTTATTTTCTCCTGCAGTTTCAATGGCATGCCCAAAAGTATGTCCAAAATTTAAAATTGCTCTCAAACCACTTTCTTTTTCATCCTTCGAGACTACTTTCGCCTTAATTTCAATTGATTTTTTTATTGCATACTCAATTGCATCTGTTTTTATTTTCTTCAAGCTCAAGGCATTTTTTTCAATCCAAGAAAAAAAATTGGCATCTAAAATAATTCCATGTTTAATAACCTCAACAAGTCCGCAAAGTATTTCTTTTTTTGGGAGGCTTTTCAATGAAGAACTATCAACAACTACAAGAGACGGCTGATAAAAGGCCCCAATCATGTTTTTAAACCCTTTATGATTTACTCCAGTCTTACCTCCAATACTTGCATCCACCTGTGCCAACAGTGTTGTAGGTAAGAGTATAAACTCTACACCTCTGAGGTAGGTCGCACTTATAAATCCAGTGATATCACAGGTAATCCCTCCTCCTAAACCAATTACAAGACAATCTCTTCCTAATTTATTATTCAACATAAAGTCATATATTTTTGCTACATAAGAAAGGTTTTTATTTTTTTCAGAGGCAAATATTTTTTTTTCAACAATCCTCTTCGGAGAGCTTGAAATTAGATTCTTTTTTAAACCTTCAATGGCTTTCTTTGGAACATTTTTATCAATTATTATGAAAACCTCTTTTTCTTTGACGATTGAATCAAAATTAAAATCTATTAAAAGATTTCCACCAATACAGATCTCATAATCTCTTGAGGCAGTTTTAACAGATATCTTTTTCATGAATTTTGTATAATAAAATCAATTATTTCTTCGTTAGCTCTACCGTCCATCTTAATACTATGATTTGATAGATTTTCGTAGTGCTTTAATCTTTTATTATAAAGTTCCTCTAAAATTTTCAAATTATTACCCTTATTTAGAAGAGGTCTTTTATCGCTATCTTTAGTTCTTTCAAACTGCCTTTTCACAGATGAATCTATAAAAAAAACATTATTTTCTTTTTTTAACAATAATCTATTTTCTTTCCTCTCAACAATACCTCCACCCGTAGCTATTACAGCATTTGGAGTTTTAATTATTTTTTTCAAAATGCTAATTTCTAGGTCTCTAAAATAATCCTGTCCTTTGGAATTAAAAATTTCTTTAATCTTTATATTTTCTTGATTTTCTATTAATTTATCAGTGTCTAAAAATTTAAGATTCATTTTTTTTGATAACAATTTTCCTATACTTGATTTTCCTGAGCCCATAGGGCCAATTAAAATTATCCTCATAATCAGTTTCTTAGACTAAAATATTCAAATAAGTTTACCTTAAAAGATGCTTCACCTATTCAAATCAAAACTCTTTTATTTGCTGTTAGTATTAATTTTACTTCCTATACAAATCACTTTAGGTATTTATTTGTACTTTGCGTCAGAAATTCCTTCATCATCTGAGGTAGCATCTGTTGAGTTACAAGTTCCATTAAAAATATTTACTAAAGATGGAAAGTTAATCGGTGAATTCGGTGAAATTCACCGAACAAAGCTAAAATTTGAAGAAATCCCAAATACTTTTATCGAAGCATTTTTGGCTGCAGAAGATAGCGATTATTTTAATCACACAGGAGTGGATGTTTTAAGTTTAGTTAGGGCCGCATATCAATTTTTAAAAGAGGGTGAAATAGTTAGTGGAGGCGGAACTATCACTATGCAAGTTGCTAGGAATTATGTGCTGACCAAAGAAAAAACGTTTGAGAGAAAATTAAAAGAAATCTTTACAGCATTGAAAATAGATTTTTCATTTTCTAAAGAGGAGATATTTGAACTTTATGTTAATCAAATTTTTTTAGGAAATAGGGCTTACGGGATTAAAGCTGCAGCAGAAATTTATTATGATAAGAATTTAGAAGATCTCAATCTTGCCCAAATTGCTATGATTGCTGCTCTTCCAAAGGCGCCATCAAGAATCAATCCTCTCATAAATCCCAGAAAGGCAATCAACAGAAGAAACTATGTTTTAAGAAGAATGCTTGCTTTAGATTTTATTGATCAAAATCAATTTGAACTTGCATCAAGTGCTCCTGTTACAGCTACATTTTCTGGAATCTCTCCCGAAGTTGAGGCTGATTATTTAGCTGAGGAAATAAGAAAATATATTATTCGGAATTATGGCCTTTCAGCTTACAAGAAAGGTTACCAAGTGTTTTCTACAATAGATTCAAGATATCAGGCCGCGGCAAGAAAGGCAGTAGAAGAAGGAATCGAGGATTATGAAGAAAGACATGGATTTGAAAAACCTGAAAATCATGAGTATTTATTACCAAAGAGCTTTAAAAATAGATCTGAATTCTTTTACGCATTTGCATATGACCCGTTTTCTTATCTAGATGAATTTGGAATCGAACTAGAAGCAAAGAATCCTTTTAGCAAAGTTATGGAATTTTTGGAAAGAAAAGCTGAGTTCAAGAATTTTAAACCCGTGATTTTACTTTCCGTTGAAGATAAAAGATTGTTGACTCTTAACAAAGAAGGAAAAATAGAAAATATTCTTTTTTCAGATTTAAAAAAATCAATCAGACCTAGGATTAACGAAAACAGAAAAGATAAAAAATTGAAAAGCTTTCCCGATTTTTTTGAAAGTGGAGATCTTATTTGGCTTATGAAAGATGTAAGAAATAGCTCAGTTACTCTTTCAATTCACCCAAAGGTTCAATCTGCTCTTGTAAGCTTGAATCCATCCTCGGGTGAAATTTTAGCTTTAGTTGGAGGTTATAATTTTCGTAATAGCCAATTCAATCGTGCCATTCAAGCCAAGCCTCAACTTGGATCAAATTTTAAGCCATTTTTATATGCAGCAGCATTTGAAAATGGATTCAATCCAGCTTCAATAATTGTTGATTCTCCACTTGTATTTGATGATAAAAATCTTGAAGAAATATGGAGACCGCGAAATGCAAGTGGCAAATTTTACGGTCCTACTAGGCTTAGAGAGGCTCTTGTTCAATCAAGAAATGTCGTTAGCGTGAAGCTCCTTCAGGAAGTTTCAATAAAAGAGACAAAAGAATTTTTGGAAAAATTTGGTTTCTCTAAAGACGAATTACCTAATGATTTATCTTTAGCTCTAGGTTCATACGGAGCAAGCCCAATAAAGAATGCAGAGCTATTTTCTATTTTTGCTAATGGAGGTAAAAAAATTACTCCTTATTTTATTGACAAAATTCTTTTTCCAGACGGAAGCGAGATTAATTTTTCAGAAGAAAAGAAATCTAGAAAGAAAGATTTTTTATCTCAGTGGTTTGGGACTAATGAAAAAGAAACTGATAATTTTAGAATAGATCCAAGGATTGCTTTTATGATTAATGACATTTTGAAAGAGGCTGCTCAGAGAGGAACAGGAAGAAAAATTAATGAGTTAGGCAGAAAAGACTTTGCTGCAAAGACGGGAACTTCTAACGATGCAGAAAGTACATGGTTCACGGGATTCAATGAAAACATTTTAACTACGGTTTGGTTTGGATATGACAATCCATCCAGTTTGGGCGATAAAGAATTTGGAAGCACTACCTCGCTACCCATTTGGCTAAATTATAAGAAACAAATTATTGATACTATTCCTACGGGGAAATTTAAGAAACCTTCAGGCTTAATTGCAAGAAAAATAAATTTAGAAACAGGAGAACTTGCAAAACCTGAAGACAAAAAGGTTAAGTTTGAACTTTTTCTCAATTAGAAAAGATTGCTTTTTTTAAGAAGTTCCATTGATCTTCCCAAGAACTACTCAGATCTTTTTTGAATTTACTTCTTACAAAGGACTGAATTTGCCCTTCCAAACAAGATAGCAATAAGTCGCAGGAGGTAGCTAAGTTCAAATTAAGCTTTTTTTTAGTTGTTCTCTCATATTCTTGGAGAGATTGTCTTATCTCAACATTTATTTTCTCAAAACAGTTAGAGACTTTATCTATTATTTTTACTTCATCTGCCGTAAAAACTTCTCTAGTAAGAATCCTCGAAAAACCTTTATTTGTCTCGCAAAATTTTAAAACAAGCGCTATCAATTTGCCTGGAAAATCCTCTGGATTAGATTCTTCCCTTATAACTTTAATTCTTGTAAAGATACTTTCTTCAAAAAAAACTACCAACTCCTCAAAAATTTTTCTTTTGCTAGGGAAGTGCTTATAAATTGCCGCCTCAGTAATTTCGGACCTTTTTGCTAATTCTGCTGTAGTGATTTTTAATAAGTCTCTTTCTTCAAGCATTGCAGCAAGAGATTGCAATATTATTAGTTTTCTTTGTTTTTTCTTTTCCATTTATTTACTAATCCAAGTACCAACTCCTTTGTCAGTTAAAAGCTCAATTAAAACAGAGTGAGAAACTCGACCATCCACGATATGAGCATTTTTTACCCCTTTTTCAAGACAATCAATTGCCCCCGTTAATTTAGGATACATCCCTCCCTTAATATTTTTTTTATTTTTTAAAACCTTTTTTGCTTCCTTTAAACTCATTGTGGATATTTTTTTTCCATCTAGATCTCTCACTCCAGAAATATCTGTCAGTAAAATTATTTTTTCTGCTTTTAAAGATGCTGCAACGGAGCAAGCTACGAAATCTCCATTTATATTCAAAGGCTCTGATTTTGAAGTCCATCCTATAGGAGAAATTACGGGAATATTACCTGCTTTAAGCGATGATATTATTTTTTTCTTATCAATACTTTTTACCAAACCTACTTCACCAAGATTTTTTTTATTATTTTTTATTGCCTTTATCGGAGAATTTTTCTTTCCTACTAGCCTGCTAGTTTTCCCTCCCCAAAACTGAATAAGATTCGAAATATCTTTATTTACTTTTTTATCGAGAACCTTTTGAACTATATTGATCATTTCTATTGAGGTTTTTCTGATTCCATCCTTAAATTCAAATTTAATATTATTTTTTTTTAGCTCAAAATCTATTTGAGGTCCTCCTCCGTGGATGAGGACTGGTTGAATACCTACAGTTTTCATAAGAACCAAATCTCTTGCAAAGTTTTTTTGTAGAACTTTATTTTCCATGGCATTTCCGCCGTATTTTATTACAACAACTTTGTTATTAAATTTTCTTATATAAGGAAGTGCTTCAGTTAAAACCTTTGAGATGGTTATCGCGTTTTTTTCAGAAATGCTCATTAAAAATCTAATTGCAAGTCATTTTCTATTTTAGACAAAATCTCTTTGAAATAATTTTTTATTTCTAACAGGTCATTTTCTGTCCTACCCTCAAATCTCAAGACAAGATTCGGTGAAGTATTCGAAGCTCTTACAAGTCCCCATGAATTTTCATTTTCAAGTCTAATTCCATCTATGTCTATAAACTTATATTCAGAAGAGTTTATTAAAGTTTTTATTTCATCAATAATTTTAAATTTATCTTTTTCAGGAATTGTTAAATTTATCTCGGGCGTAGAGAAATGCTTTGGGTAAGAACTGAAAACCTCTTGAGATGTTAATTCTCTTTTTGATAAAACTTCTATCATTCTTAATGCAGAATAAATAGCGTCATCAAACCCATACCAGTCATCGTTAAAAAAAATATGTCCACTCATTTCTCCTCCCAGAAGAGCATTGGTTTCGATAATTTTTGATTTTATGTATGAATGACCTGTTCGTGACATTATTGGCGTCCCATTAAATTTTTTTATAATTCTTTCTAGATTGGTCGAACACTTTACATCATAGACAATACTTCCTTTAGAATTTTTTCTTAGTAGGTCTTCAGCCAAAAGCATCATATATAAGTCAGGAAAAATTATATTTCCTTTGTTATCAATCAAGCCGACTCTATCACCATCACCATCCAGAGCAATTCCTAAATCTGAATTTGTTTCTAAAACTCTTTTTTGCAAGTCTATTAAGTTATTTGGATTACTAGGGTCGGGGTGATGGTTAGGAAAATTTCCATTTACTTCGGAATAAAGTTCTATTACTTCTAGTCCAAAAAGTTTAAGAGCTTGTGGAGCAATTACCCCTCCAACGCCATTTCCACAATCAAGACAAACTTTCATCTTGGAATTTATTTTTATCTTTTCTTTCAGTTCTTTAAGATAATCATCTTTTACATCAAGAGAAGTTATTTGACCCAAACCATTTGCCAAACTACCTTTTTCGATAAAAAATTTTATTTCTTTTATTTTTTCACTAGTAGTTGATTTCTTATTAATAACAATTTTCAGACCATTATAGTTTTTCGGATTATGACTGCCGGTAAGCATTACGCCATCTGGAATATTTGTCTTAAAAGTAGAAAAATAGAGAATTGGCGTTGGAACCTCTCCGATATCGACTACATCACATCCTGAAGACAACACGCCCTTTTGAAATTTATCTAAAAGTCTAGGTCCAGAGATTCGTCCGTCTCTTGCGGTAAGAATAGACGTCCTTCCTTCAGAGAGTATATGAGATCCTATGGCTTTTCCAATATGAAATATTCCTTCTTCAGTAAGCGTTTCATCTACTATTCCCCTAATATCGTATGCTCGGAAAATTTCAGAATTAACTTTCATATTAGTTTATCCACTTTATAATGAATTTTTTTTTATTATGACA
>MDTD01007584.1_pt1 | contig 13962 bp, 12 predicted proteins | sample 811221 | NCBI WGS metagenome assembly MDTD01 (sample SAMN05326646, study PRJNA326480) | marine metagenome | isolation source: seawater | place: Pacific Ocean: South West | collected 2011
AGATCGGTGATCAGGGCTTCCAGGCTGGGGGACGGCGGCAAAGGAGGGGGAGGCGTCACGGCAATCGGGGGACCGTGGGACAACGCGGGAAACAGTGGCTTCCCCCTCGATTCTGACGCGATCATTCGCGCCTGGAAAGAGGGGTTTTTGTCAGAAAGCAGATTCCTAAGGGATACTTAAGATGCCCCTTCCCTCCAAACTCTCATTCTCAGAGAAAGCAATGCGAATTCAGAACGTTGCTTTCCTCCCCCTGGTGCTGGCAACCTCCGTTTCTGCCATGCACGAGTGGGGTTGGAAGGCCCCCCAGAACGCTTCTGTGCAGCTCCTCGACACCGCCGCGATGGCGGACGATGTCCTGGTCTGCGCAATCGACATCCACTGCGGCGATCTCAACGCCGCCTTGCGCATCATCAAGAACGATGACGAGACCAAGTTGGTCTTGCTGACGCCGACCGATCGCAAGGTCCTCAAGTTCCCCAAGGGCGAATCGACGACCGCCGAGTTCACCTTTGAGTGCGACGGACAACCGATCACGCTCAGCATCTCGCCCGAGGCCGGCAAGAGCTGGGATGAGGTCGAGTCCTGCTCGGAGATTCAGTACTGATGGCACGTCCCTCTCGTCAATCGGGCGCGGCGGGCCTGCTCTGGGTCGCCGGTGCCGCTCTGGCCAGCCTCGCGCTGCTCGGTTCGGGTGCGAAGCACGCGAACGCGGCGGACAGCTGGCCGCTTGAAGAAGCTGCGGACCTCAGCGTGCTGCGCGCCGAGGCCGAGTTCGAAAGCGGTGCCCGCGTCGTGCGGGTTCAGGTGCTGCGCGGGCTGCCGGGTCAGGTCGTGGTCGAGGTCGAAGACTTCGTCGTTGGCACCGACACGCTGCTGGCTTCCGGACAGATGCTCTACACCCGGGATGCCGACTCGCGTGAGCCGCTGATGGTCCCGCTGTCGATGGACCAGCGTTTCGTGGTCGTGCAGCCCCACGCCGAGTGGGGGCGCGTGCACCGCGACACCGGCCTCGGCATCGCGATGCATCTCACCGACTAGCGCCGCGGGCTAGCGTCCCGCCGCCCACAGCACCCCTTCAATCAGGTGCTGTGCGTAGGCGGGATGTGTCCAGACATCCGCGCGGTGGCCGAGCGAGCTGTAGAACACGCGGCCCTTGCCCTGCTTGCGCGTCCAGGCGATCGCAAAATCACCGTCGGTGCGCTTGATGCCGCCGACGTTCATGGGGCTCGCCTTGGTATCGAGGCTGAGCAGGATGTGCTGCCGCTCGCGCGAGTAGGGATCCTTGAACTGGTAGATTTCGTCGGTGATCGTGAACTTGTCGCCGAGGTGCTCACACGCGCGGTGGTTCGGATCCTCGACCGTGACGCCGACCGTCGCATTGGCGTTCCACGGGTGGCCGTCGAAGTAGCCGCCGATCATGTTGCCGTACCACTCCCACTCGTAGTAGGTGTCGGTCGCGCAGTGCGCTCCCGAGAAGCCGCCGCCGTTCTCGACCCAGGCCTGCAGCGCCTGCTTGCCCTCTTCGGGGATCGGCAGTTCGCCGGTGGTGTAGAAAAAGACGGCGTCGACCTTGGCCAGATTCTCGCGCGTGAACCAGGCCGGATTGCGGTCGATGATCACCTCAAAACGCGGATCCTGAGCGGCCCAGGATTCCCACTGCTTCTCGAGCAGGGACTTGCCGCTCTCATCGGCGCGCGCGACGGCGTGCTCATAGCCCGCGCTGTGCACGAAGATCATGACGCGGGTCGGTTCGCGCTTGCTGTCGAGGTACGCGACCAGGTCACGCAGCGGGCGCGGCCCCAGCGTGTCGGCCAGGTTCGGCAGCATGGCCGAAATCGGCAGCAGCTTGCCGTCCGCATCGTAGAACTCGAAGCCAGGCGCGATCTCGGAGGCGGGATCGACCATCGAGCGCAGCAGCTCTTCGCGCGTCCGCGCCAGGCCGATGCCTTCCAGCGCCGGACCGACTTCGGCCGGCATCTCTTCACTGCTGTCGCCGTGGACGTAGTGGCAGCGCTGACAGCTGGCGACCGGATCGTTGAAGAAGATGTCCTTGCCGCGCTGCGGGTCGCCGCCTTCCAGCGCGATGCGGTAGGGGGCCAGCTTGTCGTCGGCGTCGAAGCCGGCGCGCCAGGCCTCGAGCGCGGCGGCGAGCCCGGCCGAGCCTTCGTTCGCGCGGCGGGTCGCGGCCTCGTAGAGCTCCAGCTGAGAAGCGCCCGGCACCTCGCCGGCACCCAGTCGATTGACCCAGGCGACCAGCAGCGCATCCGCCTGCGGGTTGGCGAGATCGGCCAGGGCACCGAAGGCCGCGGCCTGTTCAGCGGCCTCGGCGCGCGGCAGGACGTCGGCCAGAATGGGCAGCGCCTCGACCGGATCCCACTTGGCCAGCAGGCGCATCGCGCGGGCGCGCAGCTTGGCGCTGTCGCTCTGGCCGGCGGCGCGGAGGCCTTCGCCCAGCTGCTCGGCGCCGAAGTCAGAGAGCGTGTTCAGAGCCGCGATGCGGACCTCTTCATTGCCGTCACCTTGGACGGTGGTCAGCAGTTCGGGGGCGATCTCGGCCATCTCGGCGGCGCGCGCAGCGCGGATCGCCGCCTGCTGCACCGCGGCGTCGGGGTGCGCCATCATCGCAGCGAAGGACGACGCCAGCTTGGCGTGCGCCGCCTCGGCATCGCGTGCGCCGTAGACGCGCGACTCATTGCGGACGCGGTCGAACTCCTGGGGAGCGGTCCACGACGCAATCAGATTCGCAGCCTCGCCGCGCAGGCGGTCACTCTCGGCCCCGCTAGCCAGCACGAAGCGGTCGAGCACCGCGGCGTAGCGCGCGGCGCCACCAAGGCGATTGGCCGCGTGCATCGCGCGCCGCGCCATCGCAAAGGGCAGGCTGCGCTTCTGGCCCAGGACATCCGCGAGCGCGGGCAGCGCCGCGTCGATCGGCTTGTCGTAGATCGCGATCGCCGCCTCGGTCGCGACAAAGAGATCCTGATCCCTCAGGAAACGCGCGATCGAAGGGTGCTGCATCCGCCGCAGCGCCAGCACGGCGCCGAGGCGCACGGCCGGCGAGGCGTGGTTGCTCGCCGCCGTGAGCTGATCCAGATCGCCGATGCCACCCAGCGCCCAGCTGGCGGCGTGACGCAGGAAGCGATCGGTGTCGTTGTTCTCGGCGAGCAGGGCAAACAGCGCCGCAACCTGATCGGGGCCGCCCACCTTGCCGAGCGACTGCGCGGCGAAGTAGCGCACGCGCGCCGAAGGATCCTGCAGGGCTTCGGCCAGGGCCGGCGCGGCATCGAATCCGCTGTCGCCCACCCCGCGTGCAGCCTGGGCGCGCACTTCCGCGTCGCTGTCCTGCAGCAGCTCGGCCAGCACGCCGCCGGCGCCGAGGCGCGTCAACGCCCAGATCGCATGCACTCGCGGCAGCGTCGGCAGCGCGCGGTCGCGGGCGGCGGAGATCAGGCCCGGCACGCTGGCTTCACCGCGCGCCATCAGCTCCAGCTGCGCCTCCATGCGCACCCGCCGGTCGACGTGACCGAGCAGCTCGAGCAGCCGGTCGCCGTCCATCTGGTCGTACTCCGCCGCGAGCAGGCGGGCGTTGGCCGCCATCGCGTTGCGGTCGATGCCGCTCGGCGGATCCAGCCGGTACATCCGGCCTTTGCCGGCGCCGTTCCAGCCTTGCACCCAGTCGCTCGCCCAGAGGGAACCGTCCGGGCCGAAGTCGACGTCGGTGGCCAGGATCTTCCACCAGAACTGCTCCTGCTCATCGACCTCGAAGCCGGCACCGTGCGGGTCGAGGGTGAAACGCCAGATGCCGCTGCCGCCGGCGCCGCCGCGGAAGTCGACCAGGAAGAACGAGTCGGCGTACTGTTCTGGCAGACCGAAGCCGGGGTAGTGCGTGAAACCCGACGGCCCCGCGCCCAGGTTCTTGATCGGTGGGTTGAGGAAGGCCGGCTGGCCGTCAAAGCGCGGCTTCCACCAGCTCTCGGACATCCACGGGCCGCGATCGTTCAGGTACTGGAAGTTCATGCTCCAGCCGCAGTCGCCGCCTTCCATCACGTAGACGAGGCGCGCCTGGTCGCCGGCGTCGCAGTTGTTGTCGCCGGTGAACAGATTGCCGTAGTCGTCGAAGGCCAGCTCCTGCGGGTTGCGCAGGCCGGTCGCGAACACTTCTAGGTTGGAGCCGTCCAGCTCGCAGCGGAAGACCGCGCCGCTGTTCGGGGCGGCGAGCCGCTCGCCCTCCTGATTGACGACGTTGTAGCCGCGGTCGCCGATCGAGAAGTACAGCCGTCCATCCGGGCCCAGCACCAGGCCGTGCATATCGTGGCCGCGGAAGGCGACGCGCACCCCGTATCCGTGGTGCAGGGCCTCCCGGCGATCGGCGCGGCCGTCGTCGTTGTCATCCGTCAGCTTCCACAGCTTCGGGATGTTGGTGTACCAGGCCTCCTTGCCGCGCACGTAGACCCCGGCGCCGGTGCCATCGAGCAGATCGCCGAAGCCGGTCGCGAAGATCACGCTGCGGTCGGCCTTGCCGTCCTCGTCGAGGTCCTCGAGCAGTCGAATCCGATCGTTGCGGTCGGTCCACTCCTCGGCGTACTCGGGGTGGTACTTCAGGTACATCTCGCCGCGCTCCTCGACCGTCTGCAAGCGCAGGTCGTCCTCCAGCCAGTAGCGGTGCGAGCGGTTGTCCGGCACGCCGTCGACTTCCTGGCGGAAGGTCTCGCAGACGAACACTCGGCCGCGGTAGTCGATGTAGAAGGCGACCGGATTGGCGAGGTCCGGCTCGGAGGCCCACAGCATGGGCCGGAAGCCTTCCGGCACCTTGAAGTTCTCAAGCTGGCGCTCGGCTTCATCCGAGCGGGGTTGGATGCCGAGCTCGGCGTCCGATTTGGGCTGCTGGGCAGCGCCCGGGGTGGCGCCGGCGCAGAAAGCGAGCAGCGCGAGGGGAAGCAGGGTCTTGGAGGGAGTCAGCACGGCGTGACGTCGCGGGGGCCCTCCAAGATAACGGGCCTGCACGGATCAGCGAGGCGGCTTGTAGCGCAGCACCGCGCGGAGCGGGGCATGGTCGGAGGCGACCGGCTCGTGGATCGTGTGCACCTCCAGCACCTCCCAGCAATCCGCCGGGGTGTAGAGCACCCAGTCAATCGCCTTGGTGGGCTGATCGCTGGGGTAGCTGGGAATGCCGTCGGGCGCGGCCGAGTGAAAGCGCTCGAGCAGCACCTTCATCGGTTGACTGCCCGGTTCAGCGTTGAGATCGCCCAGCAGCAGGGTGGGCGGCACCTTCTTGCCCGCCGGAAAGGCCTGTTCGAGGATGCTCTGCGCCTGCCGCACCCGGTCGCTGGGATCACGGGTGTGATCGAGGTGCGTGCCCAGGAAGCGGATCCGTTCGCCGGAGGGCAGCCGCACCAGGATGCCCACCGCGACGCGTTCCTCGTGCTGAGGTTCGGCCGGGAGCTTCCAGATCAGCTCGGCTTCGATCGGCAGCCGCGACAAGACTGCGTCGCCGTACGAACCGCCGGAGTAGGGGATCGCCTCGCCAAACAGAACTTCCATTCCGGTCAGCCGCGCCAGTTCCGCGGCCTGATTCACGCCGCCCGCGCGCTGCGTCTTGACGTCGACTTCCTGCAGCGCGACCAGATCAGGGTCGGCCTCGCGAATGATCTGCGCCAGGCGCTCGAGGTCGAAGACGCCATCCGTGCCCTCGCCGTGATGGATGTTGTAGCTGAGGACGGTGAGGGTGTCCGATGCGTCGGTGGAAGGAGCCTGACAGGCACCCAGACCGAGCGCAGCCCACGCAATGAGAGCAGGTCGCAGCATGGTCTAGAACTGATCGGCGCGGCGATACGCGGCCAGCAGTTTCTGCTCGCCTTCCAGGCCGCCCTGGGACTTGCCGTGCTCCATACCCATCACGCCGGTGAAGCCCTTGGCGTGGATGCGGCGGAACAGCTCGTTGTAGTTCACCTCGCCGGTGTATGGCTCCTTGCGGCCCGGGTTGTCGCCGATCTGGAAGTAGGCGATCTCATCCCAGCAGCGCTCGATGTTGCGCCACAGATCGCCCTCGCTGATCGCCTGGTGATAGATGTCGAACAGGATCTTCACCGCGGGCGACTGCACCGCCTTGCACAGCATGTAGGCGTGATCGCTGCGTACCAGGTACATGTCCGGGTGATTGATCGGGTTGAGCGGCTCCATGACCATGGTCAGGTCGTGCGGCTCGAAGATTTCGGCGCCGCGCCGAAGCATCTCGATCGCGTTGGCGTGCTGGTAGCCATCGGGGAGGCGCGGATCACGCGTGCCCAGCACGATGGTCATCCACTTGGCGTGGACGCGCTTGGCGACCTCGACCGCTTTGCGCAGATCGTTCTGAAAGTTCTCCAGCGCGTCCTGCTTGCCGCTTGAGAAAGTCTGCGGCTGAAAGGCGGTGCCGAAGTTGGCGACGAACACGCCCATGCGCATGCCGAGCTGCTCCATCTTGGCCGCGATCTTGTTCTGATCCTCGATCGAGCGGCCGGCCATGCCGTTGTCTTCCCAGGAGCGGAAGCCGTGCTCATACGCCCATTCCAACTGAGCGAGGTAACTGTCGATGCCCTGCAGGTCCTTGCCGGCGCTCAGGCGAAACTGGCCATCGTGGGGTGCGTAATCGAGCTGGAAGGGCCCGTCCTGCCTGCCGGCGGAGGATGGCGAACTTGTGTCCGCCGCCGCAGCGAGCGGGCTTCCCAGCGAGGCCGCCGCTGCAGCAGCCGGCACGGAACGCAAAAAGGAGCGTCGATCCATGCCCGGAGCATACCGAACGGGGTGCCCGGGTGGTTAGGATCTGGCATGAGCACAAGCGAGCTGGTGCGGCACGATCTGCAGTTTGGAGATGGCTGCCGCTGGCTGGATCTGGACCTGGCGCACTGCGAGCTGGATGCGCTGCTTCAGGATCTAATTCCGGACTGGCCGCTGCTGCGCTCGAACTTCCTCTCCGAGGGTGCGCCCGTGGGTTACCTCGAACACGAGGGCGGGCTCTACTTGGCATTCCGCGGCGCGGATCTCAACCCGGGCGGTACCCCCGAGAACATGGTGGCGGTGCGCGCCTGGTTCAACGACAAGCTGGTGATCACGGCTTCGCGGCGGGCGACGCGTTCGGTGGGCGATCTGGTGGAACGCATCGAGCAGGGCAACGCTCCGGAAGACGCGCCTTCGGTCCTGTTCGGTCTCGCCAAGCGCCTGGCCTTCCACCTCTCGCCGCTGCAGAAGGAGTTTGAATCCGAGCTGGACGGCTTCGAGGATGCTCTGCTCGATGGTCACGGAGACGACAACGTGCACAGCGATCGCAAGCTCTCCTCGCTGCGTCGCGCCGTGCTGTTGCTGCGCCGCCGCGTGCTGTCCGTGCGCCGCGGCGTCCTGCCCCAGATCGAGCTGCTCGACGACCTGGAGGAGGACATGCCCGCGCCGCTGCGCGAAGAGCCCCACGAGCACCTGCTGCAGGAGGCGCGACAGCGCTTCTCCCGCCACCTCGAGGACCTCGACGGCAAGCGCGACCGCACGGTGCTGTTGGCGGAAGAAGTGGCCGGTTTACAGGAGGAGCGCACCAACCGCCGGACTTACGTCTTCACCGTCGTGGCCGGCGTTTTCCTGCCGCTGGGCTTCGTGACAGGGCTGTTGGGCATCAACGTGGGGGGCATGCCAGGGGCCGACCATCCGATGGCCTTCTGGTGGGTCACGCTGGGGCTGGCGGCGATGGGCGTCGCGCTTTGGCTCCGACTGCGCGATACGCGGTAGGATCGGGCATGCCTCGAGCGACGCGTCGCCAGTTCCTTTCCGCCTCCGGTGCCCTGGTCGGTGGTTTCCTGTTGGGCACGCGCCCCGCGATGGCGCGCACGCGCTGGAGCATCGAGAAGCTCGAGATCGGGCTGATCGGCACCGCCAATCGGGCCACCGCCAACATCCATGGCGTCGCCGCCGAGAACATCACGGCGATCTGCGATGTCGACGACGGCTACCTCGACGCCGTCGGGGCACGCTTCGGCGAGGCGCGTCGCTTCAACGATCTGCGCGAGATGCTCAGCGAGATGAAGTTCGATGCAGTGGTCGTGAGCACCGCCGACCACACCCACGCGGCGGGTACGCTGCGCGCGCTGCAGCAGGGCGCGCACGTCTACTGCGAGAAGCCGCTGACCCACACGGTCGCCGAAGCGCGCGCGGTCGCCGAGCTGGCACGGGCCAAGAAGGCGGTCACGCAGATGGGCACGCAGATTCACGCCGGGGCGAACTATCGGCGCGTCGTCGAGCTGATCCGCAGCGGTGCCATCGGCAAGGTGCGCGAGGCGCACTGCTGGGTGGGCAAGGCTTGGGGCGGCGGCGAGCGCCCCACCGAACTGCAGGCCGAGCCGGCGGACTTCCAGCACGACCTGTGGATCGGGCCGGCGCCGTACCGCCCGTATCACGACTTCTATCACCCGGCGCAGTGGCGTCGCTTCTGGGATTTCGGCAACGGCACATTGGGGGATATGGGCTGTCATCACCTCGATCTGCCCTTCTGGGCGCTCGAGCTGCGTCATCCGGTGCGCGTCTCGGCGGAGGGTCCGCCCGTTCACCCGGAGACCGCGCCGACTTCGATGAGCGCGCGCTGGGAGTTCCCGGCACGCAAGGCGGCCGACGGGCGCGAGCTGAACCCGGTCGTGCTGCATTGGCACGACGGCGGGCGACTGCCGGCGCAGTTCTCGGACGAGAAGCTCGGCCTGCCGAAGTGGGGCGGAGGCGGCACGTTGTTCGTCGGCGACGAGGGCATGCTGCTCGCCGACTACGGCCGCTACCTGCTGTTCCCCGAACAGAAGTTCGCCGACTTCGAGGCGCCCGAGCCGACCATCCCCAACTCGGTGGGGCACTACCGCGAATGGCTCGACGCCATCCGCAACGGCGGCGCGACGACGTGCAACTTCGACTACTCCGGCGCACTCACCGAGACGGTGCTGCTGGGCTGCGTCGCATACCGCTCTGGTGAGGCCTTCGACTGGGATGGAGCCGCCCTGAAGGCATCCAGCGCCCAGGCCCAGAAGCTGATCGCCCGCGAGGTCCGCGAAGGCTGGGAAGTCTGAGCCGCTAGACTGCGCCGATGCACGCCATCGTCGCGCGTCTTCGCATTCGACCCGAGAATCGGGCCGAGTTCCTCGAGGCCAGTCAGGCGATCATCGCCGGGACGCGCGCCGAGGCCGGCTGCCTCTTCTACGCCCTGCACGAGGACGCGCACGATCCTTGCAGCTTCCTCTTCTACGAGGAGTGGCAGGATCGCGCCGCGATCGACGCGCACTTCGCCGAGCCGCACTTCGCGGCTTTCGGCGCCGCGATCGAGCCCTGGGTGGTCGAGAAGAGCCTCGTGATCCACGAGGTTGCGTCAAGCGAGCACCCCTGACGCGCCGCAAATCCGGAAACTGGGGCGCAAAGGCGCTGAGCGTGGGCTAGAATGCGTCAGAATGGCCCAGCAACGCGTCGCCCTCCTGTTCCAACGCGATCTCGCTTTCTGCCGAGGCGTGCTCGCCGGGGCCGAGGAGTGGCTGGCTGATTCCGGGGCCAGCTGGCATCTGCGCCACGCCCCGTCGACGGTCGATGTCATGGATTCGCTGCGCGAGTGGCAGCCCGATGGCGTGCTCGGTCACGTCTTTGACCAGCAGCTCGCTAGCGAGCTCGAGGCCTGGGGCGGACCGTGGGTCAACACCACCCTGACCCTGCCCGAGCTGCAGGTCCCGACCGTCGACGCGGACCAGGATGCGGTCGGCGAGATGGCAGCCGACTATCTGCTCGGGCTCGGCTTCCGCAACTTCGGCTTCTACGGCAACCCCTGGGCAGTCTTCTCGCAGCTGCGCGAGGCGGGCTTCCAGCGCGGACTGCGGCGGGCCGGCTTCGAGCCGAGCACCTGCTACGCCGACTATCTGCCGATGCGCCCGGCGCGGACCAGCTGGGTCGAGGCCGACGCCACCCTCTCGGCCTGGCTGCAGGCGCTGCCCAAGCCGGCCGCCGTCTTCTGCTGTCACGACGTGCCCGCCCGCGATGTCGCCGAGGCCTGTCGCACGCTGGGCCTGCGCGTCCCGGAAGAGATCGCCATTCTGGGCGTCGACAACGACCGCTTTGAGTGTGAGATCACGCGCCCCACGCTGTCGAGCATCGCGCTGCCGATGCGCGAGATCGGGCGCCAGGCCGCCGGTCTCCTCGAGCGCGCGATGCAAGGTGAGCTTCCTGCTGGAACGACCGTGGCGATCCCACCGGTTCACGTCGTGGCGCGTCGCTCGACCGATCTGCGCGCGGTGCGCGACCCCTCGGTGCGGCGGGCGCTGGCCTTTCTGCAGGATCACTACACCGAGTCGATCGGCGTCGGCGAGACGGCGGCTGCCGCAGGCCTGTCGCGGAGGCAACTCGAGCGTCGCTTCCGCGAAGCGCTCGGCCGGACGATCCTGTCCGAGATTCACCGCCTGCGCGTCGACGCGGCGATGAAGCTGCTCGCCGAGACCGAGCTCAAGATCGAGGCGGTCGCGACCCGCAGCGGTTTCTCGAGCGCCCGCCAGATGGCGGAGGTCTTCCGCCGCACCCTCGGCAAGCCCCCCAGCGTCTGCCGCCGGGAGGCTCGCGAGATGACCGGCTGATCAGCGCCCGCCCGTGTTCGCAGGCCGCGTCGCCTGCCAGGCGAGCAGCGCGCAGGCCGTCGCATGAATATCGGCGCCGGTCGTCGCCCAGGCGTCGACTGCGGGCCAGGATCCATCGACATTCTGGTGCTGGCTGAGCGCTGCGCGCAGCGAGCCATGCCAGCGCTCGGCGAGTTTTCCACCGATCAGGTTCACCGCCTCGGCGCCGAACATCCAGTAGTAGTAGTCGACGGAGCCGTGCGTTCGGTTCCAGACCGGAGGCTTGGTCGCAACCAGCGTCAGGCTGCGCAGAGTCGTGGGGTCATCCAGCAAGTCTACGCCAGCGCGATCCTGAGCGATGACCGCCATCGCAGTGCAGAGCTCGGTGTACTTCGTGGGGTAGTCATCGACTCGCTCCCGGAACCGAGGGTCCTCACTTCCTTGCTCCATGTAGCCGACGCGGCCTGAGCTGGAGTCCGTCATTGACTTCAAATAAAGCAAGGCTTCCCGGCGCGAGGCGAGATCCATCTCCGTGCCATCGACGCGTGCCGCATCAGCGAGTGCCTGCAGTGCAAGGCTCGTCGTGAATGTGCAGTTGTCGCCATCCGGCGTGAATGAGAAGCGCCAAGCCATGTAGGGGTTGCGCGCCGCGATGATCGTCTCGACGGCTTTGCTTCGGATCGTCTTCCACTCGGGCAGCGAGGTATGGCCATGGAGCCGACAGATGGCGATCGTGGCGATGAGGTGATCATGCATCGCCCGATAGGAGGAGTTCTCGACCTGAAAGCGTCCGGCCTGGGAGTCGAAGTTCGCCCGCAAGTAGTCGAGACCGCGGCGTACCGCGTGGCTCCAGCGCGGTTCCGGCAGCGCGGGGTGTCGATGCTGAAGAGCGAGCAGAACAAGAGCAGTATTGCCGAGCGTCGAGAACTCTCCAGAAGGCTTGTTCATCGAGGTGCCCGTGGACCAGGAGCCATCCTGGTTCTGATGATTCAGAAGCCAGGCTTGCGCGCGAAATGCGGGCGGTGCCTCGCCAAATCGGAAGCCGTCGGGTGCCGGAGGCTCTTCTTCCCAGACCTGGTCGGCGGTGAAGTCTGGGTCGCCCACTTCCACGATGACGATCTCGTCCGGCTCGATCGGCTCTTCGACGACCTCCTCGACGATCTCTTCGGGCGGCTCGACCTCGACCGGCTCCTGAGTATCGAGCGCCCAGACGCTCTGACTGAGCAGCAGACTTCCGGCGGCGAGCAGCGCGCACAGGCCGGCCGTGGCATAGCCCGCGAGGCGAGAGGGACGAGGTTGCAGCAAACGAGTGATGCGGGTCTTCATGGTGCGAATCGGATCGGTTGAGGAATGCAGAGCCAGCGCGACGTGCGCGGTGCGGCGCGGGCCTTCGGCGACGGCGAGCAGGGCCGTCGCGGCCGGGCGGCGGTCGCCGGATAGAGAACGCGCGGCCTGCTCATCGCAGGCGCACTCGCGCGTCAGTTCGATGCGTTGCGACCACCACCAGAGCGCCGGGTGGAACCACCAGACGATCTGCACCAGCCGCTGCAGCAGGCTGAGGGGGAGGTCACGACGGGTGTGGTGCGCCAGTTCATGGCGCAGCACCCAAGACAGCTGCGCATCGTCGAGCGCCCCGGACAGCCCGGTCGGCAGCACGATGCGACGGTCCTTCCAGCCCCAGGCAGCGGGGCTGGCTAGCTGATCGGTCTCGAGCAGACGCAGCGCGCGCGTGGCCGGGACCAGTCGATGGATGCGCCGAGCCTCCGCGTGGCAGAGCGGCTGGGCGTGGCGCAGCACCTTCTGGGTGCGCATCAGACCGCGGGCGAATCCGGCGGCGAGCAGGACGACGCCACAAGCCCAGGCCAGGAACAGCCAGCCCTGCAGCCCGAGCGAACTCGGCCGCGCGGCGAGCAGCTCGGGTGCGATCTCGGTGCGCTCGGCTGCGGCCGGGGAGGCGATGTACGCGGGCTGCTCGGAGCGGACGAGCTCGGCGGCGGGTCCGCTGGGGGCTTGCGCGAAGCCCGCCCGGGTCGCGATCGACTGCAGGGTCTGGTCGGCGATCGCGGGGGCCTCCCAGCTGGTCCAGCGCGGGACCAGCAGAGGAAGCAGGGGCAGCAGCGCCAGCGCGTGCGCGGTCCGCGCCGAGAGCCGACGACCCAAGCCCGCCTGCAGGGCCCAGGCGATCAGCAGCAGCAGACTCGACAGCACCAGGCCGCGCGCGACCCAGTCGGTCCAGCTCTCGAGGAAGGCGCTCATGATTTGCCCTCCTCGTCGGCCGCGTCCTGGGAGAGGTCGTCGATCAGCTCGCGCAGCTCGGCGAGCTCGTCGCGATTGAGGCCGCTCTTCTTGACTAGATGCGCGAGCAGCGGCGCGACCGTGGCCTCATTGGCATGGCCCAGCAGGGTCTCGCCGGCGCGCCGCAGCGCGGACTGCGGGGACTTCTTCGCCGAATAGACGAAGCTGTTGCCGACCGCCCGCGTGCTGAGATGACCCTTGTCCACCAGCCGACGCAGCAGGGTCTTGATGGTGCTGGTGGACCAGTCCGTCTGCTCTTGCAGGGTGGCGATGATCTGCCGGGTGGGCAGCGGGCCAGCCTTCCAGACGAGGCTGAGGACCTGCCATTCGGCGGGGGTCGGGTCTTCTTGAGCGCGGGGGGGCATCCGTTCTGTCTACTTTTGTCGACGGGTGTCTACAAAAGTAAACGGCATGCCCCCCTGCGGGTTCAGCATTTTTCGCGAGTTTCCAGATCGGCGTCCGGGTAGGCGAAGACCTCTTCGAGGGGAACCCCGAACACTGCGGCGATCTTGAAGGCCACCTCGAGCGAAGGCGAGTACTTGCCCTTCTCGATCGCCAGAATGGTTTGCCGCGTGACCCCAACCCGTTTTGCCAGATCGGCTTGGGTCATTTCGTCGGCGTCGAAGCGCAGCCGCCGAATGCGGTTGGTGATGGGAGTGCGCGCCATGTCTAGGCGTCGCGGCGATAGAGGATGATCTGGGTCAGGCAGCGGGCGACTTCGGCCAGGGCCAGGCTGCCCACGAGCAGGTTGAGGATGCCGAAGGGGGAGCCCAGCAGGACCAGCATCTCGTGCTCGAACCAGCCGGAGGCCAGGATGTGGCCGATCGTCGAGATCACGCCGAGGCCCAGCACGATGCCGGCCACCTGCTCGCCACGCAGCGAGATACGGCGGTCGCGCTCGTCCTCGTCTTCGGGGTGCGTCACCACCGCAGCCACGATGTGACCGATGACCTGGACCACGATGAACAGCACGACGGCAATGACCGCGAGCGAGGTGAGGGCCTTGAGACCGGCGCGATCGGGCAGCTCCTCGACCGTGAGCAGGGGGATGGTCTGGGCGAAGAACCACCAGCTCACCGCCAGG
>MDTD01187064.1_pt1 | contig 13962 bp, 22 predicted proteins | sample 811221 | NCBI WGS metagenome assembly MDTD01 (sample SAMN05326646, study PRJNA326480) | marine metagenome | isolation source: seawater | place: Pacific Ocean: South West | collected 2011
ATTTAAAAACTGCTGTAACAGGCAAGGTTAAAAAGGGCTCTGCCGCTGCAAAAAGACGCAAATCTTTCTGTGCTAGAAGCGCAGGTCAAATGAAAAAGTTTCCTAAAGCTGCAAGAGATCCTAATTCAAGATTAAGACAAGCTCGTAGAAGATGGAAATGTTAAATGAAAAAAGCTAAATTAAAAATAAAAAAAGTAATGAAAGGTTTGCAGAAAGCTTCGAAAACACATGCTGCACAAGCAAAGACTTTGAAAGGAGTATTACATGGCGGATCCAAAAAAAGGAACCGGAAAAAAACCTAAAGGCTCTGGTAGAAGATTATATACCGACGAAAATCCTAAAGATACTGTAGGTATAAAATTTGCAACACCTACGGATGCTAGAAAAACTGTAGCTAAAGTAAAACGTATTAGCAAACCTTTTGCTAGAAAAATACAAATTTTAACTGTTGGTGAACAGCGCGCCAAAGTTATGGGTAAAAACAAAGTCGCTGCAATTTTTAAAAAAGGCAAAGAGTCTATTAGAAAAGGAAGAAAAAATGGATGAGTTAACTTTAATAACTAAAATACAAAAATATTTAAAAGAGTCTTATCAAAGGATAGGAGACGCCATGATTGCTGGAGGCGTTGACAATATGGAAAAATATAAGTATATGTTAGGACAAGCGCACGCTTACCAAACTATTTCAGGGGAAATATCCAACCTGCTAAACAAAGGAGCTAAAGATGGAAACGGAAAAGTCGTCGATATCAGAGACGAAAGAAGTCCCAAAGCATAAAAACGCTTTGGCGGAAAAATACGAAAAACAAAACAAAGACGAACATCAAAAAGAAGTTGATGGTTACGAACGTTTAAAATCAAAAGAGTCAGAAAAATTACCTCAACCTACGGGTTGGAGACTTTTAGTTTTACCTTTTAAGATGCCGGAGAAAACTAAAGGTGGTCTTTATCTAGGAGCTGATACTTTAGAAAGACAACAAGTTGCATCTACATGTGGTTTAGTTTTAGAGATGGGACCACATTGTTATGACAAAGAAAAATTTCCTGAAGGGCCTTGGTGCAAAAAAGGTGATTGGGTAATTTTTGCTAGATATGCTGGATCTAGAATTCAGATCGATGGCGGGGAAGTAAGATTGCTAAATGATGATGAAGTTTTAGCAACCATCGATAAACCCGAAGATATTCTTCATCAATATTAACATAGGAGGATGCTATGCAAAACGTAGACAAACCCGTTGACATCGATACATCTGGTCCAGGTGCAGAAGTAGAGTTAGATGAGACTAAAGAAACTCTTGTTGGAGGTGAAGTTGTACAAGACGACAAACAAACCTACGAAAAAAAGAAAGACCATGGAACGGATATATCATATGAAAACGAACGTGAAACAAAACTTGAAGACGGTGGTAGCGCCGATGACGCAAATGCGAAATCTGATGAGCCGACTGATGTTCAAGATGAAAAAACAGAAAGTAAAGACCAAAAGAAAGAATTAGAAGAATACTCTGACGGAGTAAAAAGAAGAATTGCTAAACTAACTAAAAAAATGCGTGAAGCAGAGAGACGTGAAGAAGCTGCAACTATTTATGCAAAAAGTGTTTTAGCAGAGAAAGAAAAGTTAAGTTCAAAACTTGCAAAACTAGATACAGGATTTGTATCTGAAAAAGAAAGTAGAATTAAATCTGGTATGGAAGCTGCCGTGGCTAAGTTAGCTAAGGCTAGAGAAGACGGTGACATGAAAGGCGAAGTCGCTGCAACAGCTGAAATTTCTAGATTAGGTTATGAAGAGGCTAGACTTGCAGATTTAAAGTCACAACAAGCCGAATCTCAACCTCAGACACCAACACAAAACCAACCTCAAGAACAAGTGGAAGTTCCAAGAAGAGTGGATCCAAGAGCTCAGGAATGGGCTAGAACCAATGCATGGTTTAATAAAGATCCAGTCATGACTGAAGGAGCAAAAGTAATACACAGACAATTGACAGAAATTGAAGGATATGATCCTAATTCTGAACCGGATGAATATTATAAAGAAATAGACCGAAGAATTAGACTTGAATTTCCCCATAAGTTTGATACAACTGCTTCTACGGAAACGGCCAAACCTACTCAAACTGTTGCATCTGCAACGCGTAGTAGTAAAACATCGGGTCGCAAAATTGTGAAACTCACGCCTTCACAGGTAGCAATTGCTAATAAATTAGGTGTGCCACTTAAAGACTATGCGGAACAATTAAAAATCACGGAAGGAGTATAGCATGGAAAAAGACGATAAAAAAACTTCACGTGCGAGTCAGACTAGAGAAAAAACATCTCGACCAAAAGTCTGGTCTCCACCATCTTTATTAGATGCACCCCCTGCACCGGCAGGATATGTACATAGATGGCTAAGAGCTGAGTCTATGGGATTCGACGATTCTAAAAACGTACAAGGTCGTATAAGATCTGGGTACGAATTAGTAAGAGCCGATGAATATAACGAAGTAGATTATGCAGTTGTACAGGACGGTAAATACAAGGGAGTGATCGGTCAAGGTGGCCTAGTGCTCGCTAGAGTACCCGAAGAGATCGCGAAACAATACGCCGAATATTACGCAAGACAGGCGCGAGATCAAGAGGAAGCTTTTGATAACGATCTCATGAAGGAAGAGCATCCAAGTATGCCTATCAATATTGATAGAAATACTCGTGTAACTTTTGGTGGTACCAAGAAATAGTTTTTTAACAATTTCTAGTTCATCATTTAAATTAACAAATGGAGATAAACTATGGCAAATCAAAACAGCCCTTTCGGTCTAAGAGCGATCGGAAAAGTTGGTCAAAATGATGACAACCAAGGTTTAGCAGAATTTAGTATTGCAGCATCTGCAGGCGCTACTTACTTCCAAGACCCAGTAAAAGCATTAAACACTGGAACTATTGGAGTAGCGGGAGCGGGCGACGTACTATTAGGAACGCTAAATGGTGTTTTTTTCACAGCGACCGACACACAAAAACCAACGTTTGCGAATAATCTAAAAGCAGGTAACACTGCAACAGATATCGTAGGCTTTGTGTCTTCAGATCCATACGAAAGATTTGAGATACAATCAGACAACACACTCGCTTCAGCACAAACTGATGTCTTTATGAATTATGACATCAATTACACTGCAGGCGATTCAGCTAACTATGTTTCAGCTGTACAACTAGATGACTCTACAACGTCATCCACTAGTGGTCAGTTGAAAGTAATAGGTGTTTCAAAAGATATAGATAATAATGATTTAGGTGCTTCGCACGTAAACTTTGTTGTCACTATCAATGAGCACTTCTTAAAACAAGTAGCTGGAGTATAATAGGAGAATAGGAGATAAATTATGGCTATATCAAGAGGACAACTAGTTAAAGAACTAGAGCCAGGATTGAACGCCCTGTTCGGCCTGGAATACAAAAGATACGAAAACCAACACGCTGAGATCTACGCGACAGAAACTTCAGACAGAGCTTTCGAAGAGGAAGTTATGTTATCTGGATTCGCTAACGCTCAAGTAAAACCAGAAGGTTCAGGAGTAGTTTTTGATAACGCTCAAGAAACTTTCACTGCAAGATACACTATGGAAACTGTGGCTCTTGCTTTCGCGATTACTGAGGAAGCGGTAGAAGATAACCTGTATGACAGACTGTCAAGCAGATACACAAAAGCATTAGCTAGAAGTATGGCTAACACTAAGCAAGTGAAATCAGTGGCTCCGTTGATAAACGGTTTCACAACTTTCAATTCAGGTGATAACACTACGCTGTTTAACACAGCTCACCCGACAATTGCTGGTACAGTGTCAAACACTTTAGCTACTGCAGCGGACTTAAACGAAACTTCATTAGAGCAGTCATTAATTGACATTGCAGCGTTTACTGATGAAAGAGGTTTAAAAATTGCAGCCAAAGGAGTAAAAATGATTGTTCCTTCTGCGCTACAATTCCAAGCTGAAAGATTGATGAAATCTGAAGGCAGAGTCCAAACGGCTGATAATGATATCAACGCTATCAGATCAATGGGAATGGTTCCTCAAGGTTACAGAGTGAACAATTTCTTAACTGATCCAAATGCGTTTTACATCATTACGGATGTTCCAAATGGAATGAAACATTTCATTAGAACTCCAATCAAAACAGCGATGGAAGGTGACTTCGATACTGGTAACCTTAGATTCAAAGCTAGAGAAAGATACCAATTTGGTGTATCTGACTATAGAGGAATCTTTGCATCACCAGGTGCGTAGTAACTAATTTTTGAGGCCGGACACAGTTCGGCCTCAATTAAAAAATAGAAAGAAAAAATGCACCCAAAACAATTCAGAGTACAGATTTATGCATATCAGTATCACGCTGATTTTGTTATAACGTCTTTGGATGGTCCATTAGATATCGAAAATGCCATAGTTGACAAACTAGGAAAAAAAGATATAAAATGGGACTATCTTGGAGAAATGATGGACCCCAAGATTAAAAGGATAACCTATGAGGAGGTTATGAATGGAGGAGATGATGCAACATCTACAAGACCTTTACAAGAAAAAGAGAGGTCTGGATCTTCAGTGGGAGCAGGAACATCTCAAGGAGGGTAGATATACCCTTAATATGGTAAAGATCGACAGAGAAGTTAAGAACGTTCTTACCGATATTAAAATGGCAGAGGCTAAAAAAGAGCATTTGCAAAATAAAATTGAGGAAGTGGCTCCACAAGTTTCTGTAGCAACTTAAACAAAAAGCTACATCGTTGGAAAAAACCAATCCGCATTGCGCGCCCTCTTGCGCTCTACTTAAAACTACTATATAAACTAATTACTATACAATTATTTATCGATATATAGACGCGTATAGTCGACGGCCTAGAGACTATATATCATTAACTAGGAAAAGGAGAAAATTATGGCAGGAACACACTTTAGAAATCCGGTAATGTTTGCTGGATTAGCTAAAAACACTAAATGGTTTAAGGATTTACCAGTAGACAACAATCCTAATTTTACATGTTATAAAGATGATTTTATTTATAACACTTTGCCTTCATCACAATGGTCAACATCTATTGCAGATGGTGGAGCTTCAGCAGGAATTTCTAATGAGGTAAATGGAGCGGTAACTTTAACGTCTGCAAACACAACAGACAATAACGGTTTAGCTCTTGTTAAAACTCAAAATACTTTCCAAGCTGTAGCTGAAACTAGAGATAGCACAGGGGCAATAACTAACCCTGGTACAGTTATTTGGTACGAAGCGAGAATTAAGAACAATGACGCTAATGCTACTGACTATGGTACTGGATTAGTTGAAACTTTTACTGGAACTTCTGGATGGAGATCTGCAAACAGAATCTCTATTGAGTCTAACAACGGTGAACAGTTTTACAGATTTGTAACTAAAAATGCTGATGGAACAAATCAAGTTCAATACACTGCATACACTATTACAGATGATGGGTATGACACTGTAGGATTTAGATGCGATAGAGCAGGTAAAGTTGAGTTTTTTGTAAACAGAGTTTTAGCAGCTACTGTTACGTCGAACATCAACACTGATGATATGCAAATGTTTGCAGCTTCTGTATCAGCATCTGCATCAGGACAAAGAGTAACTTCATTAGACTACATTACTTGTACAGCTAACAGAAATGCAGCTGAACTTATTGGTAATATCTAATAAATAATTATTGAGGGCCTTCGGGCCCTCATCAATTTTAACGGAGAAGAATATGATTACAAACGGCAATAGTGGAGACATATTTAATGCAAATGTGACCACAGAAAATAAAATTGTAAAATCAGGAAGAACAAGAGCTATGGGTATTGTATTAAATACTACCGCTGCTTCAGGTGACTTTCATTTAAAAGATGGAGGAGCTTCTGGCACGGTAAAATTTAAATATAAAACTAGTGGAGTTACATCTGGCGGAAGCCCTATTGTAATAAATTTCCCTGGTCCTATTTTATTTGAAACAGATTTATGTGTAGCTTTTACAACTGAACATGTAACAGTTTGTTCTGTGTTTTATAACTAGGAGTTTAAATGGCCAACACTACTTCTGGCACTACGACGTTTGATAAAACGTTTTCGATTGATGAGATAATTGAAGAGTCTTATAACAGACTTGGTCAATTTGACATGAGCGGTTATAATTTAAAAACCGCTAGACGTTCTTTAAATATTTTATTTCAAGAATGGGGTAACAGAGGTCTTCATTTTTGGGAAGTAGCTAAAACTAATATAACTTTAGTTGACGGTCAAAACGAATATAAAATTTTTAGATCTACAGCCGACGGTAATTCAAATGGAGTTACAACAACGCTCACAGCTGCAATAGCTTCTACCAGTGCTACTACTGGCATTACTATTGCTTCTAAAGATCGTATGCCTGATGTTGGAACCATAAATGTTGGATCAGAAAATATATCTTATACTGGATTTAATTCTTTAGAGCTCACTGGAGTAACAAGAGGAGTGAACGGAACTACGGCTGCTACTCATTCAAACGGAGATGCTGTTACAAATTTTGTAAATCAAGCTACAGAAATTTTAGAAATGTCTTACAGAAATTCCTCTAATGTAGATTCTCCTTTAGAAAAAATTAATAGATCTCAGTTTCAAGCTTTATCTAATAAATCTTCCACAGGTCAGCCTTCACAATATTTTGTTCAAAGATTTGTAGACCACATTTTAATTACTTTATATTTAACACCTGGTTCTACAGAAAATGGAAATGTTATAAATTTTTATTATGAAAAAAGAATACAAGATGCTGGTGCTTATACGAACGCTACTGACGTTCCGTATAGATTTGTGCCTTGCATGGTTGCGGGATTAACATATTATCTATCTATGAAATATGCAACACCAAGAATACAAGAATTAAAATTAATTTATGAGGATGAATTAGCAAGAGCTTTAGAAGAAGATGGTTCTTCATCAAGTGTATACATTGCTCCTCGAACTTACTATCCGAGTATATAATTATGGGAAATTTATCAAAAGGAAAATACGCATTATTTATTTCAGATAGGTCAGGTTTAGCCTTTCCGTATCGTGAAATGGTTAGAGAATGGAATGGTGCAAGAGTTCATACTTCAGAGTATGAGCCCAAACAACCACAATTAGAACCAACACCTTATTCAGCAGATCCGCAAGGACTTCCTCATCCAAGACCACAACAATTTAATTTATTGACTGGAGGAGGCGGAGGAATTATTGCTAATTTAACTTTGCCTGGAGATTTTGGATTTCAAACCATTACTGATAATAGTATGACACCTGCAAATCCAAATACAGTTAACAATGCAAGACAAGCGTTAATGCAAATAGGGAGTGTAACAATTAATATATCATGACATATGACGAATTAAAAACAAAGATTAGAGACTACACTGAAGTGAGCAGTAACGTTTTAACTGACACTATTTTAAATGGTTTTATTCAAGATGCAGAATTTAGAATTTTAAGAGAAGTAGATTCCGATAATAATAGAAGATATGTCTCAGCTAATTTAATAGCTGGCACTAGATTTATAGACACTCCTACAGATTTATTAGTAATCAGGTCTGCTCAAATTGTAGATACAGCTCTACCATCTACTGATCAAAATAGAGATTTTTTACAGTTTCGAGACACTAGTTTTATGTCAGAATTTAACCCAACCGCAGCCCAAGGGGTGCCTAAATATTATAGTAACTGGGACGAGACTCGAATAGTGGTAGCTCCGACTCCGGATCAAACTTATACCATTCAGTTAAATTATATCTTGAAACCAGATGGATTATCGAGTACAGTTACCACTACATACTTAAGCACAGAATTTCCCAACGGCTTATTGTATGCATGCCTAGTAGAGGCTTACGGATTTTTAAAAGGACCCGTTGACATGCTCCAGCTTTATGATAAAAAATACATTGAAGCTGTCAAAGGATTCTCAATAGAACAAATGGGAAGACGAAGACGAGATGAATACCAAGCAGGTGTTCCTCGAATAGGAAAACAGTAAGGAGAAAACTATGGCTATAACACAAGCGATTGCAAACAACTTTAAAAAATTATTATTAGAGGGTGATTCTAACTTTTCACAATCTGGTGGTGATAAATATAAGTTAGCTCTTTATACTTCTTCAGCTACTCTAAACTCAGCAACAACTTCATTCACAACTTCCAATGAAGTTTCATCATCTAATTACAGTTCTGGTGGTGGAGCACTTGTAAACAACCCAACTTCTATTACAGCTGGTGTTGCAAGAGCCGATTTCGCTGATCTGTCATTTCAAAACGTAACTTTGACTGCAAGAGGAGCTTTAATTTACAACACATCATCTGCTACTACTAACTCTGCAGTTTGTGTTTTAGATTTTGGAGGAGATAAAACAGCAACTTCAGGTACGTTTACAGTCCAGTTTCCAGCACCGACATCAACAGCAGCGATTTTAAGAATCTCTGGTTAAATAGGAGGTAAACTCCTATGGCGGATTTCACTTATACGGTTACCGTTGCAACTGGAAGTCTTTATGGCGGCGGTGGTAGCACCGGAAATGTTTTTTATGTAGATGGCGCAAGAAGTTCTACAGGACCAGGAAACATTGTCTGGGCTGGTGGATCTACTTTACGGTTTGATCAAAGTGATGCTTCTAATGACAATCACCCTTTAATTTTTTCTACAAATACCAGCACCTCTGGAATTATTTCTAGTGGAGTAACTTATTACCTTGATTCTCCCACAAGTTCTTCTAATTATTTAAACGTCGGCACCTTTAACGCCGCAACAACTCGATACGTTGAAATAGATGTCAACGCTCCAGATTTTTATTATCTATGCTACATTCACGGAATAGGAATGGGTGGGTTAATGGATGTGGCCACAGGAAAAACTTGGAACGTCGGTACATGGGGCATTAATCAATGGGGAGATCAAACTGATCCTACTATTCAAATTACAGGTCAAGCTCTTTCCGCAAATGTCGGAAGTGCAACTGTGGACACAGAAATTAATAATGGTTGGGGCAGAGTAGAATGGGGAAAACAAGCTTGGGGTATTGCAGGCACCCTTATCGCAACCGGAAATGCTTTAACAGGAAATTTAGGCACTTTAGGAATGCAGGGAGATGTAACTGTAACTCCAACAGGTCTTGCACTTACAAATACCTTAAATACTGTGGTCGCCACAGGTTTAGCAGAAGTTACTCTAACAGGTTTTCCACTTACAAATAGTTTAGGAACAGCAGATGCTGGTCCTGATGCAATGGCAGTCGGTATTGGAGCCACAATGGCTATTGGTACTGTAGAAGCGTTTAATGAACAAGGTTGGGGAAGACTTGCATGGGGAGATAATGACTGGGGTGAACCAGGAAGTTCTATTCAACCGACTATAACTGGTTTTGGAATGACAGCTAACATAGCTGCACCACAATCTGTAACAGGAGATGCGAGTTTAACTCTTAACACACTAAATGTAGCTCAGGCGACTTTGGGCCAAGTGGATCCCGCGCCAGATGCGATGATCCAAGGAAATGCTGGTATTTTATCATTAGGTCAATTAGGACATCAAGGAGATGTAATTACCTCTCCAACAGGATTCGGTTTAACTGCGAGTTTAGGTACCGCAACCATAGATTTAAGAACTCTTGTTCCTACCACTGGAGTTTCTTTAAATAGTCAAGTAGCCGGAGTAACCGCATTTACGGACGTTACAGCAACATTTACTGGTCTTGGGTTGACTATGAATCTAAATAATGCTAATGCTTTAATTTGGAATGAAGTTCCTACAGGAAACGCACCAATAGATCCTCCTGGCTGGAGGGAAGTCGTTGCATAAAGAGTTTGACACTAACTCTTTATTTTTATAAAATAAACGGTATAAGGAATTTAATATGGCGAATTCAACATCAGCAAGTTTAAAACTTACAGTACAAGCGACCGGTGAAAATTCGGGAACTTGGGGACAAATCACAAATACAAACTTATTAATTTTAGAACAGGCAATTGGTGGTTATGATACTTTTAACGTAACTAATGCTAATAGAGCTCTGACTTTTACAAATGGGGCTTTATCTAATGGTAAAAATGAAGTTATAAAATTAACAGGCACATTAGCTTCTAATTTAAATGTCACTATTCCAGACTCAATAGAAAAAGTATACACAGTAATTGATGGATGTGATCACGCAAATAATACTTTAACTTTTAAAACATCTTCAGGTACAGGTGTTCTTTTATGTGAAGGCAACTGTTACACTTTATATTCTGACGGAACTAATGTTGTAAAAGCAAATGAATACAGAAAATGGAGAGCGGTTTCAGCGGCAGAAACAGTTCAAGCTGGAGCTAAACTTTTGGTAAATACAAGTGGTGGAGGAGTAACAATTACGCTACCTGCATCACCAGCAACAGGTGACGAGGTTTCTTTTGTTGACCAAGGTTATGACTTTAATTCTAACGCATTGACTGTTGGTAGAAATTCTTCTAATATAGCTAATGCAGCATCTGATCTTGTAGTAAATACACAAGGTGCAGCTTTTTCATTAGTTTTTTCTGGAGACGCTACAACAGGATGGACTTACACGGAGAAATAATATGTCAAATTACGAAGCAACAAAATACGATTTCGATGGAGCAAACCTTACAGGTATCGAAGGAATTCCTACAGCAACTATTGTGCCGTGGTCAGACTCTTCAGTGCCAACAGGTTTTTTAGAGTGTAATGGGGCGTTAGTTTCAAGAACAACTTATGCTGCTCTATTTGCTATCATAGGAACAACTTATGGAGCTGGAGATGGTGCAACTACTTTTGCTGTACCTGATTTACAAGATAACGTATGCATAGGTAAATCTGGAACCAAAGCTTTGGCATCAACTGGTGGAGCTAACACTGTAGCATCAACTGGAAATATTGGAGGCTCTACAGCTAATGCAACTTTATCAACAGGACAACTTGCATCGCATAGTCACCCTATCTCTGGAGGACCCAATCACGGTGGTGGCGGAGGTGTTTGGAAGCCATCAGATGGTGGTGGAGTACCAGATACAGGTAACACAGGTTCAGGAACTGGGCATTCTCACAACATGAGTGCAACATTTAGTGGTGATTCAACTTCAGTTGTACAACCTTATTTAGCATTAATTTATATTATAAAAACATAGGAGAAAATATGGCGACAAACGCAACATGGACAGTAGTATTTGAAGATAAAATGATTATTAAACAAAAAGGTGATGCTGCCGGATCTGCATATGTAATAGAAGATGATGCTTTTTGGAGTGATTCAAAATGGTCTAATGTTTGGGCCATTCAATATGTTGCCGACAATGAAGATCACAATGACACTGTAGAACACAGAGACACAACTCCTCACTCAACATGGAAAAATGCTAATTTAGGAAGTTTTCGAGATCAATTTATTTCAAGATGGGACGCAGCTCATTTAGTTAAATTACAAGCTGATTGGGATAATAATAAATTATATACTGAAAAAGATCCTAGTAAACCATCTGAACCTGTAACAGAAATACCAGAAACTGAAGCTGAAAAAATTGCTAGATTAGGTGCTAGACCTACATCTTATAGTTCTTAATTTTTATACGCTTCGTAAATTCATCCAAGAAGTTAATATATATTTTTCACCTGATAGAGGTGGATTACCTCTATGAAGATATGGAAATGCGGCAGGCCATATAACTATTCTTCCGGTTTTAGGTTTTACTCTTTTTGAAAAATGTAAAAATTCTGTTTCTCCACCTTCTTCAACGTCATTTAAATATACAGAAAAAGCAAAAGCTCTAGGTTCTCCTTTTGCACCAAGCATATGTTCTATGTGCCATTGATGATACCCCTCTGTTGGTAAAGTTTTTTGTATTTTTAATTGAGTAAAATGAAATTCATTATAGTCATACGCAGCGTCCCCACCAGTTGATTTTAAATAATGATTAAAAGCTAGATTATAATTAATCATTGATGGTTTAAGATCGTCCCACCAAATATCTAAATTTCCAGGAGCTGCAAAAAATTGAGTGTCTTTTTTTTGAAGATTATCAGAGTTTTCGAATTGTCTTCTATCTAAAGTTCTTCTAAACTTATTTTCTTGTTCAAATAATTTAATTGCTTTTTTGCACTCGTCTTCAGGGATATAATTATCATATACACCTATAAAATTATCTATACTAACTGTTTTTTCTTTATTATATCTTATTGTCATAAAATACTTTAAAATTCCATTTCTGCCATTGTGCGTAGTAATCATTATCCTTAATACTTTTTCTATTGTCCTCTTCAGACATATCTTTGATTATAGCAAGCATTTTTTCAATATCATCTTTATCATGTTTTTTATACAACTTACTTGCGTATTTCCAAAATTCAGAGTCATAAGATGTATTATTTTTATATTGCCATAATATAAAATTTTGAACTTTATTAACATAATCAATTATTTTTAATTTTGTTGTCATGGTATTAGCTCCATAAAAAATATATTCAAAATAACATTTAATGGTAAAATTATAACTAGCCATAGCTGTGGCTTCTAAAGGTTCTAAAAAAAATAATTTATTTCCATTTAATAAAATTCTTCTATCTATTATGGGTTCTTTAGCTATGTATTGATTGAAAGGGAAAACTTTATTAATTTTTTTTACACCAAAAATTTCTTTAAAATTTTTTTCAGCTTCTTCTATTGAAGTTATATTACTATTAAAAAGATATCCTAAAGAAGTTTTGGTAGGTAAAGGTATGTAGAAACACCAACCATTTGGATGTGCAGTTGCTTTTGTCCATTTAACATCATTTTCTTTTGCAGGTAATTCAGAAAGTAAAGCGCAGTTTAAAGGGTTGACTAATTTATTATATTTGTCAAGACTTTTAGGTTTTCCTCTACAGTCTATTATGTAATCAGAATCTATTTCATCATAATTTTCTATATTTTCATCTTTTTCTTTAAAATTAACTTTTAAATTACTACAAACATAGTCTTGAAATGCTTTAGGCTCTATATGCAATCCATAGCTCCCTACTGGAAAGGGATGAAAAAATTTTTTATTTTTTTTATTCCAGTTTTCATACATAATACCTGATTTGATCGTGTGAGGAAAAATATTTAAAATATCGGAACCAAAATTTTCAAATAATTTAAATGGAAAATCTAAAGCTGTTCCTTGCCCTGTAGGCACAGGGGGAATCTTTGAATCATATATTAAATCTATTTCTACTTTAGAATCTATAAATTTTCTATAATATGCAAGATGCATAGCAGAAATACATCCAGCGTTCCCTCTACCTAAAATAGTTATTTTCATACTTTAAATTTAATATTTTGTGGTTATAAGATATAATTTTTGTATCTTTCATTATTTATAAAACTGTTATATAACCCATTATATGCTACAAAAACTAAATTTCAAGTCAGGATTTAATAAACAAGATACCGAGTCGGGAGCAGAGTCTCAATGGGTAGACGGTGATTTTGTAAGATTTAGATATGGACTTCCTGAAAAAATAGGTGGATGGTTACAACTTACCGCAGCTAATAAAACTTTACCTGGAGCAGCCAGAGCACAAGTTGCATTTTCTAGTTTTGCGGGTGAGAAATATGCAGCTATTGGAACTTCACAAGGTTTATTTTTATATTATGGTAATGATTTTTATGACATCAGCCCACTAGACACAGCGATCACTGGAGGTACATTAACAACTGTTAATGGATCTAATGTAATAACCGTAAATAAAGGATCGCATAATTTAGCTGTTGGACGATATGTAACTCTTTCAGGAGTCACTGTTACAGGAGCGTCTGACTTTACAGCAGCAGAACTAGAACAGGCTTATGAAATATTAACTGTTCCTGATATAGATAAGTTTACAGTTCAAGCTTCTCGAAACGAAGGTGGAACTGGTATGACCGCAGCAGGAGCTGTAACTGTTAATCCATATGTTGAAGTTGGTCCTACTACTCAAAC
>MDTD01081679.1_pt1 | contig 13960 bp, 15 predicted proteins | sample 811221 | NCBI WGS metagenome assembly MDTD01 (sample SAMN05326646, study PRJNA326480) | marine metagenome | isolation source: seawater | place: Pacific Ocean: South West | collected 2011
AAATTTCTCTACCTCTAAAACGGACGCTTATTTTAGTCTTATCTCCATCAAGAATAAAGCTTTTTATTTTTTTTAATTTAATATTGTAATCGCCAACATCTGTAGAAGGTCTAAATTTAATTTCTTTTGTAGTATTTCTTTTAAGTTTTACATTTGATGCTGACTTGTTTTTTTTCTTATCAAAAATATGTTTGCCATAATCTAATAGCTTACATACGACTGGATTAGCATCAGAAGGCGAAACTTGAACTAAATCTAATGATTCTAACTTTGCAGATTCAAGAGCCTCAGCAAAAGATAGTAAACCTATTTTTTCTCCACCAGAGCCTATAAGCATAACCTCATCCGCTCTGATTTTTTCATTAATAGGAGTAATGTTTTTCTTTGAAGAAGTTATGAGGATACCTGCTGATAAGAATAAAAAGGATTAGAAAGCATTAATATATAGATGAAATATTAGTCTCGCATTGTAAATGAGTATAAATAAGCATTGTGAAAACAGATTTTATACTAAATAATTCATTTCGCAATATATCATGGCTGAAGAAAATCTTTCTTCCAATCTCCATTAATTTTAATATAGCACTCTCTTTTATTTATTCTTGAATCATGTCCTTTCCAGAATTCAAAGTAGTATGGAATAAATGAGAAACCACCCCAGTAATCTGGACATTTTGATAAATCCTTGGTTTCTTTTATTTTTTTGTAGTTTCTTATCACATCATTATAAGATTTTATTTTTTCAGACTGCATTGAGCTAATTGCTAAGGCATTTTTTTCAGAAGATCTTTCTTTGAAATATTTAAGATTATATTCATTAGATGTTTTTTTTATTTTAGCTTTCATCCTGATTTGAACATTTGTAGACGACCAATAAAACAATGCACTAATCTGACTGTGAGAGTTAAAAGCAATAGATTTAGGAGAATTATAATTGCTAAAAAATATGAACTTATTGTCGTCAACAAATTTAAGATTAACAAACCTTGAATCAACCTCGTTATTTTTTTCAAAATATGACGAGATTGATATGGCTTCAATATTTTTTTGGCCAGCTTTTAAAGCTTCATTGTATTTTTGTTTAAAAATTGAATACGGTGTTTCAGTATTTAAATTTATAAATTCAATCATGTTTTTAATTTAACTCGCCAAGAAATTCTTTTTGCAGGATTGCCATTATAGACGCCCCATTCTTTTGTACTTCTTCTTAGTACTGATCCTCCAGCAAGAACGGAGCCTTCCTTCATTTCAGCGCCAGGAAAAACAAGTGTTAACGGCCCTGTGAAAGAGTCTTTTCGAAATATATTTTTACGGGAAATCACTCTTCGCTCTGAAATGGGAGCCATAGGACCAGAACCACGAAAACCTTTTGTTGGTGAGTCTGAAGATGTTAATACGACGCTCTTCATACCTAATGATGCGTAATCTTCAACAACTAATTCGCCGCCACCGCTGACGAAACATCCAAAGGCAATGTGGCATCTTTTACCAACTGAAGCTTTACACATTATATTTACGTCCTTGTCAAGAAATGAAAAATCATCTAATGACAACTGTGATAAATTGCTTACATATACGTTTTGACCAATCAATACATTTGAACCAACATATCTAGCTTTCTGTCGAAAATATAAAGAACGCAGATAATAACCTAATGGGCCGGACAGACGATTGATAAAACTAAAAATCATAGATGAAATTATTGGGACTGGGAGATATAAGACAAAAGCAATTATGCTTTCACATAACCTTATAAAATGCATTAATAACTTAATCCTCGTAAAAAAAAGTATTAAAGAAATAAATTTGTAACTCAACATATTTGCATTTAATTTTTCTTGTATTAACTCGATGATTTCACTATCAAATGAGACTTTATTATGAAGGATCCTCATGATTAAAACTCATTTAAGCTTAAAGTGATTTTATATATGCTTAAAATCATAATTTCACTATAAAGCTGTAACAAAGAATATATAAATTGAATAAGCATGAAAATTTTATAGAATTAACTATATAGACTTCTACCTCCGTCTAGCATTATATTTTGTCCAGTCAACCACTTACTTCTATCTGATATCAAAAATTTAACTAATTTGGCGACATCACCTGGCTTACCTTCTCCTAGTTTGTATTTCGCAATTTCTTTCTCAAGAAATTCAGGAGTATAAGCTCGCTCTTTTGAAATCATTGAAGTTTTAACCATTCCTGATCTTACAGAATTAACCCTAATACCTCTTTCAGCAAGCTCTAAAGCAGCAACTTTTACAAAATTATCAATCGCAGCTTTTGTCATTGAATAATTAGAAAGGCCAGCATCTGGTTTTTTAGCTGAGATAGAGGACATAATTACTAAAGACGCTCCATCAGCAATCATACCCAAACGAAGTAAGTTCTTTATCAAAATTACATTAGCAAAAACATTTAATTTAAATACATTATGTAAGTCAGACTCACGGATACCAGTTATTGGAGCAATTTTCTGCATTCCTGAGCATCCGATAAAGGCTGAGAAAGGCTCCATAGAACCTTTAAGTTTTTTTAATACCTCTTTAATTGAGGATTCATTTGAAAGCAAATCGATTTCAGTTGAAAATTGAAACAAATCTGTAATGCTTTTTTCTGGCTTTGATCGACTTAAGTTAAATAATTGATAATCGTTTGTTAATTCTTTCACGATACCAAGTCCTAATCCAGATGTACCGCCAGTAATTAATACTGCTGGTTTATTCATATTATTCAAAACCAGCTAATTCTAACAAATCACCAATAGTCTTAAGAGCTATTAAATCCTCAGACTCAATTTGTTTACCAAACTCATCTTCAAATATTCCCAGTAATGTTAAATGTGTCATAGAATCAAAGGCTTCTATTGTCTCGAGCTCAGTTGAGGATTCAAGTTTATCCTCTAACATCATTATCTCCATCAGTTCTTGTAAAAATTCTTCTTTAGTCATTTTCTTTTTTCCAAACTATTGGCTGTGGACAATATATCAAATTTAATTCGCAAAATACACTGGCCCAAGAGAGGCCTACTCCAAAACCAGACAAAATTACTTTCTTTTTTTCTTTAGCAGCCATGGTAACATTTATGGCACAAGGTATTGATGCAGATGATTGATTTCCATAATCAGAAATTATTGAATCAGGAACCTTCAGATGTGGTATTTTTAGTCTTTTTGCAATGGTTTGTAAAATATACTTATTTGCTTGGTGAAAGAAAAAATAATCAATCTCTTCTACAGATTTGCCACAAAAATTCATCAACTTTTTTATAGCGTTAGGTTCTGTACGAACAGCAAAATTAAAAACCTCACCACCAACCATCTTTAAATCATCAAGAGATCGAATATTTCCTTCTTCATCCTCCATATTTATAGCTGTTTGATTTGTATGTGGTTGTCTAGCACCGCCTGCTGGAATAATAATTGACTCATATCCACTTCCATCAGAAGCTAAATCAAAGTACATGTTATTGCTTGCCTGATTAGATATTAAGCTAGCAGATGCAGCATCGCCAAATAAGATAGATGAAGAACGATCTAATAAATTAACCTCTTTGCTTAGAGTATCTCCAACCACTAGTAACACCTTTTTTCCAAGAGACGATATCATAGAGGATGCAACATATAACCCGTATACATATCCTGAACATCCTAAATTTATATCAAAAGCACCAACTGAATTATCTAAATTCAAACGACCATGCAAAATTGCTGCATTACATGGCTGACGATGGTCTGGAGTCTGGGTTACAAAAATCAAAAAACCTATATCTTGATAGTTTTGGTTGAGTCCTTTTAAAAGTTCTTTGCAAGCGATCTCACCAAGATCCAAAGCAGTTACGTTTTTAGGAGAGGTATATCTTTGCGACAATCCAACACTATTTTTGATTCTATGAGCTTGATTCTCATTGATTTCAAGGCGTTCTGCATCATCAGTAAAATGATTTATATTTTCAGGTACCACGGTAACTATCCCATCTATACCAACATTATTTACGATTACTTCAGCCATGCTATCTCTCTTTCTTAAAACGATCAGTATGTTGAAGATCGGGCTTAAACATAATTTTTACTGGCATTTTATAACTTTCTAAGTGTTTGCGAGAAATTGATCTTATTTCTTTCTTTAATGTTTTGAGATCAACTCCTGTTTTAGGAACTACTCTTACTCCAACTGCTTGTCCAGTTATACCATTCGGTAATGAAAATGCTGTGCAATCAACAACCTGCTCTAAGGTCATGAGCAAGTCTTCAATTTCAGCTGGGAGTACTTTTTCACCTCCAACATTTATAACTTCTTTTTTTCTTCCAATAATTTTAAAGTAAGTAGTATCTTGCATTTCAACTAAGTCACCAGTTTTAAACCATCCATCACTTATAGCTTGCTCACTTACATTCATATATCCAGAAATTTGTGTTTTAGTTTTTAACCAAAGTTCATTATTCACAACCTTCCAGTCTACTGAGGGGTCATCGATTGTCAGAAAAGTTGAAGAGGACGATAAGCTTTTTGTTTTTACAATGCCAGTTTCAGAGGTTCCAAATGTTTGCAGAAATTTTGTTTTGGGCAAATGTTTAGATAATCGGCTCAAAAGCCCCTCAGGCATTCTTTCTGTACCATACGTTACAAGCCTCAAAGAACTGAAATTAAATTCCTCAAAGATTCCATCGAGGTACATCATGTTTAAAAAAGTGGGTGAACATGGTAAGACTCTCACAGAATGTTTCTCAATTAACTCTGCCATTATTCTTGGGTTTCTTTCAAGAGGTGCAACCAAATGAACTGCTTTTTTTAAACCAGATAATAAGGTATTTAATCCACCAATATGATCAAATAAAAGAAGAAGTCCCATAGTTAATGGTTTTTTATTAGTGATATCAGATTGTTTTAATTTAATGTCAAACTCCTTACACATAGCCTTTGGTTTCCCAGTGCTTCCACTTGAAAAAAGTACAATACTAGGTCCAAACTCTTCATTTCTATTTTCAGAGTTATTGGATTGATTAGGATTAGTTATGGGTCTTAAATGCCAATCTGAATTCTCAGACACTTTATGCGTTGCTTTTGATATCTCGATACGAGTATTAATAATTTCATTATTATTTGAGACAACTGGAACCACGGTCCAATTATATGAAAGGCCAGCAATTAGCCAAGCAACACTATTCAATGAGTAGTCACTCTCAATAAGACATACGCCAGGTTCCAAATCTTTTATTTCATCATCACATTTTTGAATAGCAAATAATAAGTCACCATAAGTCCAAGAAAGCTTCTCATTCGATAAAAAAAAAGATTCCTTATTTTTATCAAATAAGCTAACCCAATCTTGAAGGACTGTATTAATCATGAACACCACCAAGATATATCGTTTGACCAGTTATAAATTCACTTTTTTCAGAAAGAAAAAAATCAATTACATTTAATACATCTTCCTTCATTCCAAGCCTCTTTAAAGCTTGTGAATTGAGCAAAAGGTCAATCTTATCTTTCGGAACAGCTTTAATGAGATCTGTTTGAATTGGTGTAGGACCAATACAATTGACTGTGATATTGAAGGGGGCAAATTCCTTTGCAGCTACTTGAGTAAACTTCTGAACAGCGGCCTTACTCGAAGCATATATAGCTTCTCCCTCAAGATTAAGAGGTGAAGCTACAGTTGAAAAATTAATTATCCTTCCACTTATTTTTTTACGCATCATTAATTTACCAACTTCTCTGCAAAAAAGTACCGTGCCTGTAAAGTTTGTATTCATCAAATTTTTTATACTGTTTGCGGGGGTCGAAAGAATATGATTCATTGAAGCTATCCCAGCATTGTTAATAAGCATGTCAATACCACCATGGCTTTTACCTATTGAGCGTATCATTTTTATCACTTCAGCCTCATTGGACACATCGCATTCATAGTGTTGATAAGATTCATGATCTAAGTCAGAAGAGCCTCTGCTGCAACCCAAAACTTTATATCCACGTTCAATGAAAGTTTCGGCAAGGAATCTACCAATGCCTTTTCTTGAGCCTGTTATTAAAATTATCACTGGTTAGCTTCCTCAACTGTTTTAACGATATAGTTAGATAAAGACTTAATATTTCGAAAAGGTGATCTTGTTTTAGACATTGTAGAATCACTTGCAAGAGATATCATGATCTCAAACTCATCATCAATTTTATCTTCAAGATCAGATAGTAAGATAACTACCCCCATACTATCTAGCAGTCCTTTTCCACCAAATAATCTAGTGTTTTCATCTGCATCATTTATCGCCGCTATAAACTCTTCATCTGAAGACGAATCTAATCCTTCTTTTAAAACCTCAATTATGAGTGTCTCCGCTTCTTTATATTTCATTCTTATCTCCTATGATTAATTTACAGTTAAGAATAGTTATTAAATCAGGTTATTCTACCAAAATTCATAGCAGTGATCTCAGTAAACTAACAGTTTAAAAGTTAATTTAAGGAATTCATAACCATTCAGCTAATTCTTTAGGATGAGGTGGTAATAGTTTAAAAACAATATGCAGCAAATTAGATCTTGGAAATATAACTATCCAAACAGTAACAGCAATGAGAATAAAGTAAGAAAAAATATTTTGATTAGCAACATACCACTCTTCTAAATTACCTTTGTAAGGCATGATGATTTCATCATAAAAAATATCAGGATTATTCTTAGAATGCATCATCTCCTCTTCATTACGAAACATAATAGATCCAATGCCTGATAAACCTGGTCTTACTTTGATAATTTCACTTTGTGAAGATAGTGGGAATGCATCAAAGCAACGTTGAGTTTGTGGACGAGGCCCAATAATACTCATGTCACCTTTGAAGACATTTATTAATTGAGGCAATTCATTAATTTTCGTTTTACGCAATAATCCACCCAATGGCAGTATCCTGGGGTCATTTTTAACGGTGACAGTACCTGTTCCTATATTTGGACTATTTTTGAGCATAGTGGCAAATTTATAGAGCTTAAAATGCTTACCTCCTTGACCTACTCGATTTTGTAGAAAGAAAATTTCTCCCTCTCCAGTGACTCTTAAAATAAATATTAAAGGCAATAAAAGAGGTGCTAATAAAATTAATGCAATACCAGAAAAAAGAATATCAAAAGCCCTCTGCATTTTTACATTCTCCCATCTAAATATTTACCAGTCTCTTTATGATCAAAATCAGGAAGTGTTTTCTTAAATAGCTCAACAATTGATGATTTTTTCCAAACAGTTTGAGCGCGAAGCTCATGAATTACTTCAAGGAATTTATCTAATATGTCTGAATTGAAATGAGCTTCATTTTTGATAACTCCAAGATTCTTAAATCTTTCCATATCCAAAATTTCATTATCAGTGAAAAATTCTTCGAAATCTTTTTCACCGGAAGTATCTGATTTAAAAAAATAACATGGCCATTTTTTATTTTTTATCAATTCATCTGATTTATCTCTAGCCTCTTGCTCAGATAAACAATGATATGGTTCATAACCTAAATTATCTATATAACGTTCTGCAATATCAGAAAAAGTTGTTAAATGAAGCTCTTCACTTAACTTTGGGAAAAAAATATCTCTATTTTCCCCTAATAAACATGACATTAAACATAGTTCTCCAGATTCTTGAGGGGTTACAAAATATCTTCTTACGTCATTTGGAGCAGAAATTGGTTGTTGTTTTGTAAATCGTTGATTAAATCCATGTAAAAGAGAGCCGTCAGAAAATGCAACATTTGCAAAACGGGCTGTTGAAATGCTTATGGATTCACTTTCACGCATTAGAAACATTTCCATAATACGTTTACTAGCTCCCATCATATTAACTGGATTGGCGGCTTTATCAGTGGATACGCAGAAATACTTTTTTGTATCAGCAGCTTGAGCAATTTGAATTGTTTGAATGGTATTAAGAATATTTACTTCGATTAAGCGCATTAAAGTAAAAGGATCCTTTTCACTTCGCACATGTTTTAACGCAGAAAGATTAAGAATGTAATCATAGGCCTCATTTGATTTTATAAGTGCCTTATATTCTTTACTGCCACAATCGATAGCAAATGTTCTAAAATCTCCATCAATATATCCAAGTGTGCTTCTAATATCTCTTACGAGTTCAACCATATTATTTTCACTTATATCAACAACATGAAGCGCTAGAGGATTTCTCTTAAAAATTTCTCTTGTTACAGCTTGTCCAATTGAACCGGCCCCACCAATGACTAAAAAACGACTTTTTGAAACAAGATTTTTAAGTTCCTTGTTATAAATAGAAATATCTTCTTTGAAAAGTTCGCTTGTTCGACCAATTAAATGAAGTGTATCCATAATAATATTTAGCTAATAGGCTTTCTTAGTGCTCCATCAGGAACGCTAGATGGAATATTTACTACCCTATCACTCAACCATTTAGAGTTTTTGAGCCCATCTGTTTGACAGTCTTGAAACATTATAAGTTTTGACATCAATTGCCAAATAGGTCGAGTCATAATTGATTTATTATTAGTGAATTCTAGAAATTCATCACGATCTTTTTTAGAGTTTAATATGATTGTGTTAAGCCAATGATTTGCTTTATTTTTATCAATTGCTTTAACAAATGTAACATTTCTTTGATCGAAGAATTCTTCCCACTTACAAGCAAGTTCATTTTTAATTGATAGGAATTCATCAAGACGTTCCATTTGGGCCAGTCCTAATGATGCATTTAAATTTGGCATACGGTAATTATATCCAATATTATCATGAACAAATTCAAATGGATGAGGAACTTTTGCAGTGGTTGTAATATGTTTGGCTCTTTTAGCTAAATCAGAATCATCTGTAATTATCATGCCTCCACCCCCAGTAGTAATGACTTTGTTTCCATTAAAACTTAGAGTTGCCATTTTAGAAAAAGTCCCTGTATGTTTCTTATCCACAAAACTTCCAAGAGATTCTGCAGCATCTTCAATTAATGTTATATTCCATTTATCACAAATTTTTGATATATCACCTATTCGACATGGAAAACCAAAAGTATGCATAGGAACGCAAGCTGAAATTTTCTTTTTTGTAAATTTATTAATACACCCATTCGAAGTGATTTCAGCATTTTCTTCAAGGAAATTTTCTAAAGCAACAGGGCTTAGTCCCATAGTATCAATATCTACATCAATAAATATTGGTTTAGCACCAGTATAACTAATAGCATTGCATGTAGCTATGAAAGTAAGGGACTGAGTTATTACTTCATTGCCAGGTTTAACTCCTGCTAATTCAATTGCAACATGCAAAGCAGCAGTTCCATTTACTGTCGCTACTGCATGTTTTGAACCGGTAAAATTCGCTACACTTTTTTCAAACTCTGTTACTTTTTCTCCAACAGAAGATACAAAATTAGAATCTATAGAATCAATAAGATATTTACGTTCATTGCCTTCAAATACTGGGCGATGAAGGGCAACAAAATCATCACCAAAAATACTTCTGACAAAAGTAACAAAATCTTTATTTAATTTTGCGACGCTCATTATGAAATAATCATATCAGGTTATTGAATTATCAATTGTTAAAATTCTCATTAAACTTTTATTTACTTTCTTCACATCAAACTTATTACATGCAATTTCATAGCTATGTTTACCCATTTGTTTAACCTCTTCTGGATTTTCAATAAACCACATCATGCGTTCTGCCAACTCATATTCATTAGATTTTTGCACCAACCAACCATTTCTTCCATTTATGACTGTGTCTCTACAACCAGGAACATCAGTTGTCAAGATTGGTCTTCCCATAGCCATCGCCTCCAAGACTGTTCTAGGCATACCTTCATGATATGAAGGAAGAACATAAACCGAGCATTCATCAATAAAAGGCCTTACATCTGCAGTAGAGCCACTATAAATAACATCTCCATTTTCAACCCACTCATTAATCTCTTTAAGAGGTATTCTGTCCGGAGACGGATCTTCTGGGCCTACTATCTCAAAAACAGCATCATTGTGAACCTTTTTAACAATTTTTGCAGCTTTTGCAAATTCACGAATACCTTTATCCCCAAGTAGTCTTGCAATCAGTAAAAAATGTTTTTTTGATTTTATTTCAGAAAATTTGAATTCGTTAAGGTTAACTCCAGATCCATTTATTAATTTGCATTTAGTTTCTGAAACCAAGTTCTCATCAACAAAAAGTAATAAATTATCATTATTTTGAAAAATAACTTTTGATGAATTTTTTAATGAAATCTTATACAAAATTTTCACAATTAATCTAAGAATTTTTTTTACAAAACTGTCTGATTGGAATGAAAATCCCAAACCGGTAATTATTGGATAGTGGTTTTTTATTCCAAGTATTCTGGTTGCAATTCCACCCCAAATTACTGGCTTAACTGTATATGATATTAATAAGTCAGGTTTAATTTTCTTGAATGATTTATAAAGTTGAAATAAATAGAAAATATCATTAAAGGGATTCAGGCTACTTCTTCTGACAACTGCTTCTTGGTATGTACATCCTAAATCATTAATCTTTTTTACTTCATCTTGAGCAGCATTACTTGCCATGCAAATTACATTATTATTATCAGAAAGACTCTTTATCATTTCACCTCTGAAAGTTAATAAAGAGCTTGGCAAAGTTCCTAAAACAATTATTGTTTTCATTAAAAAATTATATAAAAAAAATATTAACTAAATCACACATCTTTTTTGAATAGATAAATTCTAAGTCTTGTTTCTTGAAATTTGTTTAAGACATGCCCTTTTTCAAACATATCTTCATCCTGAAGTATCTTAAAATTAGCTTTTTTAAATATTTCAATATACGATTGTCTGGTTCGATATATAGCGCTGTAGTTAGCTTGCAAATTTTCAGAATAACTATTACTTATCTCGTACTGATCGTCGACGGCAGTACCATCCCTTAAAACAATATATGCGCCTCTTTCAGTATAGTTATCAATATTGTTTATAAGCTTTTCTATATCTTCATCATTTAGATATATTAGTAGCCCTGAAATAAAGATGAATTTAAATTTTTTATTTGTCTCAAAAAAATGTTGAGCTTCTGAACAAACAAATGAGACTTTATTGTTTGGATTATGTTCAAGTGAATCTATTGCTTTAACAACCATTTCTTTGCAAAAATCAACTCCGGTTACTGAATCATAATATTTGGAAATCTCCCTGCTCCAATATCCAAAACCAGAACCAAGATCAAGAGCATGTCCATGTAAACAAGTTTTCATGAGATATCTTTCTACTTTTTCATTTTCAAGCTGAATCTTTAATCTTGAAAGCTCTGGATTATCTTCTAAATTTGCTGAATTTTTTAATTCTTCAGAAGAATTCTTGAGAGCACGAGCTTTCCAAAAATCTAATACTTTTTCTTTATTTAGGCTCATAGAGATTTTTATATTTACGTATTAATTTAATCGATAATGATATAGTAGTATTATTAATATTAATATAGGCTTGCCTTCTTGAAAGAATTAAAATGCATGGAAATATCAATAAAATACATAAAAGAAAATAGAAAAGAATTCACTGAATTTTATACTAAAAACTTTTCTAAACACTTTTCTCCTTATTTAACTTTTATTTCAATTAAATTAGGTATAACACCAAATACTCTAACTTACATTATGTGGTTAATAGGAATCTTGGCCGCATTTACTTTTTTAAATGAAAATATAATTTTTGGTTTAGTTGGATGTATTTTTCTAGTGCTAATTAATATCTTTGATACTTCTGACGGAGAAGTTGCTCGCCTTACAGGCCAGACAAGTGACTTTGGTCTAACGCTAGACAAAATTGCGCACTTTACAACTAATATATTCCTAATTTACTGTATTGCAATCAATCTTTCTAAATTTTATGAATCATCTATACCGATTCATTTATCAATAGTATTAATCTTGGTTATATGCTCTGATGAGATGATTAAAGAGCTTTTTTTATCACAAAGATTGAGAAAAGATACAGAGTCATCAAAAATAGAAATATCATATAATAGAAGTAGTAAAGCTGAATTTATTGTTCATTTAACTGCTGGTTGTGTTGGCTTATATCACATTTTACCAATATTGATGTTTATTGATTGGTCTCTTGAACTTGGTCGAATGTCTCAATCAATTTATTTATTATACTTTTTGTTAATAAATACTCTTAAATTTATAATACGATTTATTTCAGTTCAGAAAAAACTGCTATGAGAATATGCCGGGTGTCCCAGACATCGCCTACTGATAGAAATAATGGTAAAGGTCTTCATTGTTATCATGTTTCAAATTTAATGGAATATCCAACATTAGTATTAACTAAAAATTATAGCGATGAAAAATACTGGGAATATAATAATCATGTCAATTTAAAAAAAATAAATTACTATCAATACCCTTTCCCAAAAGAAAACAATATCACTTTTAGCTATTTCCTAGCTGCATTAAGCTATGTTGTAGGACAATTAACATTTTCTTTAAAATCTATCAGAAGTCTTTTGAGTTTCAAACCAAATATTGTTCACTTGCAATCACCTCATGCCATTGGAATTGGTATATTCTGCAAAATTATTTTCAAATCTAAACTTGTAATTACATTTCATGGGTCTGATTTAAGAAGAATTAAAAAAAATAGGCTATTTTTATTAGCATTAAGATTTGCAGATAGATTGTTGTATGTCGATAAGAATATGAATAGGGATTTAAATAATTACTTTTCAAGCGAAATTCTAGTTCATACACCAAGTGGGATTGATCTTGATTTTTATACTCCCTTAAATCTTCCTAGAAAAAAACAGATAGTAACTGTTGGGAATTTGAGATGGCAGAAGGATCATGAAACTCTTATTAAGGCTTTTAGCATTTTCTTGAAAACAAATCCTAAATATAACTTGTTAATAATTGGTGAGGGGGAAGAAAGAAATAAGATAATGAAATTAGCAAAGGAACTTTGTATTAAAGAAAATGTAAAGCTAGTTGGACGTAAAAATCAAGACGAGGTTCTTAAAGAATTAAATAATTCTAAATTTTTTGTGCTTTCATCTATCACTGAAGGCATGCCAAAAGCGCTTATTGAAGCCCTAGCTACAAATACTCCGGCTGTTGTAACAAATGTTGGTTCATGTAAGTCAATAATAAAGGGGGCGGGTTATTGCGTAGAACCATCTGATCCCATTGAGTTGTCTCAAGCCATGATCAAAATAATTGATGACAAAGAAAAATATAAACAGTTTTCTTATCAAGCTAGAAAAAATGTAAAAGACTATAGCTGGAAAAGTTTAGCTGCGCTAATAAATTCTATCTTTTTAAGCTTAAAACCTTAACTTTTTGTATATTTGATCTTGGTCAGTGAATTTAAAGCTTTCAAAGCCATCATTTTTTACTGCCATGACTCGAGTATTCACTAAAAAATCATAATTAAAATTTGTAATCATTCCAGAGGTCTTATCCGGAATTGGTAACAGTCTTACTCCAAGAGGTTTCTTCAGATTTATAGAAAGTGCAGAAGTATCTAAGATAAGTGAAGCAATCTCATCTGACAAGGTATCTCCTGGAATTGGAATCATATCTAAGCCACAACCGCATACAGTTGATAAAAGTGACAAGGTATCAATTGAGTAATTTAATTTATTGTTAGAGGATGCTAGATTATCATCTTCAAGTAAAGAGTACATTACTCCATTAAATCCAACAGCCTTTACTCCGGACTGATTAATGATATCCCTAAGGAGATCTGTGAGTATAGATGTTATATATGTATTTCCATGTGAACCTATATTATCTATGCCAAATTTTTCAAGAATATCTCCAATTCCGTATTGTTTTGGAAATGGAGCAAGAGATATGTCCATACCTTCATATGAAACACCTGTAGAATCAGAAATTTTATGGGCAATTTCATCTAAGTTTTTTACGTAAGGAACAGCTTCGTTAATTAAATAATTAGTTTGTTCTTTTATAGATGACTCTTTACA
>MDTD01180872.1_pt1 | contig 13960 bp, 21 predicted proteins | sample 811221 | NCBI WGS metagenome assembly MDTD01 (sample SAMN05326646, study PRJNA326480) | marine metagenome | isolation source: seawater | place: Pacific Ocean: South West | collected 2011
CACGTTTTTGAAAAGCAGGTTGAAGGTGGCAAAGAAGTAAAAGTCGTCATGGCCTCTTCTGCGGATTTAGCGAAAGAAGCTATGCAAGAATCGGGCTTTGAATTCGTGAAGACAATCACAAGAGGCAGAAGCCCTAAAGAGGGATTTATTCCGTCAGGCAAGGTTAAAAAAACCAAAGGCACTAAAAGGGCATCTAAAGCCACAAGAGACGATATGGCAAAGGAGGCGGGCATGACCCCCGAAAAGGCTGAGAAAGTCTCTGAAAAGGTCGCAAAAGCCAAAAAGCGGGGACGTAAGCCAATGGACAAGCAAGCATACTTGTTTGAAATGCCATTGAAGACACAAGCGGGAAAGGTTAAGCGTAAGGTGGTGACTGCGACAAGTGAAGCATCCGCTAAAAAATCAGCAGGAAAAAACTACACGTTGGTAAAAGAACTCACGGCGGGGGAGAATCCAAAAGTGGGTGTTCAGCCCATAGAGGGGTTTGTTGCCCCTGAACCGAAAAAGCGCGGGCGTAAGCCAAAGGCAAAAACCTTGGAAGAGGTAACGGAAAAGTCAGAGGCTATCGGTGAAGGCATTGCGATTGGGGATAGATACTTTCCCGACGCTAACCTTGATGAAATCTTGAGCGATTTGCTTACGTCTACAAAAAAATTCGAGGACGCGATGGGTACGGCGGCACTTGCCATTTCAAAATTGCAGGAATTTATCAAGTTTGATGGAAAAGGCAACAAGATGGCTCACGGAGGTCAAACAACTGCCGACGTTATGAAGGGATTGAACGATTTTGCAATGTTCGCGTTGAACTTCCCGCCCAACTTTGTGAGTGACGCATTTGATGGCAACCAACACTTGATTCAAAAGTTCAATGACTTGTATGATAGAGTAGGGTCTGATGCAGTTGTGGTCAAGTTTTATGCTCAATTAGATGGAGGGAACAAAAGAAGATTGCAAGAGTATATCGCAGACGTTTACGCCGATAAGATGGCAGATGGTGGTCGTGTAGGAGATAAAGATTTTGTGTTAGACAACTATTACGTTATTGTTGACAAAGACGATTATGAAGAAGGTATGACAGACCAAGTTGCGAGTTGGAATAGTTTTGATTACGGAGAGAGCAATAAAAGTTTTTCATCAAAATCTGCTTTGATGGATTTCATAAAAGAAGTCATAGACAGAGATACAAGTGAGGATGATACAAAGGAGAGCAATTTCGATATTGAAAGTGATGAAGATGGCACTACTATTAACTATGGCGTATTGTGCAAATACGATAATTTAGGTAGGGGGAGATATGGCAATTATGAGAAAGCGACTCGTGAAGAAATAGAGCAATGGAAAAAAGGAGATTTAGAGCTATTTAACGTTGGTTTTACATTTAAGGTCAAAGTATTCGAGCCTCGGAAGAGGGCAGAATTTGCTCACGGGGGTAAAACACATCGCCAAGGCTACGACGACAAGTTGGATGAAAGTCTCGCAATAAGGAGAGGTGCAGGACGCTCAAAGCAACAAAGCCGTAAAGACCGACGCGATGAGAGTGCGGCAATGGAGCGTTCTATGGGACGTAGGAAGTATTCATCCGTAGGCACTATGGACATTGATGACCGAATGATTTAATGGCACGAAGTAAAAAACAAAGAGGTGCGTTAGCATCCGCAATCACGTTTGGCTTTTTCATGGGTGAAGCAATCATTCACTACAACATGGGTCAAAAGGCAGACAACCCTGACCATTCATTTGAATTGCCTCCATTGCCTGAACTTGGTAAGATGGCGTTGGTAGTAGGTGGATTCAGTATTTTAAGCGGAGCAGTTATTGGGTTGGTGGATTGATGTGAATAATTAAATTTGTAATCGATTGTATTATCGATAAATTTACATTCACAATAATTCACCTATGGCAAAATTTCCCCATGAGTTCACGATGAAAAAATACAATCTCATCGAGACTGACCTAAATGAAGATTCATACGACGCACTCCAAGATTTTGAAAAATATCTATCGCACCTTCAAGATTTGAAAGGCAAAGCGGGGGACGCTTGGACTATGAATCAAGAGCAACAAAAGAAAATAAATCGACTTTCCCGTGCAATTTGTTTGGAAATCGAGTACATGGTCGAGGATGCCCCTGAAGAAGAAAAGGCCGATACGAAGCCTCAAGAAGTTGAAATTGTAAAAGAAGCCCCCCAACCCGAAGCACGAGAACAAGATGCTTCCGACTCTCCATTCAATATCTTTGGATTCTGATGAATGGTTTTATCTCATTAAATCAACTTGCGTATGGTCAACCGACTATTGAAGAGCGGATGGCAATCGACCACGGGACGCAATTCGAGAAGTATGTAAAGGTTTTTGAAAACGACCCATATCCTGAAAATGTTTCAGCCGAGGCGAAGGCAGAGGTATATGAGGTGGTCTCAAAAATTGAAAAATTGGTTAATGAAGAGTGGCGAAAAAGATGTTTTTTTATTGATAAGCAGTTGGGAAAATATTTGAGTGGATATGCTCAAAAAGCAGGAATGAGGCAGTTCAAATCTATTTTTGAACAGGTCAACGATTTGTATTTAAATTCTTTGATTTATCGCATCAAATACCACTACAATCGAATCCGACCGAATCCACTTGCTTACTATTTGAATATTTCACTTACTTCAGCAAACACACGGACAGGACATACCCCCTCCTATCCATCGGGACATACGCTTCAAGCACATTTTTTTTCCAAACTCATTAGTGATGTTATGAATGTCCCTTGGAGTGATGACGCAACTCGTGAAGTAGCGGCATCCCGAATGTCTTTAGGCATTCACTTTAAGTCAGACAATGATTTTGCAGTAAAAATTTCAGAGTATCTTACCCAAACGGAAGAATATCAAATTTTAGTAGATAATATTAGAAACGAACTTAATGTTTGAAAGCTACAAGTCACAACCTGATTTGTCCCCTCAACAGAGAATGAGCATTTGCAAAAAATGCCCACTCTATGATGCAATGTTTGGCAGATGTAGAGAGTGCGGTTGCTTTTTAAGGGCTAAAGTTCAACTTGCCGCAGAGGAATGTCCTAAAGGAAAATGGTAATGAGCGCAAAAGCACAAAATTTTTTTAATAATTCGCTGATAATTTTTGGTTCTGCTTTAGTTGTCGGTGCGCTTCTCATTCAATTCAGAAAGAAGGACTCGCTTTTGGTGCAAGAAGTTTCTCGTGAGAAACAAATGGTTTGACGTGGAGTTTATTTTAGATATTCAAGGTCGTCCCACCCCGCGACCTCGATTTAATGGCAAAATGGCTTATATGCCAAAAGCCTACACGGATTATCAAAAAACCCTTGTCAATTTAATCAAGGCTAAAAATTTATCCAATGGGGATTTTTGTCGAATCCACATGGTTTTCCACTTTTCTTATCCTAAGTCTACACCGAAATACAGGAGAATAGATGGATTGCCTTTGAGACAAAAATTTGACGGGGACAACCTTGCGAAAGGTGTAATGGATGCTTTAGAAAAAGCAGGAATGGTAGAGGATGATAGGCAGTTTTATCAAGTTCGGGTGGACAAGTATCGTACAACCGAAACAAGCAAAATTCATGTAAAGCTATGGGAATGTTAGACCCACACGACATCAAATCCTTTATCAATAGGCATATTGAAGAAATTTGTGAATACTATGGTGTGCATAGAGAACTTGTGTTTACATCACGCAGTAAAGACGAGCGTCGTATGAATGCAATTTTGACGATTGTATTCTTTTTGAAAAAGCATACTATTCTTTCGCATCGAGAAATTGCAAACATTGTTCAAAAAGATGTGTCATCTATTTCCAAATACTACAAATTCTGCATAGATTTGGACGATAAAATCCCTCAACATGCGCGGATTTTAGAAGCGATAGACACACTTAAAATATGAGCGAAGCACAAAGCATTGAAGATATTGAGGTTGAAGAGAAGGAAATACCAAACTTTTCTGAGGTCGTCAATTACAACCCTCTCGCCGACAATGTAGAGGAAAAAGAATATCAAAAAGTTTCCATTGAGGGCGCGGGACGTTTGCCTGACATTGAAGAGCCTATCTTTTCTCCTCCAACGCTTGAGGATATTCGACCCGAAATGTTTGAGGGTGGAGCAGATGATGAAGATGAAATTTTTGGCAAAGAGCGTCTGAATGACTTGCCAAAAGGCGACAAAAAGAAAGCCGCGAAGCAGATGACGGAAATGGTCTTGGAAGGCTATTCAAGCATTTGTTCCTTTGCGGGAGGCTTTGCAAATATGAATGAGGGCCAACTTCTGCAAATGCAGACTGAAGGCAAAATCGACCTTCGTATGGCAGTTCCCGTAAGTCCACAGGAAGCGGTAGGTGTGGTGGACTTTGTTCAATCGTACAACACGCAGATTGATGAGGCTATGGAAGTCTCTGATGAGTTTAAGGAAAGCGTAAAAGAGCCTATGACCCGTGTCTTTGAAAAGAAAGGCTTGGGCATGACTGATGAGCAATTTTTGCTTGTCATGTTTGGTAAAGACATGATAACCAAAACCGCGACAACTCTTGCCTTGAAAAAGCAACTTGCACGAACATTAGAATTGGTGCATGAGCAGTACAAAGAGGCAGGTTCCCCACCACCACCACCACCACCTGTTCAAACCCCACCTCCACCACCACCAAGAGCAGAGAACTCTGCAACTGAAAATCGAAGGGAGCGAAGAAAAAAAGCAAAAAAAGGCAATAAGGCAAAAATTGTAGCACCCAATGATTAAGGCAGTTGTAAACTTTGACATTGGATGCTACGAACAAGTCCTTGAGCCTTCTTTCCCAAATCCAACGTGGGATTTTTACACTTTTACCGACTTGCCAAGCAGAGAGCATCGCAAATGCTCAAATGAATACTTTTTCGAGCCTCTTTTGATTGAAAATGACGAATTGGAAGGTCTATCGCCAAAAAGGAGGGCAAGTTATTACAAAGCACATGCGCTAACACTTCTTGAAAAAATTACGGGAATAGACTATGACTTGGTTGTTACCATTGATTCAAATGTTGAAATTGTTGGTGATTTAGATGAATTTGTAGATGCTCACCACTCTAATTATGATATTTCTATGCCACCGCATCCCGATTGTAAAAACTATTTGCAAGAGGTGGAGAAAATCAGGCGTATTCACGAATCAAGCGGAAAGTGGATAGAAACAGACGATAATATGGAAGAGTCCATAGATTTCATGTCATTGAGGGGCCACAAATTTGACAACGGCTATCATGAATCTACAATGAGCGTAAGGACAAACAACAAGAGGGTAAAGTCATTTGAGAAGGCATGGGCAAAGAATTACTTGGAAATGGCAACAAGGAGAGACCAACCTTCGCTTGCTTTGACTCGTCAGGAAAAAAAGTCGCTTTTATTTAACACTTTGCCTCAACCCTTGAATCATACTTGGCAATCCCCATTTTTTCGTAAACCCCACATTTACAATGAAAAAGGCAGTAATAAGCTATAATTTTGGCAATTATGATGTTGTCGCTCCGATTGAATGGAAAACAAGCGGTTGGGAGTACGTTCTTTTTTGCGACAAAGATTTAGAAAATGTGCCCGACGGATGGAAAATTGTCGTTTTACCTGATGACTTTTTTTTCAGCGAAGACCCCAAGCGGAGAGCGAACCAAATTAAATATTCGCCCTTCACTACATTCTTGGAGCAGTTAGACCAAGAATTAGACCTTGTTGTCGTCATGGATGCAAACATGACAATATGTGGGGATATGGATGGCTTTGTGGACACTTACTGCATGAGTACAATGGATGGGGTGTTCTTAACTCACCCGACTCTGCAAAATGCTTATGAAGACCTCGATTTGTGCGCCAAGTTGCAAAAAGACGACCCTAATGAGTTGGTCAAAACACACACACATCTTGAGTCTCAAGGTTATTCGTCACAAGGGCAATACTTTCAAACGGGGGTAAGTATTCGTCGAAACACCTCTGCGTGGAAAATCATTGAGTATTTCTTCTACAAGGAATATGTGAAATTGACAAAGCGAGACCAACCCGTTATGAATTTTCTTCGTTGGAAGTATGATGTTTTGGATTTGAATTTGATTGATGTCACTCATATCGAAGAATATTTGAGATACGAGAAACACCACTTTGAAGATGTCGTGGAAGCCACCTAAGATTTTAGTTGGTGCGCCAACTGCGGATGTCAAAAACTATTGTGCAGAGGATTGGGTTGAAAATGTAAAACGCTTTCTTTACCCAACTGAAGTCGATGTGTTTCTTGCTGACAATAGTGAATCCAAGGGCAACGAAAAATATCTGAAAAGTTTGGGCGCACAATCCCAAAGGGTAAATTTCGCTCCTGATGACCCTATAATCAGTCGCATTACAAAGGGGCACAATCTTGTTAGGCAAAAGGCATTAGAGGGCGGTTACGATTTCCTTTTGCACCTTGAAACAGACATATTTCCCCCTGATGATGTTTTGATTCGATTGCTTGCCCATCGCAAAGCAGTTGTCGGGGCGAGTTATGACGTTTTTGATTGGCATGATAGAGAGCCTGTTATGATTCAAATCAAAGAAGAACATGATGAGGAACCAAGTGGCGCACACGTCAAAGGCAAGCATAATTTACTTGCGTATGATGGGAACCTCACGCAAGCGTGGGCAAATGGTATTGGTTGCGTTCTAATTCATAGGAGCATCCTTGAACTCATTGAATTTAGGTACGATAAAGACCGCGATGGATTTTGCGATAGTTGGTTTGCTTATGACCTTCGGGCAAAAGGGATTCCAATGTATGTTGACACGAGCATTTACGCTTACCATCAAAATAAGGATTGGAGAAAATTTGGTAATGAATTTGTAAGTAAAGTACACACCTATTGAAATGGCAAAAACAAAAGAACTTTTGATGAAAGAGGTTTCTCCGAACAAAGAAACAAACACTCAAAAATTTGCGGTATTTCAAAACAGGATTTTTAAGCAACAGGGATACATTGATGCCCTGCAAAACCTGTTAGATAAATCAAAAGAGAACGCCTCATCAAAAAACACCTCTGACCTTGAAAAAGCAAGGCTTTGGGTTGACGTATTTGAAGTAGAACAAAAATTGATGGCTCAAAAATCAATTCTTGCTCAACACATTCGGTATTTGCACGAATTGAAAAAAGCTGAAGATGAGCAGGATTTGTAAGTTAGGAGTTGCGGTAGGTAAAAAGGGTATCGGTAAGACATATCAAACTACCGAAATGATGAAGCAGTACGTCCGAGGCGGTAACGGGATAAAACCTCGGCGCGTTTTGATATTGGATGTGAATGATGAATTTGAGGAGTTCAAGGCAATGAGCGTGAAGGATGTTGAAATTTTTAGCGTCCATCCGCGAATCGAAATACGGCGCATTCGTCCTTTTAAGGATGATGGCACACGAATGACTCTACGGGACATTGCGGACACTCTCTACACAATTTTAGACAAGTATCGAGGGGGTATGTTGCTAATTGAAGACATTAACAAATACATTTCTGACCATTTGCCTAATGACCTTGTAGGTGCGATTTGCACAAATCGTCACACGAACACAGATATAATTATGCACTTCCAAAGTATTGGAAGAATCACCTCAAAGATTTGGCAGAATTTGAATTGGTTACGATTCCATAAAAATAGTGATTCAGTTGAGCGTCATAAAAACAAATTTCCTGACAAAATCGACCTATTCAGCATTGTTGAAAGCATGGTCAATAAAAGATATTATGATGGGGATACGAGATTTTTTCTTTATATCGATGTCGATGAGGAGAAGATTCACGGAGCGTATGATGAGGAGTTGTTTAATTACGCGGTGGACGAGTATTGCAGTATGAATCACCGCCAAGTGGTCAAGCCCTACATTAATAAAAGAAATGAGAAGGGGAAGAAAATGTACACGCCACAACAAGCAATTCAAGCCGCTAAGGAGGTGTTCAAGAAAAATTACTTTCGATAATTCACAATAGTTCACCTCATCATGTGGGCAAAAAGGCAACACAATGGAGAAGTGTCAAGACTCAAAAAAAAAAATTATATTTAACTGCTATATTTGCAACGAAAATCTTTGGATAGATGGACAAAAAAGAAATCAGTAAAGTGGCGTTGACCATTGTGTTTACGGCACTTGGTGTTGCAGGAGGTATGCTCCTGTATGACCGCGTTTTGCGTAAGTAAGCCCTAATCGGAGCATTATGGTTTCCCCTCCGTTGGTACGGAGATAGAGAATCCGCGAAGAAATAAAGCTACTAAATTCAGTTTTTCAGTAATCTTTTAAAAATACGAACATGGACTACAATAAGTATTTCGCCCAAGCAGAGGAGGAAGCTAACGAAAGCTACCTCAACTATGGTGGATACCCTTCAGTCGATGCCGAATTTGACGATTATGTAGAGGCCGCAGGTGGTTCACAAATGTTGAACCAAACAGGTGGCGGTGCAATGGGAGGCGCACCAACGTCTCAACCATACATCATTACTCTTTCTAATACCACGACTAACGCTATTAGCTCGAACATCATTGGTAAGGCATTTGCCAACATCACGGCTACGGGCAATGGAATTAAGACAGGTATGACGTACACGATGGGGGTAAGCGGAACGACGTATGTCGAGTTCCTTTACCAACAACTCAACAAACCATTTATTGTTGGTTTGACCTATGTGGATGCAACTTCACAAGGACAAGCCCTCAAGACTTTGCAGTTGAAGGTTCGTGATACGAATGGTAATGTTCAGGAAAGAACCATTGTCCCAACGGTTGACCCGTATCAGCAACAAAATACAATTTTGGCCGTTCGCCAATCTTGGAGATGGGATGGATTTACGTCCATTGCCGTCGATGTTGATGCGTCGTCTTCTGTGACCTTCTACTTCTACCCATCCGAAAACGTAAACCTTACTCGCGGACTCGCAGGTCAGTCAGTAGCCCGAGGCTACGGCAACCCGAACGTTGTCCGTCAAGACAAGGTGGTTCTTGGACAGGGTGTCGCACAGGCACTTCAGCAGGGATAATTTTATCACCGATTGACACGGAGAAGGTGAGGGAAATTTTTTCCTCACCTTTTCTTATTTTTATAGAAAAATTTTCGTGAAATGAATCTTTACGCATATATCGCCTCTAACAACCCAAGAAAAGCCAATATGCTTTTAAGAAACAACGGGTTTGGAGAGGGGAAAAGCACAACTGAAATTGAACGAAGGCTCAAGCAATACGTCAGAGAAGAAAAGGACGATGCGCTGAAAGAAATGGCAAAAATCCACCCCGATAAGGATTTACTCATGGGGGATGGAGTAAATCGTCAGCTTTTAAATTATGCAGGAGGGGGACAGGCACAGAACTCAGGGCGTTCAGGATACTTTGGAGAAGAGTTTTTGCAGAACTTGGATACAACAACGTATTACGGCCCAAATGCCGCTCAAAACAGGTTTAGACCGATTGCCCCTGACTTTTTCAACAATGCGATTGGAGCCTCGCAAGAGCAATTTCCACAAAACAAATCTATGACCTCTTCTGAAGTCATGGAAATGATTAAACAATCAAACGGCGCAGATAAAAAGAAGGCGGGAGTTCTTGAGTTGTCGCAACAAGACATCATCATGGTCATTGGCTTTGCTTTCGTTGGTTACATGATTGCTAAAAAAGGATTATGAAGAACAAAAGAGAAGCGGCCAAGGTATTAGCACAGGTAATTGATGAGCGCACAACGGATGTGCGTGACGCTTTGTTTGATAGTGGAGTCAACATCAGCCCCAACGCGGACAAAGAAGATATTGTAGATGCCGTAATTCCAAGTCTCGGTTCAAACAAGCGGTTACAACGTAAAATTGGAACGTTGGCTTTGGAAGTAAGCCCTCAATCCTTCCCTGATATTTCAGGGAGTCAAATGAAAAGTCAAAGCGGGGACGACACTCCATTTTTCCAAACTCCCGCAGGACAACAGACATTGCAGACGGGTGGACAAATCGCGGGGGTTGTTTTAGGTAACTTTCTTGCTCAAAAACAAGCCGAAAAAGACGCAGAATTACAACAACAACTTTTGCGTGATAAAGCCCTCGCTGACCAAGCAAATGCTGACTTGGTGAAGTCTCAACTTAACTTGGAGAACATTCGTTTACAAGCCAAAACTGCGCTTACTCCCCAAGCTAAACTATTGATGGGCATTTTGCTTGTCGGTGCATTAGGTGCGGGTTTTTACTTTTATCAGAAGAGCAAAAAGTAATCGATGGATTCGGTTGAAGACGTTGCCTTCGAGGAGGTAGAAGAGGTCAACGAAACATCTGACCATTACGATTCTTTGCCAAAAGAGGCAAAGGAGAATATTGATAAAATACAAGGCAAAAGAAGCGTTTTTGACAATAGCGATACCAACACCTATTTATTGGGGGCGGCTTTGGGTGGTGGGTATGCCGTTTACAAAGGCAAAAAGGTGTTGTTGGGCGTGGCTTTTGGTTTAATTAGTGCATATTTTTATATCGAATATTTAGACAAACCCTCAAAAGAAAAACCCACCAATGCTGACGGCTAATCAATTTCATAAACAAAGTGGCATTCAAATTGAGTTTGGAGACTTTCTTCAACGCATGAAAAATTCGTTTGGAGAAAACTTTATGGAGAAAGTGAATGAAGGAAAAGTCAAACTCCAAGAGGTTCAAAAAGCCTTGGGCCTTGAAGTAACGAAGAGCAGACAAGAAAAGATTGCCGACCGCAAAAATGTTCGAGTTCGAAAGGTTGCTCCTAAACCAAAACCTTCCACGCAACAAACAAAGTCAGCTACGGGCATGAAATGCTCAAGTTGTGAAGCAAATAAGAAGAACGCAAGTGGCAACAAGAAAAGCAACGTGGTAAGAAACATCGTGCTTCTCGCCACTATTGGTGGGGTAATTTTTTGGGCTATGAAAAATAGAAAATAATGGAAGTAGAGGTCTATATCGGGAGTCAGCCCACTACTCTTATCATTCCTATTCAAACGGCACAAGAGCATCGAATTGGTATCAAGGTAAAATCTACCGAACACCCAAATACCCTTTTCGTAGACCGATATAAGACCATTTTTGGAAGTATTGAGATTGAGGTAGGGATGCCTATTGCCCCTGAAAAAGTGATTGTAGAAGTATTCAATCAAAGTGCGGGGTTAGTGCCAATGAGGGGAGGATTCAAAGTTGGACAAATCCTTCAAAAGCCCTTACAAGCGTTACCGCAATGTATAAACTATAACAATCCAAAGATTGCCTCTGCGATTCCATTTTTTTCTCAATTCAGCGCAATATCGGGATACTCGGATGCAGGAGGTAAAGTTTACTATGACCAATCGTTCGAGTATGTCATCAAATATCTTGATAGCATTCCTGAAGCACCTGAAACCCCTGCAAGGATTCATGCTGAAAAGGGCTTTATCGAGGTAAGCGCAGAATACTTCCGAAGCTATACCATTCCGATGCGTATGGCAGTCTTGCTACATGAATTTGCTCACTATTGGCTCAACCGAGATATTGATAGTGAAATTGAGGCCGACCTCAATGGCCTTGCTTTATACCTTTCTTTGGGATACCCGCGTATAAGTGCATTCAATTCATTTACACGGGTATTTATGAACGCGCCAACCAAGGCGAACAAAGAAAGAATGGAAATAATTAAAACTTTTATCAGTAACTTTGATGAGGGCAATCCTCCTTCATTTGGGGAGCCTTTAGCGGCTTTAAGCCCACAATGTCAAAAGAGATTACAATGAGTTTTAAGACCAACAAATCAAGCCCATTTATGCCGTCGGTAGACCCTTTCGGGGGTCGCGGAACGCAAGGGGGGTTGAATCATGGAGGCCAATATAGCGTAGATTTTATACTCAACCAAGAATCTAAGGCACAAATTTCAAGGCCGAGTCAGTCAGGAAGAACATCATATTTGAATGATGCTCCCCCTGTTCCCGCTCCGCGACCAACTCGACGAAAAAGTGCGCGAGGTCAAATGAAGAATGCAACAGGGCAATTCAAGAATATCGTCACGGGCAAGGAGAAGGAAGAAATCAGAGAATTACTTAAAGGATATACCTGTTTCCGTCAGCCAAAAGAAGGGTTTTTAGATACTTGCAATGGAGTTCACGCGATGTATCAAGTTTCACAAGGAAGATGTGAACAAGGTGAATCGGCTCTTGACAGACTTGATAAGTGTTCAAGCGGATTCTTTGGTGATGAGAAACAAACGCTTGACAGATGCACTAATTACGCAATGGACTTTCCGTTCTTGTCTACGGCATTAGACAAGAAAAATATGGGAAAATATCTCATTGAACAGGCAAAAAAGTACAAAAACGAATTATCTAACGCGATAAACGAGTGTAAGGCTAAAAGAGATTCAGGAGGTCAGTATATTTACGGGTGTATGCAAGAGGAGGCAGATAACTACAATCCTCAAGCCAACGTAGAAGATGGTTCGTGTAAGTTTTCTTATGAAAGCCCCCAACCTGATGGGACTTTTGACCAAAATCAAGGAATAATTGACCAAGCTATTGACCCCTATTTAGAAGGTCAGCAAAATTTGGAAGCCCTTGAACGTCAGCAAATACTCAGGCAACAACAGGCTATGGAGGCTGAAGCCCGTCTTGCCCTTGAGCCTCAAAAAGCACAAATTTTTGGCGGCAATCCTTTAATTATTGTCGGAGCAATCGCACTCGCGGGCCTTTTGATTTTTATGGCAAATAAGAGACCTGCACCTCAACCAATTCAAACTGCATAAAATGGAATCAAACGGATTTTCACCCACCATCAATGAGGCGGTTTGGAGTCAACTGATGAATCAAACATCATCAGCACCCGCTTCTGAACAATCATTTAATAATGCGGATGGAAATTTGGTGCGGGCCAAGTTCAAAGCCCCACTTCGTGATGCGGTAAAAAATCTCATTTCTTTTTGGCAACACAAGGAGGGAGAAGTAAAGTGCGAGGCTCTTGACAGAAGTATTGCAGAAGGAAATAGGTTGTTAGGATTGGAAAAAAATGCTTTGGAAAGTGAGGTTGAAACCCAAGTGGATTTTAAAGTTACAAATCAACGACGCAAGTATGCCGCTCAAATGCTTCAGCAGTACACCAATGAATTAGAGCGCAAGCGCGATGCAAACTGCCGTGTGAGCGGAGACAAAGCGGTGGATTATGCCGAACGAGGCGTTCAAGAGCAATATGATACTTTGGGCTACACCCCACCACCGCAGTTTACGCCACAAACACAACAAGCAGGAATCGGCGGTAACATGATGGTCTATTTGACGATTGGTGCTATCGCATTCGCGGGATTCTTTTTTATTAAAAGTATGACAGGGAAGCAGGGTGCATCAGCGTCAGCAAAACCTGCACCTGCACCGAGCAAATAAAATATCATGAGGGATTACGAAGGGTTTTTACCAAATTTCAGCACAGGCTTCAAATCAGCTTCGGGACGAAGATTTCGTCGTCAGACGGGAGGCACGGACGAACCGATTGGCGGTTGTACCGACATGATGGCGTTTAATTTTAATCCAAACGCGACCTTCGACGATGGAACCTGTTCTTATGTGGAAGGTTGTACCGATTACAATGCCAATAACTTTGACCCTGACGCGAACGTAGATGATGGTTCGTGTGAATACAATATGGGATGTACTAACCCCCTCGCAAATAACTATAATTCGCAAGCCGCATTAGATGATGGTTCGTGTATCTTTCCCGAAGGCGTCAATTACATTGGCGGTTGCATGAACTACATGGCCCAAAACTTCAACCCCAACGCTGACTATGATGACGGCTCGTGCCAATTCCAAGTTGGTTGCACGGATGTAAACGCAAACAACTACGACCCAACTGCGGCATTTGATAATGGCTCCTGTGATTATTCGGGAGGAGTGGGCGACCTTCTTGACGAATTAGCAGATGCGGCAGGTGGGCCAACAGGAGGCGCGTCAGGCGGTTCTTCGGGAGGCA
>MDTD01043832.1_pt1 | contig 13959 bp, 12 predicted proteins | sample 811221 | NCBI WGS metagenome assembly MDTD01 (sample SAMN05326646, study PRJNA326480) | marine metagenome | isolation source: seawater | place: Pacific Ocean: South West | collected 2011
ACGTAGCCACATTTTCGGGATCTCATCGTACAACGGGCGGAAATTCTCTCTATATGGATTCAATTTGTCAAGAACTAAACCAAGGTCATGATTTTGGTGCGTTTTGCCAGACAATACATTTGTCATGTTCCATCGACCTGTTATAGCTTCTACATTGAGAACCAATAATTTTTATTCTGCAGTTTCAGGTCTTCTTGAATTAAAGACGCCGCCTCGGTAGTGCTGACTCATCCTTTCAAACATTGAAGCGAAAATGGATGATATCACCGTCTTTCACCACGTAATCTCTTCCCTCTAGACGCCATTTTCCGGCATCTTTGGCACCCTGTTCGCCGTTTCCGGCGATAAAATCCTCATAGCCAATCGTCTCAGCGCGAATAAAGCCTTTTTCAAAATCGGAATGAATTTTGCCGGCCGCATTGGGCGCTGAATAGCCAACAGGAATGGTCCAAGCTCGGACCTCTCTGGGACCGGCAGTGAAATAAGTGTGCAGCCCGAGTAACGCGTAGCCGGAACGGATTACTCTGTTGAGTCCCGGTTCAGTCATCCCTAATTCTTCAAGAAATTCGTCCCGTTCCTCCTCTTCCAGTTCGGCGATTTCAGCTTCCATTTTATTACAAATTGGTAGGGCGACAGCTTGCTCGGCCTTGGCAATCTCAAGCACTGCGTCGAGATAGGGATTGTTTATGAAACCGGTCTCATCAACATTTGCTACATACATGATCGGTTTAAGCGTCAGCAGATTAAGGGGCTTTATTAGATGCAATTCTTCCTGTCCTAGTTGCAGGGTTCTGACTGGCTGAGCATTGTCCAGATGGGAGATTACTTTCTCGAGGAGGGCAACTAAGGATATAGAATCTTTGTCTTGACTTTTGGCAGCTTTTTGAGCTCTTTGCATTGCTTTCTCTGCGGCCTCCAGATCGGCCAGAGCTAATTCCGTGTTGATTACCGAAATATCTTCACCAGGGCTTATGCGTTCTCCTACATGCACAACGTTTTCATCCTCAAAGCACCTCACTACATGCGCTATCGCATCGGTCTCTCGAATATTAGCAAGAAACTGATTGCCTAAGCCCTCTCCTTTTGAGGCGCCGGTCACGAGCCCAGCGATGTCCACAAACTCCATTTGGGTGCATAAAACTTTTTCTGGTTTCACAATATCTGCGATTGCTGCCAATCGATAGTCCGGGACTGGAACCATGCCCGTATTCGGCTCGATAGTACAAAATGGGAAGTTTTCGGCGCTTATTCCAGCCTTTGTAAGAGCATTAAATAGCGTAGATTTACCAACATTAGGTAGCCCAACTATACCGCAGTTAAAGCCCATCTTCAGAACCCTGGTTAAGCGGAACAATCTCGCTGTGAAGTCCGGTCATAGCTTTGTCCCAGTCGCCTTTAATCGTTAAATGGAGCCATCGAATAGCATTTTCAATGCTCCTCTTGATGAGTATTTGCTCTTGTGGAGAGGGTTTTTGCAGAACATAACTGCTCACCTGAATCGCATTGCCCGGATGGTCAATCCCTATTCTTAGTCGGGCGAAAGATCTATCATTACTCAGCTTATCAATTACATCCCTTAGGCCATTATGGCCGCCATGGCCACCGCCGAGTTTAAATTTGGCTACTCCAGCGCTAAGGTCGAGCTCATCATGAGCTATAAGGATCTGTGAAGGTAAGATTTTATAATATGCTGCTAAGGCTGATACAGAGTTTCCGCTTCGGTTCATGAAGGTAGAGGGATTCAAAAGCCGTATATCGTTATCCCCAATGGATACACTCCCAGTCGCACCAAAAAATTTACTCTCTGGTTTGAGTTCAATTTTTTTGAAGCGTGCAAGGGCAAGTACAAAATTGCTGCCAGCATTATGTCTGGTTTTTTCATAGCTAGCCCCGGGATTGCCGAGCCCCACAATAAGTTTGATCAAATTGTTCAATTTTCTGCGCTAGAAGAAATCGTCCATTAATCTGGACTTTCACTTCCGTCAGTGTCTTCGGTCGATTCGATGGAGGTTTGAACTTCAGGACCGTCTTCAGATTCTATTGAACTACTACCTCGTGCTTTGCTAACAGAAGCGATTGGTTGATCGTAATCAGCACCGTAACTGAGAGCAACACTCTCAACTCCTTTTGGCATAACGATGTCTGACATATGTAATGTCTCTCCAAGTTTCAATGCGGCCACGTCAACTTCCAAAAACTCTGGAAGATGCTCTGGTAGGCACTGAATTTCCAGATCGCTCATTGTACGAGAAAAGACCCCCCCTTCCTGTTTTACACCAATACATGTATCTTCATTGACGAAGTGCAATGGGACTTTCAGCGTAAGTTTGGTGGCCTTGCTGATTCGCAGAAAATCCATATGAAGCAGGATCGCTTTTGAGGGATGTCGTTGCAAATCTTTAAGAACAACAGATTCGGTTTTTCCATCGATATTTAGACTAATCACCTGAGAGTAATAAGCTTCGTTTTCGAGTGCCTTAGCAACGTCTTTGTGAACCAATGCAAGTGATTGAGGCTTTTTCTTGCCCCCATAAACAATTGCGGGTATTTCTCCATTTTTACGACGCAGGCGGCGGCTCGCACCTTTCCCTAAGACAGCCCGTGCTGTGGCGTTTAATGTATACTCACTTGACATTTTTATCCTCCAAATTAGACCAACTCAGACCGCGACCAGAACTGAATTGACGCTTTAATATCCTCAATTTGAGGTCGGTTGAATTGTGCCTTTCACAAAAACATGGCACTAATCGATTCTTCATTGCTGATACGACGAACCGTTTCAGCCAATAACGGCGCTAGGGGAAGTGTGCGGATAACTTTGCAATTGTTAGCCTCTTCGTTTAACGGGATACTATCCGTCACAACCAGTTCGTCTAAGTTTGATTGTTTTATATTCTTAATCGCGCTACCGCTCAAAACGGGATGAGTCGCATAAGCCACCACTTTAGAAGCACCAAAGTTTTTTAGCGCTTCCGAGGCTTTGCAAAGCGTTCCTGCGGTGTCCACAATGTCGTCCACCAGAACACATGTCCGGTCATTAACATCGCCTATCAGGTTCATCACTTCCGTTTGATTGGCAGAGGGTCGACGCTTGTCTATTATAGCTAGGTCACAACCCAACTGCTTAGCCACGGCTCGGGCACGAACTACCCCACCAATATCTGGAGACACCACTTGCAGATTTGCATAATTTCGACGTTCAATGTCATCTAAAAGAACCGGAGCACCATAGACATTGTCTACGGTGCAATTGAAGAACCCTTGAATTTGTTCAGCGTGCAGATCGACCGTTAAAACCCTATCGACGCCGGCATTTGAGAGCATATCTGCCACAACTTTCGCACTTATTGGAACTCGAACTGAGCGCACTCTTCGATCTTGTCGAGCATAACCAAAGTAGGGAACCACCGCCGTTATCCGTCCAGCTGAAGCACGATGCAGAGCATCTATCATCAGCACTAGTTCCATCAAGTTTCGATTGGTGGGAGCACAGGTAGGCTGCACTATGAACACGTCATGTCCGCGGACGTTATCGTTGATCTCGATATTTATCTCGCCGTCAGAAAACAGTGATACTACAGCATTGCCTTTTGGGGTCCCAAGTTTTCGGGCTATGTCGTTAGCAAGTGCAGGATTAGCGTTTCCTGAAAAGACCATCAATCTTGACACGGTAGATTCCCTGTTTAACTTTAATTTTCTTATTAATGGCTGGGGCGGTAGGAGTCGAACCTACGAATGACGGGATCAAAACCCGTTGCCTTAACCACTTGGCTACGCCCCAATATTTAGTTTTCCTAGTTGATAGTGCACAGGAGAATGATTAATTCCCTCAGCAACAAAAGCAGCCCATTTCGGCGGGACTTTTCCACGAATTTTCTCTGCTTGCTGCCTATCGTTAAAACTGCAAAAAACGCTCGACCCTGTCCCCGTCAAAAGTGGTTCTGCATGATTCTTAAGCCAGCGAACAACCTCTCCAACTTCAATGAACATTTCCTCTACCAGCGCCTGACAATCGTTTTTCAGCAGGTTTACGCTAATATCTTGATCCCTCGTGAGCGCGCTCATTTTGATTGGTGGCGAGTTTCTTGTCAATTCAGGATGAGAAAATATTTGAGCAGACAGAATCTTTACTGGCGGTGTGACGATCAAATACCATTTTTTAGGGATATCAAAACGGGTCAGTTTGTCCCCTATTCCCTCGCCTAGAGAACTTTGTCCGCGGATAAAAAGGGGAATGTCGGCTCCGAGAGATGCCCCTAGCATGGAGAGATTATGCGAGTTTAGATTACAACCCCACAATGTATTGAGAGTCAGAAGTGTGGTGGCTGCATCACTACTACCCCCGCCAAGACCTGCTCCGATAGGCAGTATTTTTCTGAGATTGATGTGGCAACCATTTTTTACATTTGCACTTTTTTTTAATAGCTGGGCCGACCTTACAATCAGATTATCTTCGTTCTTTATTCCTACAAGGTTATGTGAAAGCAGGATTTCATTATCCTCTATAACTTCGAAAGAAATGTCATCACCAATATTGATGAGTTGGAACAGTGTTTGAAGATCATGATATCCATCATGTCGTTTGCCAAGTATGTTCAAAAACAAGTTTAGTTTTCCGGGGGCAATAACAGTGACTGGCTTGGACCGTAATTTCATATTTAGCTATCCGGAGTTCTCCACTTAGAGATGATCAATTTAAATGAAATCTTATCATTTTGGCCGATTATTTTTCCCGGGAGATAGCCAAGTAGCGTCGATGAATAGTTAGAAAAGGATAGATACCAACCATCCTGCGAGAAACTCATTGTGCGGTTGTCCTCATTTTCATCTGAGAAGTTTGCTGGACCGCCCTTTGGTGATGGGACTCCTGAGAGCCACCAGCGCAGATTATTTATTGGAATCGAAGCGCTGGTAGCGTTTAACATCAGCATCTCGGGCGGGCCAAACAAAACCTGATCATCTTTCCGCATAGAGGCCGAATTTTGATTTCCTTCTATCTTGACTTGTCCAAAACCCAGAGGCCCCGATATGAGTATGCGGTATGACGATTCTTTTTGTGTCCAGTCTATACGTCCAGCAAAGCCATCATCCGAGGTTTTGATACTTAATTTGGCAGCAATTCGCCACTGTTTCAAATCAGCCCTCGGGGAGGAGTATAGTTCCCACAACTCCGGAGGAGGCGTCTTCTTAGGGGTATATGACACGCAACCTGATACAAAAACTAGAGCAAATAAAATTAGTCGCATATTATTCAATGTTTTCTGGATTGATCACGGAAGCATTTAGGCGGTACATCGTTGTAATAATATTTTTATGATTGGGAGATTTTTTGAGGCCCTGCGCCCATGCTTGCCTTGCCAAATCCCTATCTCCCATTTGCCAATAAATCTCGCCTAAATGAGCTGCAATTTCTGGATCTGGCATCATTGCCATTGCTTTTTTTATGTAGTACAACGCTTTCTTCAGTTCACCCTGTTTGAATAGGACCCATCCCATACTATCGACAATTGCGGCACTATTCGGTTGCAGCAAATAAGCCTTGTGGATTAGGTCATAGGCCTCTTGCAAACGTTTTGTATGCAACAACATGGAATAACCCAAAGCGTTCAAGGCCTCGGCATTCTCGGGGTCTTGAGAGATAATGGCTCTTAAATCGTTCTCCATTTTATCAAAATTGCCTTGCCGCTCTGCAATCATCGCTCTCGCATACAAGAGGGTTTTATTCTCAGGATTTCTCAACAAGCCGGCCGTAAGCAAATTGATTGCTTCTTTTTCTAATTTACCCTTAACTAGCAGTTGCGCCTCTAATTCGAAAAGAGGGATAGCCTGGTCTGGAATGGTTTCACGTAAACGAGACAGATATAACCTTGCTGAAGATAAATCGTAATTTTCTAAAATCAATGAAACGCTCCGCGATACGGCCATAAGGAAATGTCTACCGCTCGTAACTCGCGCATAGTAGTGCAGGGCAGCGCTGTGTTCTCCTTTATTCTCGGTTATGATGCCCAGATGGAAAAGTGCATCATGAGAGAAACGTTTTGATGCAATTAGATCCCTAAGCTTGGGGTATGCTAAATCAGGTAACTGTTGATCTATATAGAGAAGTGCTAACAAATATTTGATTTCTTGATTTTCTGGACTAGACAAGCTCAACAGTTCAAATTGGTGAAGTGCTTCTTTGCGGTCGTAATCGGTCAATAATTTAGCATAATGGATTCGCAAGTCTTCATTGGAGGGACTTTTTTCAAGAGCTTTTCTCAAAACCTTTATGGCCTCATCAATTTTCTTCTGTGAGTCAAGTGCTTGAGCTAGAAGAGTAATTCCGCGCGGATCATTTTTTGATTTTTTTAAGAAAGATTTTATAACTGATTCGGCCTCTCCAAAGCGTTCATCCTTTTGAAGCAGCAGTGCAATTGCTAGTTGGCTAAAATGTTCTTTACCAGGAGCTAGGGAGGTCCTTTGATAAGCACTGATGAGCGAATCAATTTGTTCTTTGGATCCTCTCTCAGTGAAGGTTGTAACCGCGAGAAATACATCCTCGTTGTTTTCATTTTTTGAAACCCAGGCAGCGTAAGGCAGTGCACTGACCGGGTCTCTCAAAAGCACATATGATTGAATGACTGCTTTGTGGGCAGCAATGCTCTCTGGATTTATTTCTAACCATAATTTAGCCAAGGCAAGTGCTTTTTCCGGTCGTCTAATGTTGTGCGCGATTCCGAAAGCCATTTCTGCAATTGCCTCGTCTCGCGTTTGTTTCGCTTGGATTGAGTATATGGCCAGAGCAGTTTCGTAGTTTTGGCGCATTAGCGCTATATCTGCTACCAAAAGGTGATACAAAGTACCGTCTTTGAAAGACTTGATCTTCTCCGTTGAGTTAGCAGATGTAGTGGCATTATTGGGTATAAACTCCGGTCCTTCGGAATCTTTGATTAGATTGCTTGAACACCCCGTAAATAGCAGGCAAAAAGAAAGCGCGTGTGCGAAGATTGGGCGAATCAGTGTCATATCGATATTTTCGCGGAAATTTTAGACTAAAACAACGACTGCTATTTTTGATTCACTTTAAGACGATATCTTTAGTTGGAACCGTAGAATTATTAGCAATAAACATTTGACGCAGAACTTAAATCGTCCGCGCTATAATCACTTCGAAGCTTGTGCAATTTGCACCATACTCGCTGATATAATAAGTTCTGCAGAAGTCTCTAAGTTGTTAAGGGGTACGTCACATTTTAGTATTTGGTCTTAATCACAAGTCGGCATCCATTGATTTTCGTGAAAAAGTTGCTTTCGCACCAGAAACAATGGTGGAACATCTGCGAGATGTCACCAAAAACTTGGCGTTAGATGAGGCGGTTATATTATCCACCTGCAACCGAACAGAAATTTATGCGGCGGGCGAGGTAAGCGATGATGCTATGATTGGCTGGCTGGCGTCAGCTAGAAAAATTCACCCAGCAGAGATAGAAGACCACTATTATTGTTATAGAGGACTTGGAGCGCTTAGACAGTTAATCAAAGTAGCTAGTGGCATGGATTCTCTAATCTTGGGTGAACCACAGATTTTTGGCCAAATAAAATCTGCCTTTGCCGTAGCACTTGAAGCGGGGACGGTGTCAGCTAAATTAAACAAATCATTTCAACATGCTTTTGCTACTGCCAAGAGAGTTCGAACAGAGACAGCGATAGGGCAGAATCCTGTTTCCGTAGCATATGCCTCAGTAATTTTGGCAGAGCAGATCTTCTCTCGTCTCGAATCCTTGAGTGTGCTATTAATTGGTGCGGGAGAAACTATAGAGCTAGTTGCAAAACATTTGAAACAAAAAAATGTTGGATATATTTCTGTGGCAAATCGAACGTTAAGCCGGGCAAAAAAGGTAGTAGGGCAGTATGCTTCTGAGGCTATCCTTCTATCTGATATACCTGATCGACTTCATTTAGCTGATATTGTCATTTCCTCAACTGCCAGTCAGTTGCCCATTTTAGGGAAAGGAGCTGTTGAATCTGCGCTAAAAAAACGCCGCAATAAACCAATGTTTTTGGTGGACATTGCTGTACCTCGCGATATAGAACCTGAAGTGGAATCCCTCTCGGATATTTATTTGTATACCGTAGATGACCTAAAAGGCGTTATAGAGGAAAACATTAGAGCCAGAGAATCGGCAGCTAATATTGCAAATGATATCGTTGATCAGGAACTGGATAGTTGGGTAAGGCTAAAAAGGGAGTCATCAGTGGTTGACACCATTAGGGCATTTCGAACCAGTGTCGAAAATATCCGCGACATCGAAGTGGAAAAAGCGTTTGGTGCAATTGAGCGCGGACATAATGCCAAAGAGGTGATCGATACCTTGGCTCGTAACTTGACAAATAAACTGATGCATAAACCCACTGCGCGGTTGAAACTTGCTGGTGAAGAAGGTCGAGATGATACAATTCATGCTACTCATGACCTTTTTGACTTGAAAGAGACTAAATGAAAGGGTTGGTCAATCTAAACGATGGCTTAACGGCGCTGCGCTTTTGCTCGGTTGATTATTGATGAAAGACTCTATTTTGGGGAAGTTACAAATGTTAGAGGATCGCTTTCAAGAGCTGGAGGCACTGCTCAGTGATGGCGATATAATTACGGATCAAACCAAATACCGGGAGTTGTCCAAAGAGTATGCCGAGCTTGAGCCTGTTGTGCAAAACTATATCGCTTACCAAGCCGTTTTGGCCGATATGCATGCAGCGGCCTCACTGGCGAAAGACTTAGATAAAGATATGCGTGAAATGGCTGAAGAGGAGCTTCGAAGAGGAGAAGCTCGAAAAGGTGAGCTTGAGTTGATCCTTTCAACGTTATTATTGCCTCGAGACCCAAATGACCACAAAAATGTGTACTTGGAAATTCGCGCAGGAACAGGGGGTGATGAGGCGGCACTCTTTGCGGGTGATCTATTTCGAATGTACTGTAAATATTCTGAACGTCAGGGATGGGCGCTAGAAATTATAAGTGCCAATCATGGCGATCATGGGGGTTATAAAGAAATTATTGCCAGAATCGAAGGACGAGGAGTCTATTCTAGATTGAAATTCGAATCTGGAGCCCATCGGGTTCAGCGTGTTCCTGCAACCGAGTCCCAAGGTAGAGTGCACACGTCAGCATGCACTGTGGCTATTCTTGCAGAGGCAGACGAGACCGATGATATTGAGATCAGCAAGTCTGATCTGCGCGTCGATACGTTCAGAGCTTCCGGTTCGGGAGGGCAGCATGTAAATAAAACTGATTCAGCTATTCGTCTAACACACCTTCCGTCTGGAATTGTCGTAGAGTGTCAGGATGAGAGATCACAGCATAAAAATCGAGCGAAGGCAATGGCAGTTTTGCAGGCACGGTTGAGCTCCTCAATACGAGAAGCCCAAGCGAAAGATGAGGCCGATCACCGCCGCAGTTTGGTCGGCACTGGCGATCGTTCAGAACGCATAAGGACTTACAATTTCCCGCAAGGCCGAGTAACAGACCACAGGATCAACTTGACTCTGTATAAACTAAGTGAAATTGTTGAGGGAGCATTAGACGACCTGGTTAACGTTTTGGCAACCGAAAATCAAGCTGACCAATTGGCAGACCTATCTCATTAGAATTCAATGGATACCATAGGCTTTTTATTAAAGAAGCAATCAGAACTGCGTTTTGTCAGCGATTCTCCTCTTTTAGACACAAAAATTTTGTTGTGTCATGTTTTAGAGTGCCCACCGGCAAATTTGTATCTGAATCAAGAATATTGCCTTACATCACTCCAACTTAAAACTTTCAATAACTTGTTTCGACGTCGTATTTCTGGCGAGCCCATAGCCTATTTGACTGGTCACAAGGGGTTTTGGTCACTAAATTTGAAGGTGTCCAGTTCAACACTTATTCCTCGCCCAGAAACTGAGTTATTGATTGAAAAAGCTCTAGAACTGCCCTTACCTGAGGACGCCAAAGTTTTGGATTTGGGCACAGGAAGTGGGGCTATCATCTTAGCTCTTTCCAGTGAGAGACCGAGCTGGGTATGCACTGGCACCGAGATTCAGCGAGATGCTTTGACAATAGCAGAAGCAAATCGTGCTTCTCACAACCTGAATAATGTAAACTTTTTATATGGTGATTGGTATCAGTCAGTTCCAGATCAAAAATTCCATTTGATTGTAAGTAATCCACCATATGTGGCAAGCGGAGACCCGCATCTGTTAAATTTAAATATGCATTTCGAACCCAGATCAGCTCTGATATCAGAGAAGGATGGTATGGGCGATCTTAACCACATTATCTGCAAAGCACCCAAATATCTGCTGAGGAGCGGATGGATGGTAACCGAGCACGGTAGCGAACAGGGGCAAAAAGTGAGGAATCTCTATTACTCGGTCGGCTTCAAAGGTGTCGAAACTTTCACTGATTTGAGCGGCCTAGAGAGAATTACTTTGGGCCATACTGCATAACATCTAAGATCATTTGCCGAATGCAGTAAAAGTGATTCATGGAGACATTTTAAGTTATGACAAAAAACAAGAAAAATTTTGGGACTTTTGGAGGTACGCATTGACAAACCTTTGAATTTGATCTGAATACAGCGCAAGTCACAGTTAATGGCATAACAGATGATATTACTAATTAAGCTTTTGCTAACTCTGTTATCATACAGATGCGTCCAAATCGACCGACCAGCCACCTATGAAACTAAAGCAGTGTACCTATTTTGACTGAACAGACATCAACGACCGACTTGCCCGACCGAAAAGCGCTTGCGCTAGACGACCTCGATGGCCAAGAAATTGAAAACGTAAACCAAGATGACGAGCAATCGAGTATTCGTAAGGAGCATGCCGGGAAGCGCTTTAGTGATTTTGAATTACCTCCTCAACTCATAAAAGGTTTATCAGCTCTTGGATTTAAGCATTGCACCCCGATTCAAGCGGAATCGCTCCCTTACGCACTCAACGGTGAAGATATAGTAGGCAAGGCGCAAACAGGCACTGGCAAAACTGCCGCTTTTCTGACAAGTATTATCACGGACCTTATCAATCACCCGATCGATGAGGAGCGCTACATAGGTGAAGCGAGATCGTTGATATTGGCTCCAACCCGTGAGCTTGCGATGCAAATTTCCGCAGATGCTTTAGATTTGGCCAGATACACTGATCTTGCCGTGCATACGCTTGTAGGCGGAATTGATTATGCCAAGCAATTGAGATTTCTGGAAAAAAAGCACTGTGATATTTTGGTAGGAACACCGGGTAGACTTTTGGACTTCGCCAACAACAGAGATATTCATCTAGATCAATTGGAAATATTGGTTATCGACGAAGCGGATCGGATGTTAGATATGGGATTTATCCCGCAGGTAACTAGATTAGTTCGTTTGACTCCTAAAAAAAGTGACAGACAAACGATGTTGTTTTCAGCTACCTTCTCTTCTGAAGTTGAGCGCCTTATTCAACATTGGACCAATTCCCCCATAAAAGTGGAGATTAAGGCTGAACAGGTTGCTACGGATACAGTTGAGCAAAAGGTATATATCACGACTAGTGAAGAGAAATTTAGTCTTTTAATTAAAATCCTCAAAGGACCGGGTGTCGATAGCGTGATGATCTTTGCCAACAGACGAGATATCTGTCGCAATCTCTATGATAGACTGCGAGAAAAGGGCTTCAAGGTAGGGATGTTATCGGGGGATGTTCCCCAACCCCGTCGCATCAAAACTCTCGACAATTTTAAGAATAGGCGGACTAAAATAATGGTAGCGACCGATGTTGCCGGCAGAGGTATACACGTTGATGGGGTTAGTCATGTAATCAATTATACTCTGCCAGAGGAACCCGAAGACTATGTTCATCGTATTGGTCGAACGGGACGAGCAGGTCAGACTGGGACCTCGATAAGCTTTGCCTGCGAGGATGATGCATTTTTATTGGAACCGATAGAAAAACTGATGGACACCAAACTAATATGCAAGATGCCAGATTAAATTTGCGCACTTCCCGTTAAAGAAATCTAAAGTAAGTATGAACTAACATCTTCATATGCTAAAAAGGCATACTTTCTTAGATTATAAGTGAAGCTTTACAGCCCAAGTCATTGAGGAGGAAGAGATGGGTTGGTGATGAAGCAACAATCTTTTGTTAGGGTATGTACCACCTATTTACCAACTGATTTTCGCGTTAAGCGTTGTTTGTCTCGCTCCCAATCTTTCTGTTTATCTGCCATTCTCTTGTCGTGTAGTGCTTTTCCTTTTGCAAGGGCAATTTCACATTTTACTAGGTGACGTTTCCAATAAAATGCTGTACATATACATGTGAAACCCTTTTGGTTTATGCCCGTTTCAAGAGATAAGAGCTCTCTTCTTTTAAGGAGGAGCTTGCGAGACCTGTTGGGTTCTGTCTGAATATGTTTTGAAGCATTTGGAAGGGCAGAGATGTTTGTACCCAAAAGCCAAGCTTCACCATTTTTTAAGATAATGTATGCATCATTTAAAGTAATTCGCCCGGCTCGAAGGCTCTTTACTTCCCAGCCAAGCAATAATATCCCGGCTTCAAATTTACGTTCGATAAAATAATCATGTCTCGACTTTCGATTAAGTGCTATTGTTTTATCACTGGCTTTGATTTTTTTTCTCATACGCCAAATTATACGATCGATATAAGGATTGTCATGAATTTATTATTATTTAATATTGGTACGTTCAGTTTTCGAGCAAATTTAATTTTGGCATGAGTTAAATTGACCGGAGTTTATATTTTGCTTTCAGAAAATAAAGGACAAATGCAGATTGAATTATCTATTTTAATTTGTGAGGGCAGATTATGAGCAATAATACCAACAGAGGCATGCATGGCGTTTGGTTAAGCCGTTGGACGTTTATTATGGCCGCGACTGGATCTGCAGTTGGCTTGGGCAATTTATGGAAATTTCCCTACGTCGTTGGTAACAACGGAGGAGGTGCCTTTGTTCTAATCTACTTTGCATGCATGTTGTTAGTTGGTGTGCCAGTGATGATGGCTGAAGTGGTTTTGGGACGAGAGGGGCGAAATAGTCCAATCAATAGCATGAAATATGTAGTGAAAGGTAGTGACAGCGGTCGAGTATGGCAGCTGATCGGTTGGATGGGAGTCATAGCCGGACTGTTAATATTGTCTTTCTATGCGGTTATAGCAGGATGGGGACTACACTATATTTTGGAATTGTCCAGCGGGAGCGTAGTGGGAATAAATGGTGAGTCTGCAGCTTCTTTGTTTGGTGAGCTTACGAGTAGTCCTGCAAAGTTAATAGTTTGGCAAACAATTTTTCTTGGCATGTGTCTTCTGGTGGTGTCTGGCGGCGTAAAAAAGGGACTTGGCGCAGCGGTTGAGATATTGATGCCACTGCTATTTATAATGCTACTAGCCATGCTCATTTATGCGATTCTCGAGGGGAATTTTATCGCGGCATGCAAATTTTTGTTTGAGTTCGATATTGCCTCTTTGTCATGGAGAGCTATTTTGGAGGCAATGGGTCTAGCGTTTTTCACTTTAAGCATTGGTATGGGTGCCATAATGGCATATGGAGCCTATATGCCAGCGGATGCAAGTATTGGTAAAACAGTTTTAATTGTTTCAGTTTTTGATAGTTTAGTGGCAATAATCGCGGGACTCATAATATTCTCTATCGTTTTTTCAACAAGTGGAATCGAGCCAAGTGCGGGTCCTGGGCTAATGTTCATTAGCCTCCCTGTCGCATTCGGTAGTATGCCTGCTGGTCAAAGTATCGGAGTCATATTTTTTGTTTTGGTTGTCATAGCAGCATGGAGTTCGGCAATATCTTTGCTCGAGCCAGCTGCGGCTTGGCTTGTGGAGGCAACCGGGGTTAATCGTTTCATGGCGAGTCTAAGTCTTGTTGGCCTCGTATGGATAATTGGTTTAGGATCAGTATTTTCGTTTAATGTAGGTCAGGATTTTAAA
>MDTD01048856.1_pt1 | contig 13959 bp, 14 predicted proteins | sample 811221 | NCBI WGS metagenome assembly MDTD01 (sample SAMN05326646, study PRJNA326480) | marine metagenome | isolation source: seawater | place: Pacific Ocean: South West | collected 2011
CCTCCAGTGCCTGCATGTGGATACGGGCCTCGGCCTGCTTGTCGAATCCGCTCTTTACCAGGAACGCACCTGCGCCGACTGCGGTGGCGCCACCGGCCTGTGTTGCCCAATTCCCGCCGTTACTGGCTGCAGCAATGCCGCCAACAACAGCTGCTGCCCCCGCAATAAAACGACGTCTTGCCGAGGCCTCAAGCTCCCTGAGCGTGATAGTCTCCTGATAGCTCTGCTCTCGCCAGGAGTCATAGGGCAGGCGCATCTGTCTAACATAGGTCGCGAAGTAGTCCTGAACCGTATCGATGAACATGAAATCGCGCTCGCGGATGCTACGAATCCGACCCAACAGAGGATCGTTATCAGCAGGCAAGGCAGTGAGCCGATACTCTCCATTTCTATCTTTGGCAAGATAATCCCCAAACGCATCATCAGAGAAACGCTGCGCAAAGAGAAGCTCAGAAACAGTCCTTATTTCCTGAACCTCTGAAGGCCCAATGTTAAGTTGCCGGAATGCTAGCAGATCGTTTGCGACTTTGTTGTAGATCACCTGAAACGGATCACTCTTCTGGCGATTTTGAGAGTCATAACTAAACTGGCTAATAACTTCTTCATATTCTTCGGTGTACCAGTGACGCCCGCGCGAGTCATTGACTTCCACTCTGATAATCATCGACTCGCCATTGGACCTCAGGATCGTCCCGTGCACCTCAACATCCATTGGGCTTTCGCTATTGGGCATCACTCGAACGATGCCCCAATTTGCGGAACGCTGCAGGGTCTCGGCTAGCAAGTATGGTGCATAACGGGATTCAGCGACCCGGATTTCGGGGTTGGCGGTATCTTCATCGCCCCGAAGTAATTCATCGATTCCGGGATCGAATAGTGAAACGCCCACGTCGAGCAACCGGTCTTCGGGCACATCCTGGCTATCCTGAACGACCGGCGTGTAGCTAGTTGTCTTAACGGTGTGGGTCGCGCAAGCACTTACCAGAAGTGCGAGGCCCAAGCCGAATACTGCTTGCTTATAATGCAAAATCATTGATCGTCACCAATACCTGTATAATTTCGATATTCTTCCCAGAGCGCTTCCCGCAATTCGGGGTCAGGCTCGGTCATCGCCGCCTCACGCAGCTGTCGGGCCACCACATCATCATCGCGGCCACTGGGAATGTCTTCTGGCGGTGGAAAGGCCTCCTGTGGCTCTCCACTTGCGGTCGGCGGGCTCCCCACAGCAGCCACCGCGCCAGCTGTCGCTGCCGCTGCAGAGGCCTCTTCCATAGTCTGGGGTTGTCGTTGACCACCAGCGACGCCCCCTATGGCTACTGACCCTGCGGCATTGCTCTCGTTCTGGGCACGCTCGCGCTCACCGAGAATGAACCCGTCGAAGGTTTCGTATCCCCGACGCAGGCGCTCGTCCAACACAGCCGCACGCTCAGCGGCCGTCATACTGCCCGAACCACTTTGACCCGTTGACCCTGCTGACGCACTAGATGCGCCAGACGACAGGGAATCTAGACCGTAATCCCCACTTGGTCTTCTTAAAGAGCCATTTGAGTAATCTTGATTCCCACTTGAACCCCCATTCGCGGCGCCAGTCGAGGTGTCTGTTGCTTCACCGCCGCCACTGGCTCCGCCAACTGGCAATCGCGCCGACGTACCGGCAGCTTGGCCAGGCCCCTGCGCGGTGTTATCCCGTGCCTGGTCTCTGACGTTTGAGGAAGAGATCGCTACGCTGCCACTGTCGGAACCCGAGTCAGCATTCCGAATCTCCCCACTAGACCCCTCATTTCTTCCATTTTGGGTGTTCTGATCTTGCGATCCTACAACCGGAAAGGATTCATTCGGGAGATTCTCCCCACTTTTACCTTTTCTGGCAGAGGCGCCGCTGTTTTGGCTTGACGATGCCGTCGCGCTGGACCGACTGCCACCTCGGCTTGACTGCTGGGATTGCTGGCCTGCGCTAGTTGGCGACGGTATTGAGGGCCGCGAGCTACTCTGGGCCGTTGAGGGACTAGACGGGGCAGGCATGCTCGGGGCGCTGCTCGATGAACTCGGCATCGGCATGCTGGCGCTAGATTGGCTACTCTGGCTCATGGAGCTCTGGCAGGCCATCAGCAACAATCCCGTCAAACCTATAAAGGCCAGTCTGTACAATTTTATCGATTCTCTCATCGTGCGTTACCAAAGCCTCTGGTCCCAGACCACTATTAATACCATTTTTTACGAATTAGAGCAGAAAAACCGTCGGCGGGCAGTTTAACTTCACTCAAGGGGTCGGCCGGCCGGGATGGGGTTTCTTACCAATCGTGGTGGTCCTCGATACCTTAATCACTGATCCCACAAACCCTGCGGGTTCCGATAACGGCCAATGATTAGTACCAGTATCGGACCCTAAAGCAGTTATTTTCGGTGGTTACAGGAACACCGTCCTGTAAGACCGGCCGAAAAACAAAACTTCTAAGCGCTCGCGCAACGCTGCCGAATTGAATAATGTTTTGCGGATTCTCCTCAGACAACACGTTGATTTTCCTCACAGAGCCGTTACGCGTCACAGTGAATGAAAGATCAACAAAACCCTCTGCCAATGATTCGGGCCCCTGACCAAGCGCTCGTCTATCCACCATACGGGGCTCGGTGATGATCATGGGAATCGCGATAACTGCGCCGAACAGACTTTGCTGCAATGCCTCAGAGTCATGCTCTTCTGCTAGAAGCGACCACGCAGAAAGATAAAGTTCCTCAGCAGCCCTACGCTGTTCATACATCAGGTACCAATCGGCCAATTCCGCGATAGACTCCGCGAGCGCATAAACATCGTTCTGCTCCTGACGGTAACTTATAATTGATTGGAGTGCTTGCTCACCGGAAATGAATCCAGCCGGCCTTCTCGGCAAACGCTCGTTAACCATCGCCGCAAGAACCGCCTGATCGCCACGAAGCTCCGGACTACTGAGTTCGCTCATCAGTTGCGGGTTACGTGCCACTTGATACGCAGAAAGCACTACGTTCCGCAAGTAGGGTACGTACCTCTCGTCACTACGGCCATAGTGAAGCTCGACCAGCCGAGCGGCAGCGTTAAAAAGCAATTGTGCGGCGCTCAACCTCAATCCCAGCGTGTCACCAAAACCGATTTCGAATGCTTGCATGTTCCATTCCCCTAATTGCTTAAGTATGGGGATAATTCTCGGGTCATCGGGGCCATAGGCGCGTTGTTGTATGTAGAACAGATAATTTTGGTATGTGTCTACTTCCGACCACTGCCTCAGCTCTGAGTGACTCGCAATCATATTTTGTACTATAGGAATTTGATTGACCGTATCCAGGCCCGCATTCACCCGAGTAACATGCATCGCACGATCAAAAGATCTGAGCGCGGAAAGATGGTCACCCTGACTTTGCTGAATGCTCCCGATCGCTGAAAGCTGTTCAACCAAATCTGCACTCCACGCGCCACCAGCGGTCTCGGTCTGCGCGATAAGGTCGCGGTATTCAAGAAGGGTTTGTTTCTGCTCAAAAGTCTCAGGACTTTTGCTCGTTGCAGTGCGTCGGTGAAGAGCCGAGGGAACAAGACCTTTGACGCTAAGAAGAGGCTGCGGCACGTCAATAAATACGGCGCGAGGCAACGAACGCTCGGAGTTAGGCTTAGGCTGAAGAGCTCCTCCATCAGCCGGATTAGCGCCATTCTGATTCTGCTGAGACGCCGCCTCGGTCAGCGGCAGCGAGGCAACCAATGCCAAGAAAATCAATGCGGCTTTTTTCAAGTCAAACATTACCTAGAGTATTCCGGCTAAATATGATGCACATCGATGCTTGCTGGCCCTAAATTACCGTCAGCACAGTCAAGTTGTCGGGACTATCCTGTCGATCTGTTTTTATAAAGCACGCCATGGGCGCTGTAAACAAACCAGGCGAGATTCGCATAAAAAGCGGCGTAATTGCCTTTTATGTGTAACCCTGTGTTCGCAATAAACGGAGACTACCCACTTCATCGATTTCAGCGAGCCAATGCTGGGCGACATAAACAGTCGCAGAGTATTCCATGATCACGCAGGGGCCGACTAATTTCCGCCCAAAGATCATCGCCTCACGGGAAAACACAGGAATCTTATTAGCTTCAGAAGCTACATTCCGCTCGTGTTGGTTAGCCGGCTGATTGTTCACTGCCGGTTCATAATGCAGCTGAATCGGCTCAGAAACCTCCTTGACATCAGCGCAGATATTAACGAGCTCGACGCTGCTGGTTAGCGAGTATCCATAGCGACGCTGATGAAGCGCCTTAAATTCCGCAACCGAGTCAGCGAGTCCCTGCCAAGGAACACTGAGCGTGTAAGACTGGCCCTTGTAGCAGAGATCGACACTGCGCTTACAGACCAGCTCGCCCGCGCCAGACAATTCCGCTCTCGCCTCGTCCTCGAGATCTTGAAATGCTGATTCAAGCGCCTTGACTTCAACTTCATCAACGGCAACGCCAAGGGTTCGGGTTAGCTGACGACCACGAGACGCCATCAGCATCCCAAGGGCCGAAAGCACGCCTCCTCGCGCGGGTACTAGCACGCTGCGCATCTGCATGGCCTCTGCCAGGGCGCAAACATGTAGACCTCCCGCGCCGCCGAAACTAGCAAGCACAAAGTCGGCCGGATCATAACCTCGGTTGACTGAGATCTCCCTGATTGCTTTGGCCATGTGCTCATTAGCGACGCTGATTATGCCAGCAGCAGTCTCTTCAACCGACAGTGCAATCTTCTGCGCAAGATCCCCGATAGCATTTCTGGCATGCGCCACGCTGAGCTTGAGGTTCCCAGGGAGTCTAGCGCCGGGTACAAGCCTACCCAGAACCAAATTCGCGTCTGTGACGGTGGCATGACTTCCGCCTAGGCCATAACAAGCGGGGCCGGGATCCGCGCCGGACGATCGGGGGCCCACCTGAAGCATACCGCCATCGTCAACATAGGCGATCGAACCACCACCCGCGCCTATCGTGTGCATGTCAACCATCGGAACCGCCACGGGATATTGCCCAATGTGACTTTCTGAGGTCGTTGCAATTTCGCCATCAAGTAGAGCGACATCTGTCGACGTACCGCCCATATCAAAACTGATGATCCGGCTGACATTGGTTTGCTCACCAACATTTTTCATTGCGACCAGTCCGCCAGCCGGACCTGAAAGCAATAATCTCACCGCTGACTCAACCGCTTTGTCCGCGTCAATGGTTTCCCCGTTGGACTGCATGATCCTCAGCGAGCAACGCTTCAGCCCGGAGTTGAGGCGGGACAAGTAGCCAAACACGACTGGACCCAGTGAAGCATTGAGCCAGGTCGCTATGCCTCGTTCATACTCCTTGTAAACTGGCAAAACCGCAGAAGAACGGCTTACAAAAACAGGAAGGTTTTCATTTTTTATGGCATTTTCAATAGCCACTTCTGAGGAATCGTCAAGAAACGAAAATAAAAGATTAATCGCTACAGCCTCAGGAGCAAGATCCTTAATCTTAGTCACCAACTCTTTAAGCTTGTCTGAAGTTAAGGCCTCGAGAACTTTGCCCTCGGCTGATATACGCCCACCGGTTTCCAAACAGTATACGGAAGGCAATGCAGAACTCCCTGCTGGAAACTCCAGCGCATAAAGTGACGGGCGTGCCTGGCGGCCAAGCATCAGAGTATCGCCGAAACCATGATTTGTGACATATGCAGTCGGCGCATTTTTGCCTTCCAAAACAGCATTGGTGGCAACAGTGCTTCCATGGATAATGTGCAACCTGCCCCTATCTACCTCTCCCGAAAGACCTAAAGCCTCAATGCCAGCCAGAATTGCCTGCTCTGGAGCGGCAGGAGTAGACAAGGTCTTATGTACCTTCGCCTCTACCGTTTCGCCAAAACGCAAACAGACAAAGTCGGTGAATGTTCCGCCTGCGTCAACACCGAGAAAAATTTTGTCAGTTCGCAATTGAATCTTTATCCCGCTTCTTTCCTCGAGCGATTATAACTGGTGTAATTCTGTTCAACTAATAAAAGCCAAATAGAGATCCAGTGTGCCTGAACTTCCTGAAGTTGAAACTACGCGGCGCGGAATCATTGATCACATCAAAGGCAAAAAGATCGAACAGGTGATCGTCCGTCAAAAGGCGTTGCGCTGGCCTGTTCCGGAAGGCCTGGCTCCCGCATTACGCGGGCAGTCATTCTATGATGTCCAGCGACGAGCCAAGTATCTGTTACTGCGCACGCGGCCGGGCACCCTGCTAGTTCATCTTGGCATGTCAGGAAGCTTGCGAATTCTTAAATACAGGGCCTCACCCGACAAACATGATCATATTGATATGCTATTTTCCGATGGGACTTGTTTGCGCTACACAGATCCTAGGCGCTTTGGCTCCTTTCTGTGGCATGAAGGAGAGCCGAACAGTCACAAGCTCCTTAGAAGGCTTGGCCCAGAACCACTGACTGAATCATTCGATGGGGATTATTTGTTTCGGGCAAGCAGAAATCGCAATGCTCCCATAAAGAGCTTCATCATGGACAGCCACGTTGTAGTTGGCGTCGGGAACATTTACGCGAATGAAGCGCTGTTTCTCAGTGGCATACACCCAAAGCGTGCGGCCGGCCGGATTGGCCGCCGTCGATGCGGGCACCTCGCCTACAATATCAAACGCATTTTAAGCAGAGCCATCGAAGTTGGGGGGACTACTCTTCGAGACTTTACTAACAGCAGCGGGCTTCCTGGATACTTTCAGCAGTCTCTACGGGTTTATGGCCGAGGAAATGAAGCCTGCAAGACTTGCCAAGCTCGGCTCAAGGAGGTTCGATTGAGCCAGCGCAGTACAGTGTACTGCCCAAAGTGCCAAACCTAGCCGGCCGATATTTCTCGGACAACCGCGGGATGCACAAACTTTGAGATATCTCCGCCATACGAAGCAATCTCTCTTACCAGCGTGGATGAAATGTACGACAGATGTTCGGCTGGCGCGAGAAACACTGTTTCGATTTCAGGCTCAAGGACTCTGTTCATGCCAACGAGCTGAAATTCATATTCAAAGTCAGCAACAGTGCGCAAGCCTCGCAGGATAATGTTCGCGCCACAAGATTTGACGAATTCCGTCAGCAAAGAGTCAAAAGGCTGCACGCTTACGTTCTCAAGGTGGCTGAGCACTTCCTGCGCGAGGGAAACCCGACGATCCGTAGACATTGTATTTTTTTTCTGAGCGTTAGTCCCTATTGCGACTACGATCTGGTCAAACAACTTTGATGCTCGCTCAACCAGATCAGTATGACCGTTTGTGATAGGGTTGAACGTTCCAGGGTATACAGCAATCTTCATCGGGCTGTCTCTGCTTCCGAGATAGATAGTAGTTTAGCGAAATGGAGTATGCTGCTCAATCAGTCATACAGGAAATGCCATATCCGGTGCTCCAGCCAATTGTGGTGTCTTCCGGACTCGAATCCGACATGCCCCCCTAACGCTCAGGTCCATGCGTGCGGATGCATAGAGGTGGCTCGAATCGGGCAGCGCTGCCGCTGGGATAAGCGGATCGCCGCTGGCCTGGATCAATAAAGTTGGGGCAGTTATACCTGGCAAAAAGTTAATGCTACAGCAGCGTTCGCAATAATCACTCGCATCGCTAAAATCATTTAAAGGAGGCGTAATCGCGTCGTCGAACTCCAGGATACTGTTGACATGTGAGACGTCACCCGGATTAGACAGCAGATCAAAATCTGCAACGCCAGCCTGCTTGAGTGCGTTACGTTTGCGAGGAACTCGCACAGCAGTAGCCTGGTCAGGTAACTGCCATACAGCCGGATGCGCCGGTGAGCATGGCTCGCGAACAGATACTGAGCGTAAAGAGCGTTGACACGGCCACTGCGCGTTTAGTACTTGTGCAGTCGCGTCCTTCTCCTAGCTACTTCAACAACACATTAGCACCAAATGAATAGCCTACCAGCGAAATAGCATTTGGGTGGAAGGTGTCGATCACCGTATTCAAAACTTCTTCAAGATCATCAGAAACTCCCGAGTGGTAGGCTCCGCCTCGGCGACTCAGATCTCCGCTACAGCCCCGAAAGTTCATCGCTACGCTGCTATAGCCCTCCCTAAATAAGTGCCGCTGCAGCGACTGTATGTAAGATGAAGAAGAACTTCCACAAAAACCATACAGGAGAAAACCCATAGCACGTTGCCCTGCATTGTCTGGATCAGAGGCTGATAGCCAGTCGAGATCAATAAAATCTCCATCGTCTAGCTCGACCCTCTGTCGGACATGTTCGACCGCTTCTGCATTGGCAAATAAACGCCACAGTGCTTGAGTGTGACCTTCCGGCAGCCACCATGCTGGTTCAAATATCTCTTTTTTAGTTTCAGACCGCATTTTATCAACTCAGATTGGATAAACTGGCCATCGGCGAGAGAGAGCTACGGTTTCACGGAAACAAGATACAGACCAAAGTGAACCTTGCCCGCAGATTTCACTTTCATCTCCGACCAGGTAGAAGGCAGTTTGGTACGATCAATTTTCTGATGATGTTCTAAATAGACCCTGGCGTCATTCGCCAGCATCTGGCTCTCCGTTAGACAAGTGCAACATTCATAGAGCAGATTTGCCGAAAATGGTGGATCAACAAACACGACATTGAACGGATCACTCGTGACTTCACTGATCAGCCACTGGCACGCATCAGTCTGAATCACCCGAGCTTCAGTGCAAGCAAGCAGTGCCGAATTTTCTCTCAGTTTAATGACGACTCTTTTGCTGGCATCCAGCAGAGTTGCTGCTCGAGCGCCCCGCGACAATGATTCGAAGCTAAGAGCGCCACTACCCGCGAATAAGTCTAGGCAATTAGCGCCTGCAATAACCGGCTCAAGCCAGTTGAACAAGGTTTCGCGAATCCGATCGCTCGTGGGCCGCAGTCCATCGCTAGTCGGAAAACTGATTACTCTGCGTCGGTGCCTGCCCGCAATAATTCTTAACTGATTTTGACCAAACATCGCGTTAGTTGGAGTTATTTACAGTGGATAATAAGCAAATCCTTGGGTATCCGCACTTATCTCCAGCGGATGAATGTTACAGTGCAAGATATACAGCGGTGGTGATAGCATACTCTGTTGCTATCAAATACGCAGAAGCAATTGATATGTTCGGCAAAAGCAAGCCAGATAAGTCCAAACAACCGGCAATGGCTGAAGAAGCAGCCGACCCAGTTACAGGGGAGATCCTCTCCCGCCTTAAAAACGGACTTTCCAAGACTCGCGGCCGCATAGGTACCGTAGTGCAGACTCTCGTGTCTGGAGCGGGGGCCATTGATCAGGCTGTGCTGGATGAAATTGAAGGACAGTTGCTTTCAGCCGACGTCGGTCTCGAGGCAACTGACCAGATCATAAGAAATCTCCGGAAGAAACTGGACCGCAAGCAGCTGAATGACGGAGAGGCTTGCATGGCATGCCTCAAGCAAGAGTTACGGGCGATATTGAAGCCCTGCAATGAACCCTTGCAAGTGCCCGCGTCTGAAATTCCCTTCGTACTGTTGGTGGTTGGCGTAAACGGGGCTGGAAAAACCACGACGATTGGCAAATTAGCCAGTAAGTTTCGGGCCGAGGGCAAAAGCGTCATGCTAGCTGCAGGAGATACCTTCCGCGCAGCAGCGGTTGATCAACTTCAAGTCTGGGGAGAACGCAATAGCGTGCCTGTGGTAACTCAAGCTAACGGTGCGGATAGCGCGTCAGTCATTTTCGACGCCGCGCGGTCAGCGAAAGCAAGAAACATCGATATCCTAATTGCCGATACCGCCGGACGCCTGCACACCAAAGAGAATCTAATGAAAGAATTGGAAAAAATCGTTCGAGTGCTAAAAAAGCAGGATGAACGTTTCCCTCAAGAAACCATGCTGGTGCTCGATGCGACGACAGGCCAAAACGCTTTGAATCAAGCTGAAAGTTTCAACAAGACCACGAGGCTGTCCGGCATCACACTGACAAAGCTGGACGGAACGGCCAAGGGCGGTGTCGTATTCGCGCTTGCCAAACGCCTCGAACTACCAATCAGGTTTATCGGCGTAGGCGAAAAAGTCGATGACCTACGGCCATTCGACGCAAAACAATTTACCGACGCGCTTTTCTCTGTTTAGACCACATGATCAAGTTCGAAAACGTAAGCATGCGTTACGCCACCGGGCTGGAAGCACTGTCAGATGTCAGCTTTGAAATTGCCAGAGGCGAGCTGGTTTTTCTTACCGGACATTCTGGGGCAGGTAAGAGCACAGTTCTACGACTGGTTTTAGCGCTAGAAAACTGCGGCGACGGCGATCTTTTCGTCGCAAACAAACGCATCAAGGGGCTTTCAAGGTCTGATCTAGCACTGCATCGCCGGCAAATAGGTGCCGTTTTTCAGGATCATCAGCTGCTCTACGATCGCTCAGTGGGTGAAAACGTTGCATTACCGCTTGAAATTTCCGAATTCTCCCACAGAGAGATCAAGCGAAGAGTGAGAGCGGCGCTTGACAAAGTCGGCCTCTTGCACAAAGAAAAATACTCTCCCGGGCAACTGTCGGCTGGAGAACAGCAGCGAGTGGGCATCGCAAGAGCGGTAGTTAACCGTCCGCGCATCATTCTCGGCGACGAACCCACCGGAAACCTTGACCCTGAGCTGTCAGCAGACATTCTGACCGTTTTTGAACAGTTCAGCTCAGTAGGAGTCAGCCTCTTGATTGCCAGCCATGACAAATCTCTGCTGAACCAATTCAAACACCGAACCCTGACGCTTGACCATGGTAGGCTGCGATCGGATGTCTAGGGCACAACGATCGGGTCCGAGTCAAGCAGAGCGAAGCCTGATAAGCCTGCTGGTCAAACGGCATGCAGATGCGGCTCGTCAAACTGTCGCGCGGATCAGGAGCGCACCTCTGAAGGCAAGCCTGATGAGCCTGGTGATCGCCTTTGCAATGACCCTGCCCGCTTTACTATTGCTGCTTTCTTTAAATGTTCAGACGCAACTTGGTAACCTCGACGATACAGCTGAGATAACCGCCTATTTTCCTGTCGATCTGCCAGAAGATAGGGTCTCAGAGATTAGTGAATACTTACAAATGCAGATCGGTGACACTGAAATCCGCTATGTGCCAACTACTTTGGCGCTTGCTCAACTCAACGAGAGTGTGATTTTCAAGCCCATCTTGGATGCTCTAGAGTCCAACCCTCTGCCTGCAGCTCTGATAGTCCGACCTGAAGAGCCCAGTGTCGCTACCGCCCTGGAAATCGAAAGGATCCTTCTTGGTCTGGCGGAGATCGAGATGGTTCAGCTTGACACCACATGGTTGCAAAGACTTGAGGCGTGGCTGCGTCTATTAGACAGCCTTTTATTAGCCCTCTATCTGATTATAGTTTGTGGCTTGCTGCTTATTATCGCTCACGCTGTGGGAAGTAGCGTGCAAAGTAGGCGCGAGGAAATTCGCATAATGAAGCAATTTGGGGGAACAGATGCTTTTATAAGACGCCCTTTTTTATATTTTGGCGTTCTGATTGGGGCAGCCGGCGGAACTCTGACCTGCCTGCTGACTGCTGGGATCGGGCATCAACTTGGAGTAGCAGCCAAGGCGCTAGCGCTACTCTACCAGGCTGACTTTGCGGTTGTCGGACTCAGTTTTGAGCAGAACCTTGCAATGATAGTGCTGAGTGCCAGCATCGGAGGGCTCTCTGCGTTCCTCGCCGTTTCGGGGAAAATCGCTTCATTCAATCCATGAATTGAAGGCCCTCGCTCGTTTTTGCTGCAGGAAAATTGCGTCTGAATTCGTCTTAAGGCACTTGAAAAAGTCAATTTAGAGCCCAACTTGTAATCCTGAAAGGTAATCCAAGTAAGGCCGAAGCGCCGTACAGCACTCGTGCACCACACACGAATGTACGATATGGCATGACCGCACAAAAAGTGCTAACATCAGTCTATGGTATAAACAGTTGAATTCACTCCTAAAATGAGTAAAAGCACAAACCTACAAGTCATTGACCCGATAACTCCGGGCCGCGATCTCACCGCATACATCGCATCGGTAAACAGTATTGCCGTACTCACGCCCGAGCATGAACTCGAGCTGGCTAAGCAATACTACTACGACAATGATGTCGACGCAGCGCGGCAGATGGTTATGGCACACCTGCGTTTTGTCGTACACATGGCCAAGACCTACTCAGGTTATGGTCTCTCGCAAGCCGACCTGATTCAGGAAGGGAACGTTGGTCTGATGAAGGCGGTTAAGCGCTTTAACCCGGAAGTTGGTGTTCGCCTTGTTTCATTTGCAGTGCACTGGATCAAGGCCGAAATGCACGAGTACATTTTGCGCAACTGGCGTATTGTCAAAGTCGCCACAACCAAAGCTCAGCGCAAACTCTTTTTTAACCTACGCAGCTCCAAGACGAGATTAGGCTGGTTGAATAACGAAGAGACCAACGCCGTTGCCCAGGATCTTGGAGTTGACCCCAAAGTCGTTATGCAAATGGAGGGTCGAATGAGTGCTTACGACGCTTCTTTTGATGCTGAACCTGACAGCGACGACGAAGCAGTCTATCGAGCGCCGGCCTACTATCTTGAAGACCAAAGTTCAGACCTCGCTGAAAATCTGGAAGAGGCTGAATGGGAAGAAGTAAATAATAACAGCCTTATGCTCGCATTGGACGGCCTAGACGATCGCAGCCAGGATATTCTGCGTAGCCGCTGGCTGAGTGACGAGAAGGCGACACTGCATGACCTGGCTAATAAGTACGGCGTTTCCGCAGAGCGCATTCGTCAACTGGAAAAAAACGCCATGAGTAAAATCAAGGCGAAGATGAAATTCTAATAATCTATATATCGCCGCCAGACAGAGAAGACCAAATATAAACTAAGCCGCGTAATACGCGGCTTTTTTATGCCTACAATAAAACGTACGGCAAACTGAGCGACCAACACTGTATAATGTCACACATTAACCACGAGTTGCGAGAAATGCCAAGATACATTCTGACCCTTGCCAGTTTCAACGGCTTTCTTGTCGTTGCCTTGGGTGCTTTTGGCGCTCACGCTTTAGAGGCGATAGTGGATGAAAAGGCGATAGACGTTTATAAAACCGGCGTGCAGTATCACCTTTTTCATACCCTCGCGCTTCTAGGCAACGGCCTGCTTGCAAGCCAACAGCCAACGCAGAAGCTTTTCTGCATTCCAGCGGGTCTGTTTGCAGCAGGTATTATTCTATTCGCCGGCAGCCTTTACTTATTCAGCGTAACGGGCCTTACCTGGCTGGGATTCATTACTCCAATTGGAGGCCTAGCGTTTCTTAGTGGGTGGGCAACCCTTGCCTGGCTCACTTTTTCTTCTGACGCATAGCAGAACGAATCGCCACAATGACCGATGTGAACATTGCATTAAAGCTTAGCTGCCATGGGACTCTGATAAACACTGCGATCGCCGAAGCTCAAAGCCAGGCCCCTATAGTCTCCGCAATGCGCGAAGCAGTCGCGGCGGGTGCAAAAGGCCATCTCACCGTAAGGATTCCGAGAGGACTTCTGCTCCAGCGCACCTTTAACAGTCAACATAATAATTGTTTGAAGCCTCAGGAATGGGTTCAAGTGTCAGCAATGGATAACGTCCAGCTAAACGAAACACCGACTGAGTGCTTTTTTTATGAACCCTAATCCATTAGGTCGTAATATACGCAGCTTTGTAATTCGGGCAAGCCGAGCCACTGACTCTCAACGCAAGGCACTAGAACAACATTGGGACGCCCACGTAATTCCCTTCAACATGGCCCACTTAGAGTTGGATAGGTACTTTGCCGAGCCTAAGCCGCTCACCATAGAAATTGGATTTGGAATGGGAGATTCATTATTGGAAATGGCTATGGCAGAACCGCAATCAAACTTTCTTGGGATAGAGGTACATCGACCTGGAGTTGGCAAACTTCTTCACGGCATTGCACGACACAATTTGCGGAATCTGAAAATCATGTGCCATGA
>MDTD01057415.1_pt1 | contig 13959 bp, 12 predicted proteins | sample 811221 | NCBI WGS metagenome assembly MDTD01 (sample SAMN05326646, study PRJNA326480) | marine metagenome | isolation source: seawater | place: Pacific Ocean: South West | collected 2011
CTGATTATTCAAGAATTAATTTAAAAGATAGCGCAGACGAAATAAGTAGAAAAATTAAGAAAGCTAAATCTGACTCAGAGCCCATACCTGATAATATAAAGAGTCTAGAACAAAAGCCTGAAGCAAAAAATTTAATCAATATTTACTCAGAAATTTCAAAAATTAGTTTAGAAAAAGTTTTAAACGAGATGTCCGGTAAAGAATATTCTTTTTTAAAATCAAAGTTAGCAGATCTTTTAGTAAGCGAAATAACTCCCGTTGGAAAAGAAATTCAAAAACTTTTAAATGATAAGTCTCATCTTGAACAAATTCTTAAAAAAGGTAAGCAAAAAGCCAATATTATTGCTGAGGAAAACCTAAAAATTATACGTGAAAAAGTCGGATTGATATAATATAAATTTCTAATGATACAAACAGAGTCTACACCTAATCCAAATTCCTTAAAATTTCTTTCAGAGAAAGAAATCTCATCTATTGGCACTGAGGAATTTCAAAAAGGTAAACTTAAAGAACTGACTAATCCATTTATAAAAGAACTTTTAGAATTTAAAGGAGTTGAATTAGTCCTTTTGTCTAAAAATTTTTTATCTGTTAAAAAAACTGAAGATGTATCTTGGAATGAATTAAAACCTATGGTCATTTCACATTTAAATCATTATTTCGAGAATAATAAAGGGCCAATTTTAAAAGAAACTAACAAAACATCAGTTTCAGAAGAAGAAATTAATGAGACGGTGAAAAAGATAAATGAAGTTTTAGATACTAAAATTAGACCGGCCGTTGCTAGAGATGGTGGAGATATAAAGTTTAAATCTTTTAAAGATGGTGTAGTCAAAGTGGAGTTACAAGGAAGCTGCTCTGGGTGCCCAAGTTCATTGATGACACTCAAACAAGGAGTTGAAAATCTCCTAAAACATTACGTACAGGAAGTTAATTCTGTTGAGGCAAACTAATTATGAAAAAAAAATTAAGTTACAGAGATAAATTATTAGAATTAGCTTATATTTATAGCGTCAAAGAGATTCAGGACTACACAAAAAATAGGAAAAATTTAACAACAGGTCAAATTGAACTAATTTTAAAGAAAAATAAAATTGTAATTCCAAAAGATTTTAAGACAAGTTTCATAAAAGAAAACTTTGTTAAGCCTGTCTCAAGATTAAAATCTAGCATAATTGATTACAAAGAAGAAAAGATAAAAGATAAAAATAGATTTTTTAGGAGAGTTGAAAATTATAAGCATGATACCTCTAGAAAATTCAATCATGGTTTACACAATTTATGGAGAGGAGTTGGAAATATTGGTGTAAATTTTTTAAATATTTTACCGAAGCTAGGTAAAACTGTGGCGCAATTTTTTGGTGATCTTTTTACAGATGTATTTAATTCAATTTATAATCAACAAATTGATCAAAAAAGTGCCAGGAATGTTATTGTTGGTTTTTTTATTGTCGTTGGAATAACAACAGCCATTATAGCAGGATTTAATACCTATAAGAATTTTGATTTTTCTTCAAAGAAAATAGAAACAAAAAAACCAGAGATAAAAACTAAAAAAGAAACAAAAAAACCAGAGATAAAAACTAAAAAAGAGATAAAAAAACCTGAGGCACAAATTAAAAAAGAGGCTAAAAAGCCAGAACTTAAAGTAAAAAGAAATAATGTAGCTGAAGTAATTTTACCAGATTTAAATTTAAAGACAGAAACAGTGATTCAACTTTTCAAAGACGTTGATTACGATTTAAGGACTGTTAGAAACGAAAAATTAGTTAAACCAATATATTTTACACAATTTCCTAGAGACCTAGATAATTTACAAAGTGTCCAATTGAAAAAAGAAACATTTATAAAAATTGTTTTACCTTTAATTGTAGCAGAGAATGAAAAAATACTTGATGACAGAGAAAAACTTAAGACTTTAATTGATAAAAAATTTACTACTGATAGTGAAAAACAATGGCTAAGGCAAAAACTTTTAGAATATAAAGTAAAAAAGAGCGACTTGAATGAACTATTATTTAGAATGGATATGATACCAGTCTCAATAGCATTAGCTCAAGCAGCAAAGGAGAGTGGATGGGGAACATCTAGATTTGCACTCGAGGGTAATGCAATTTTTGGGCAGTGGACATGGGATGGTCAAGGTATTGCACCTCTCAACAGAGATACTAATAAAAAGCACAAAATTCTAAAATTTCCAATATTAAGAGCTTCCGTAAAAGCTTATAAAAATAATTTAAATACTCATAAAAGTTACTCAAAATTTAGGGAAAAAAGAAAGTCACTAAGAGCAAAAAATAAAATGATTACAGGTCTAGCTTTAACAGATACATTAAGAAACTATGCTCAAACAGGGTCTGAATATACTAAAATATTAAACCAAATAATTACACAAAATAGATTATCTGATTTTGAACCAGTTAGATTAGTTAATTCTGTAAAGCAAATAGAATTAAACTCATAATTATTTCTCACTAACAACATATTGGATTCCTAACCATCTCCAAAAGCCATTTGACTCTCTTAAAGAACAATTTATCCTACCTCTTTCTCCAATAAATTTTTCAGCTATCTTTATTTCTAAAGTTTCTTTTTTTATAAAAGATATCTCTGAGTTTCTCCATTTATCACCTTCATTAGAAAAGCAATTAATATTTTTTAAATTTTTAATATTTTCATAAAAATTAATACTAACTTTTGGTGGATTTCCAGACTGTAGTAAATACCTATCCTCAGGAGTAATACTTTTATATTTGAAAGGGAGTGTTTTCATTAATGTTTTAAATCTTTTTAATTCTCCATATTTTTCATTGATAGGAAATCTTGGTAATTCTAATAAATCCTTAGTATCATCTATGACACCTGAGTGCTGACCAAAGGCATATTTGAACCCTAAATCTTTTATAATTTTTTTAAATTGGATACTGTATTCACCAAAAGGATAAGAAAAAAATTTAGAATTTCTACCAAGTTTTTCTTTGAAAATTTTAACCGATAATAAAATATCCTCTTTAATTACTTCAGCATTCTCATCGACAAGATACTCGTGCGAGTGACTATGGTTACCTATTTCAACGTTATCTGATTTATAAAGTTCTTTGATTTGATCCCAATTCATATAATTATAAGAACCTACTTCCCGCGTATTTACGAATATAATAAAAGGAATCTTTTTTTCTTTTAATATTGGCCAAGCATTATCATAAAAAGATAACAATCCATCATCAACTGTAAGTAAAATTTTTCGATCTTCTTTATTCTTGGTAAGGCTATTTTCAAAATCTTTTGGATGAATAAATTTGATATCTTCATCTTCAATAATTTTTAATTGCTCCTTAAAAACGTTTAAATCTATGTTGGTTGAAGGATATTTGTCTTCATTAAATCTGTGATACATTATTGAAATTAATCCATAATCATCAAACTTTGAATTATTTGATGCAAACAAGTTTGATTGAATCATATCAAGAGTTATAATAAACAAAAAAATGATAAGTAATTTTTTAATTATAAAGTGCATTGGTAAAGATGATAAATTAGGTTTAAGAATAAATAAAGATTTTTTTATTCATCATTTTAATAAATCTAAAAATAAAAACGATGATTTAGTTTATGAAATCTTCAATTTCCTAAATACCAATAAGGTTATTCTAGATAAAAATTTTAGTGTTATTGTCAATCAAGGACCAGGAAGTTTTTCTGGTATAAGAGTTTCCTTGGCGATCGCTAAAGGCTTAGAAATATCAAAAAAAGTAAAAATATTTGGCTATAGGAACGCTGATTTAAGGGAATTTAACCAAGAAAATATTGAAAAATTGTTAAATGAAAATTTAATAGAAAAAAAATTGATTAAGCCTATCTATTTAAGTTAAATTAAAGCTATGAGTATAATTGAGGAAAAATGTAAACAAAAAGGTGTAAGATTAACTGACCAAAGAAAAGTCATCGCAAAAGTTTTATCAGAATCAAAAGAAGTTTATGGATCAAAAGATCATCCTGATGTAGACGAACTTCACAAAAGAGTTTCTACAATCGATGATAAAATAAGTATTGCAACAGTGTACAGAACAGTAAAACTTTTTGAAGAGTCTGGTATTTTAATTAAACATGATTTTAAAGCTGGAAAGGCTCGTTACGAATTAAATGATGATCATAATCACTTAATAGATATTAATAGTGGTGAAATAGTTGAATTTGTGGATAAAGAAATTGAAGAACTTCAAAAAAAAATAGCAAAAAAATTGGGATATAATCTTGTAGATCATAAACTTGAGTTATACGGTTCAAAAATCAAAAAATAATTTGAAAAAAAAAATATTTATAAAAACTTTTGGCTGTCAAATGAACGAATATGACAGTAATCGTATTTATGATATTGCAAAAAAAATTGACTATCACAAAGAGCGAGAATTAGAAAATATAGATTGTTATGTATTGAACACTTGCCATATTAGAGAAAAGGCAACAGAAAAAGTTTATCACGACATAGGGAGATTAAAAAAGATTTTTAGAAACAAAAAAAAACCAATTGTTATTGTAACTGGATGCGTAGCCCAAGCCGAGGGCGAAATTATTTTAAAAAGAGAAAAATATATAGATGCAGTTTTAGGACCTCAATCATATCATAAACTTAACGAAACTTTAATTAATCTAGAAAAAGAAATAGAAAAAATAAATCACACTGAATTTGACGTCATCGATAAATTTGATAAGCTAAACAGTATAAAAAATTCTGACAGCAACACATCAACATTTTTAACTATACAAGAGGGATGTGATAAATTTTGTAAATTTTGCATTGTCCCGTATACGCGAGGGCCAGAGTTTTCAAGATCAATTGATGAGCTAATGAAAGAAGGTGAAGTTTTGGTAAACAATGGTGCAAAAGAAATAACGCTTCTTGGTCAGAATGTTAATGCGTATAATTTTAAAGGTAAAAAACTCTCTGAATTAATAAGAGAACTTTCAAAGATAAAAAAACTAGAGAGAATTAGATACACCACATCTCATCCTATAGATTTTACGAATGATCTTATCAATATTCATGCCGAGATAAAAAAATTGATGCCACTAATTCATTTACCTATTCAAAGCGGATCGAATAAAATCTTAAAAAGTATGAACAGAAAACATACTGTTGAATATTATCTTGATTTAGTGGATAAACTCAAAAAAATAAATACCTCAATTCAATTCTCAAGTGATTTTATTATTGGATATCCAGGTGAGACTGAAAAAGATTTTGAGGAAACATTAAAATTACTCAAAAAAGTAAAATTTATTAATTCATTTTCTTTCACATATAGTGCAAGACCTGGGACTCCAGCATATAAAATGGAAAAAATTAATCCTAATGTAGCTAAAGATCGACTAGTAGAATTTCAAAAAGTCGCAGAGGATATAAGATTAAAATATAAAAAAAGTTTATTTAACACAAAATCATTTGTACTTTTTGAGAATAAGGCTAAAGGAAACAACGAATTTTTTGGAAGAGATGAATTCTCTAACTCAGTAATTGCAAAATCCAATCAGGATATTACTGGAATGATAAAAGAGGTAAAAATTATTAATGGTAATCAAACTACATTATATGGTGATATAAAAAATGAAGTTCAAAAAGAGGAATTTGCAGCTTAAAAATGTCAGAGATTAGTAAACTTAATCAGAATTTAATTATAAAAAAAATTGATAATGAAACTATAAATATTCAGATAACTGATAACGAAATGTTAATGTGTATTGTAGGTCAGTTTGATCAAAATCTAAAAAATCTTGAAAAATTAACAGATACTAATATTTTTTTTAGGGGAAACTCTGTTACATGCAAAGGTAAAAAGGACAACATAAATGTATTTTGTGAGGCAATTAAATTTTTATCTGATAAATATTTTTTAACTAAAATCATTGAAAAAGAGGATATACTATTATCTGTGAAAAAAAATATTGAGCTTGAAGAGTCTAATGTGAAGTCGTTTAAGCAATTAATAAAGACTCCTAGAAAATCGGTAATCGCAAGATCTGAAAAGCAATCTGACTATATTAAAGCATTAAAAGAAAACGATATCGTGATTTCTCTAGGTCCAGCTGGAACAGGAAAAAGCTTTTTAGCTGTTTCCGTAGCGGTTACTCTACTAATGGAAAAAAAAATTGAGAGAGTGATTTTGTCCAGACCTGCAGTTGAAGCAGGAGAAAAATTAGGTTTTTTACCCGGAGACATGAAAGAAAAAGTTGATCCATACCTAAGACCTTTATATGACGCATTATACGAATTATTCGGTGCAGAAAAGATCGATAAAAAAATAGAAAATGGTGAAATAGAAATAGCACCTTTAGCTTTCATGAGAGGAAGAACTTTAAAGAATTGTTTTGCGATATTAGACGAAGCTCAAAATGCAACAGAAACGCAAATAAAAATGTTCTTAACGAGAATTGGAGAAAATTCAAAATTAGTGGTTAATGGTGACCCCTCACAAATAGATCTTATAAATAAATCTCAGTCAGGTTTAATAAAATCTAAAAATTTATTAAAAGATATCAAGGAGATTAAAATAATAGAATTTGATCATAATGATGTTGTCAGACATCCTCTAGTTTCAAAAATCATTAAGGCTTATCAAAAAAAAAGCATTGATGATCAAAATTAATGTAATTTCTAATTATTCTGGCTGGAAAAACTATTTTAAAAATCCTAATAGTTATATAGACAATAAAGTCAAAACTATTAATAAAAAAAATAAAAATTTTAAAGATAAGACTATTTTTTGCACTCTTTTATTATCCGGAAGTGCTGAAATAAAAAAGCTTAATAAAAAATTTAGAAATAAAAATAAAGCAACTGATGTTCTGTCGTTTCCATTTTATAATAAAAAGGAATTAAAAAAAAAACTCTATAATGATAAAGAGATATACTTAGGTGATATAGTGGTGAATTTGGATCAAGTTCAAAAAGATAAAGTTGAAAATAATTTTAAATTAGAATTTAATAAACTGTGGATACACGGATTAGTGCACCTTTTTGGCCACGATCATAAAAAAGATAAAGATTATAATATAATGAAAAACATTGAGAAAAAATTTCTTTCATATTTGTATTAGATGATAGAAAAATATCTTAACAATCGTTTTCTTATTCTATATTTTACTCCACTCATTTTAGGCGGCCTAACAGTTTTTTCCTTTCAACCATTTAATTTTACATTTATAAATTTTTTAATTTTACCATTATTTTTTTATTTTGTAGTGTATATAAAAAAAAAATCAAAGAGCACTTATAGAATAAAACCCTATAAAAAAAATTTATTCATTTTTGGAACTACATTTGGTTTTGGGTTTTATTTAAGTGGGATACATTGGATCACACATTCACTAACTTTTGATGAAAATTTTAAAATTTTAATTCCTTTCAGTCTTGTTTTAATACCTTTATTTTTAAGTATTTTTTTTTCAACTGTAACTGTTTTGATCGGTCAATTCTTAAGTTTTAATTTAAAATCAATATTTCTTTTATCTGGGGGCTTAGCTTTTTCTGATTTTATACGTGCTAAAATTTTAACTGGTTTTCCCTGGAACCTATGGGCTTACAGTTATTCTTGGATACCAGAAATTTTACAAAGTCTTAATAAATTAGGATTATTCGCATTTAATTTGGTAGTTATAACTTTTTTTATGATACCTGCTGTAGTATTTTTTAGGATAAAGAATAGTAAAAAGTTTTTAATATTAAGTTTAACTTCAATAGTTTTTTTATTTTCTTTCATTTATGGAGAAACCACAATTAACAATAATCAAAAAGTTTTAACGTCAATTAATACAAAATTTAATATAAAAGTAATCTCACCAAATTTTGAGCTAGAATATGGATTATCAAAGGATCAAATAATTAAAAGGTTTGAAAAATTAATAAGATATAGTGCACCAAACAAGAATTTAAAAACATTGTTTGTTTGGCCAGAAGGGGTTTTTAGCGGTTATAGTTACGAAGAATTAACAATTTTAAAAGAAAGTTTTATAAAAAATTTTGGTGATAACCATTATATTTTATTTGGTGTGAATAGGGCTGATGAAAACAAACAAGGACTTTATAATAGTTTAATAGTAGTTAATAAACAATTTGAAATAATAAAAGAATATAAAAAACAAAAATTAGTCCCATTTGGAGAATTTTTGCCTTTAGAAAATTTATTAAATAAATTTGGCTTAAAAAAAATTACAGAAGGTCATGGATCTTTCTTAAAAGGTGGCAAGCAAGAAAATATAATTATTGATGATTTGAACATTTTACCATTGATATGTTACGAAATAATTTTTTCAAATTTTATTCAAAAGTCAAATAAAGATACAAATTTAATAATTAATATTTCAGAAGATGGTTGGTTTGGAAATTCGATTGGGCCACACCAGCACTTTGCAAAAGGAATTTTTAGATCTATAGAGCAAGACTCTTTTTTTATTAGATCTGCTAACAAAGGTATAAGCGCTGTAGTTAATAATAAAGGAATAATAGTGAAAAGTCTTAACGCTAGAGAGGCAGGTAATATTGAGCTAGAAGTACCATTGTTTAAAAGTCAAAAAAAAAATAAAAATGATTTGATCTTTTTTGTTCTTTTAATTACATATATTTTCATCTTTAAAACGTATAAAAAAAATAATGTCTGATAATAATTATTTATTCACTAGTGAGTCCGTTTCAGAAGGTCATCCTGATAAAGTATGTGATAGAATTTCCGATATGATTGTAGACTCTTATTTAACGAAAGATCCTGTATCAAGAGTTGCTTGTGAAACTCTTACTACTACAAACAAAGTTGTACTTGCAGGTGAAACGAGAGGCCCCAAAATTGAAAAAGAAGAAATAATTAATAAAGTCAGAAATTGTATTAAGAATATTGGGTATGATCAGCAAGGTTTCAGCTGGAAAACAGCAAATATTGAAACCTTTTTACATGAGCAATCATCAGACATAGCAATGGGTGTTGACTCTAGGGATAATAAAGACGAGGGAGCTGGTGACCAGGGTATCATGTTTGGTTACGCCTGTAAGGAGACAGAGGAATTAATGCCAGCACCAATTCATTTTTCTCATAAAATTCTAAGATTGATGGCAGAAGACAGAAGGAATGGTACTTTAAAAGGAATAGAGCCTGATTCAAAGAGTCAAGTAACTATGCTATACGAGAAAAATAAACCGACAAAAGTCACATCAGTCGTTATTTCAACTCAACACTCGAAGGATTTAAATCAAGAAAAAGTAAAAGATCTTATTATTCCATACATTAAAAAGTCTATTCCTGAAAACTATCTAGAAGGTTTGCATGAGAAAGAAATATATATAAATCCTACTGGCCAATTTATAATTGGAGGACCCGATGGTGATACTGGTTTAACAGGTCGTAAGATAATAGTTGATACCTATGGAGGAGCGGCACCTCACGGCGGTGGAGCATTCTCTGGAAAAGATCCTACAAAAGTTGATAGGTCAGCAGCATATGCATCAAGATATTTAGCAAAAAATATAGTTTCATCAGGTGTATCTGATAAATGTTTAATTCAGTTAGCATATGCTATTGGGGTATCTAAACCTTTATCAATTTTTATTAAATTAGCAGAGGGAGATGAGCAAAAAGTTGAAAAGGTTAAAAAAATAATTAACGATAATTTTGATTTATCACCCAGAGGGATAAGGGAGATGTTAAAATTAAATAATCCTATTTATGAGATCACATCAGCTTATGGGCACTTTGGCAGAAAACCTACTAATAAAGGTGAATTTTCTTGGGAAAAAACAGACAAAGCTGAATTATTTAAATTGTAATCTTGAAAAAACCATAATTTTCTTTTAATAAGTAACAATATTATTGAATAATTCTAAATGGGCTTTTGCCCATTTTTTTTTAGGAGCAATTAAAATGTTAAATAGAGGGTTAGATAAACTGGAACTTTTAAGAATAGTTGAAGCTGTAGCTAATGAAAAATCTATTGATAAAGAGTTGGTTATTGGATCAATGGAGAGCGCTATTCAAAAAGCTGCATTAACTAAATTTGGTAATGATAATAATATTGAGGTTCTAATAGATAGAGAAAGCGGTGAAATTAAAATTCAGAAAGTCTTAGAAATTGTAGAAAAAGTAGAGGATCCCGCAAGAGAGATTACTATCGATGATGCATTAAAAACTAATCCAAACAATAAAGACATAAAAGTTGGTGAAAAAATTTATGAAGAATTACCTCAAATAGATTTTGGAAGAATAGCTGCTCAAAGTGCAAAGCAAGTGATTAGCAGTAGAGTTAGGGAGGCTGAAAAAAATAGACAATACGATGACTTTATAGACAAGCAAAGCCAAATTCTTAGTGGAATTATAAAAAGATTAGAATATGGAAACGTTATTGTAGATCTTGGAAAAGCTGAAGGTGTTATCAAGAAAGACGAACTAATCCCTAGGGAAATACTTAAAACAGGCGATAGAGTAAAAGCATATTGTTATGAAGTAAAAAGAGAGTTAAAAGGCCACCAAATATTTTTATCTAGGGCGCACCCTCAATTTTTAGCTAAGTTATTTTTTCAAGAAGTGCCAGAAATTTATGAGGGGACTATAGAAATAAAATCTGTTGCTAGAGACCCTGGAAGCAGGGCAAAGATTTGTGTACACTCACAGGACTCATCGATCGACCCTGTTGGTGCCTGCGTTGGTATGAGAGGAAGCAGAGTACAAACAATTGTCAACGAATTACATGGTGAAAAAATAGATATAATAAAGTGGACAGAAGATCTCCCAACTTTAATTTCCGAGTCACTGTCCCCTGCTGAAATACAAAAGGTTTTAATCGATCAAGATAACAAAAGGATTGATATCATTTTAACGGAGGAAAACTTAAGTAAAGCAATAGGTAGAAGAGGACAGAATGTTCGTTTAGCTTCTAAATTAACAAACTATGAAATAGACATACTCACAGATAAAGAAGACTCTGAAAGAAGACAAGCAGAATTTAAAGAAAGAACTGAAACTTTAATTAAAAATTTAGAGGTCGATGAAACTCTTGGGCAATTATTAGTTTCTGAAGGGTTCACATCAATTGATGAGATTGCACAATCTAATTCAGAGGACATAGCTAAAATAGATGCAATTGATGAAGAGACTGCAAAAGAATTAATTAGTAGATCTAAAGAAAATTTGATTAAAGAAAAAGAGGCAGTCGCTCTTAAATTAAAAGAACTCGGAGTTGATGAGCAATTAATAAACTTAAAAGGTATGACACAAGGAATGCTGGTTATCTTAGGTCAAAAAAATATTAAAAAATTAAGTGATTTTGCAGATTTATCTTCCGATGAATTGATTGGTGGTTTTGATGAAATTAAAGGTAAAAAAATAAGAATTGACGGTTTTTTAGAAGAATTTTCCCTTTCACGAAAAGAAGCTGACGAATTAATTATGGCAGCTAGGGAGATTGCTTATAAATAATGTTATGGAAAAGGAAAAGAAAAAAACATTAACGATTTCATCAAATCTTAAAAAAAAAATTGACACAACTTCAATCTCTACGTCAGGAAAAAAAACTTTTTCAGTAGACAAAAAAAAACCTTTTAAACCAAATAAACCTTTAAATAGAAATAATTTCTCTCAAAAACCAAATTTTAACCAAGATTTTAAGAAAAAAAATTTTGCAAGAAAATTTGTAGAACAACAAGCAACTAAAGATTTTATTAATAATAAAGAAAACAAGCCAGCAGGTAAAAGTAAATTAAAGCTAAAGAGCCCAGTAGATAAAAGAGATTTTAAATTAACTGTTTCTAGGGCTTTAAATGTTGAAGAAATAGAAATTAAACAAAGAAGCTTAGCGTCTGTTAAAAGAGCAAGATTAAAAGAAAAAAAAAATAAACCAGAGGGAGACGAAAAAAAAGAATTTAAAAAAGTAATCAGAGAGGTAAAAATTCCAGAGCAAATTACCATTCAAGAGCTTTCTAATCGTATGGCTGAAAAGTCAAATGAGATTATTAAGTTTCTATTTAATATGAAAGTAGTAGCAACAATAAATCACACAATAGATAAAGATACCGCTGAGTATATTGTAAAAGAATTTGGACATAAAGCAATATTAGAGGATAAACCATCGATTGCAAAAAATAAGATAGAGAAATTAGATGGAGATGTAAAAATCAGACCTCCAGTAGTTACAATTATGGGTCACGTAGACCATGGAAAAACATCACTATTAGACTCCTTAAGAAAGTCAAATGTGGTATCAGGAGAATATGGAGGTATCACACAACACATTGGTGCTTATCAAGTAAAAACATCAGACAATAAATTAATTACATTTATAGATACCCCGGGTCATGCAGCATTTACTGAAATGAGAGCAAGAGGTTCAAAAATTACCGATATAGTGGTGCTCGTTGTTGCTGCTGATGATGGTATCAAACCTCAAACTATTGAAGCGATTAAGCATGCAAAGGCAGCAAAGGTTCCTATTATAGTTGCGATAAATAAATGTGATTTACCTGAGAAAAATATTAGTAAGATTAAAAATGAAATGATGCAATATGAGTTAATAGCGGAAGATTTAAGCGGTGATACTCTTTTTGTAGAAGTTTCAGCATTAAAAAAAATAAATTTAGATAAACTGAAAGAAAGCATTTTATTACAATCAGAGATTTTAGATTTAAAAGCTTCATACTCTGATCGCGCGAGAGGAATAGTAATAGAGTCAAAAATAGATAAAGGTAAAGGACCAGTTTCTACAATTTTAATTAGTAACGGAAGATTAAAAAGAGGAGATTATTTTATATGTGGAGATACATGGGGTAAAATTAGAGCAATGATAAACTATGAAGGGAAAGGTGTAGATGAAGCCTTGCCTTCAATGCCAGTTGAAATTTTAGGAATGAATGACTCTGCTTATGCTGGTGCTGAATTTATTGTAACAAAAGATGAAGATGAAGCAAAAAAAATGGTTGATTTTAAAAAGAACGACTCCAAAGGTAACAAAATTTTTGCTAAAGACAAAACAACTCTTTTTGATAATGCTAAAGACAAAGACGAATTAAATATAATAATAAAATCTGATGTTCAGGGCTCAAGCGAGGCCTTAAAGATGGCAGTTGAAAAAATTCAGCATAACGAAGTTGAGGCAAAAATAATCCTTTCAGATATTGGCATGATTAACGAAACAGACGTTTCTTTAGCAAAAGCCTCAAATGCGATTTTAATTGGATTCAACGTTAAGCCAAATAGAGAAGCAAAAAAACTAGCCGAAGAGCAAAAAATTGAAATTAAATATTTTAATATAATTTATGAAGCATTAGAGTATGTAGAAAAATCACTATCTGGTCTTTTAGAACCAGATATTAAAGAAACTGTATTAGGCAGTGCGGAAATTAAAAAAGTATTTAAAGTTTCTAATGCAGGTAAGGTTGCAGGATCGAAAGTAATAAGCGGTGAAATAAAAAGTAAATCTAAAGTAAGAATTATAAGAGATGGAATCGTTGTTCACAGTGGAGAAATTTCCTCAATCTTCAGAGAAAAAAATCAGGTGAAAGAGGTTGGCACAGGATTAGAGTGTGGAATAAGCGTAAAAGATTTTATGGATTTTAAGGAAAAAGACGTAATTGAGTCATATTTATCAGAAAAAATACAGAGGACTATATAATGAACAATCAAACATCATCTAGAGCGTATAGTCAGAGGCAACTGAGGGTAGGAGAACTAGTTAAACAAAATCTAGGAGAGTTATTTATTCGAAATGAAGCTAAAATTCCTACTATAAATTCAAAATTAATTACTGTTACAGAAGTAAGAATGACGCCAGACCTTAAAACAGCTAGGGTTTATGTAATTCCATTAGGAGGTATAGACACAAAGGAAACAGTTAAAATCTTGACTGAATACGCTCATCTTGTTAGAAAAGCGCTATCTAAAAGGCTAGATATTAAGTTTCTTCCTAAACTCACATTTGTAGAAGATA
>MDTD01102543.1_pt1 | contig 13959 bp, 11 predicted proteins | sample 811221 | NCBI WGS metagenome assembly MDTD01 (sample SAMN05326646, study PRJNA326480) | marine metagenome | isolation source: seawater | place: Pacific Ocean: South West | collected 2011
GCTTAGATTTTTAAGATCAACAATTGCCGACTACAAAGTGCCGAAAAAAATCATTATTATCAAAGAGATCCCAAAAAATGTCATGGGAAAAACTCAAAAAAATATTTTACGAAAAAGATTCTTATAATCTTTTAAAAAAACGATAAGGGAAAGATGTTGAAAACATCAAATAGAAAAGAATTTCCAAAGCATTCTAGTAGCCAGCATAAATAATATTACCGAAAAGATTTTTTTCAAAGTGTTTCCCGAGACTTTATGAGCTAGGCGAACTCCATAAGGAACTGTTATGAATGTTCCGATCACTATTCCAAACAGAGCGGGCAAATAGACATAGCCTATAGATAGCTCGGGCAGTAGCGATTTACCAAATCCATGGTAAATATAGCCAATAGAGCCTGTCAAAGCTATTGGAAAACCGAGGGCCGCTGAAGTGCCGACTGCCTGAATAATTGGGATTCTGCAGAGAACCATTAACGGTATTGATATAACCCCTCCACCAGCTCCGACAAGGCTGGATACTATTCCAATTACGAAGGCAGCGATTGATATACCGAAGTACCCTGGTAATGACCTTTTAAATGAGCTCTTTGAATCGAAAAAGAGTTGATAGGATGAGAAGTATACAAATAATACGAAGAAAATTGCCAGAGATTTTGTGTCTAGAATTTCAGCTACGAATGTTCCTACAATTGTTCCAATAATTAATCCGCCCATTGTTTTTTTAACAATATCCCAACGAACAACACTTCTTCTATGGTGTTGCCAGACGCTACTTACAGATGTAAAAATAATAGTTGCTATGGTCGTGGCGATTGCTAGATGGAGAATCCTCGCGCTGTTGAATTCCTGGGCATTAAACAAAAAAACTAGTATAGGTACTAATGTAGTACCCCCACCAATACCTAACATGCCAGCGATCAAGCCAACCGCAAGACCGAGCATTACATACCAAACTAACCAATCCACAGTCTAATTACGCATCTTCATAATTTCAGTCCACTCCTTCGCTGTGACTGGTGTAATAGACAAGCGATTTCCTTTTTTTAGTATTTTTAGTGTTGATAATTTCTTGTTTGCCTTAAGATCTCTAAGTGATATTAAATGGAATTTTTCGATAAATTCAACCTCAACATTGAACCACCGAGGTTTTTCTATGGTGGCTTTAGAATCGTAATATTTACTGTTACTATCAAATTGGCTTTTATCTGGTGTCGCTAATCCACTGATGACCATGCAGCCGGCGATCCCTGGCTCCGGACAACTGGAGTGATAAAAGAAAGCTTTATCGCCTAACTCCATAATGTCCCGCATGTAGTTTCTTGCTTGATAATTTCTTACGCCATCCCAAGGTTCTCTACGCTTTGGCCGAGCCTCAAGGTCATCAATACTAAAGACATGAGGTTCGGACTTCATCAACCAGAAATTCATTTCGTTCTCACCTCTAAATAACAAAAAAAATGATAAAACCCCGCAGGTGCCGTTAGGTCAGTATCTTGAACCGTAGGTTCAAGTCGGATAGCCTTCCGGGCGTATCAGGTGCTTCCAGTTGGGATTCACACAACAACGCTCATCAAGTTGGCCGTCCTTTTTTATTTACATTGGTTCAAAAATATTGAAGCCTTGACGAACACCGCAGGGTTTAAAAAAGATCATCTTGTGCCTTTAAAGAACGCTCTATTGAAGTTGTAGCTTCTACAATTCTACTTCGGAGTGCACCAATATCCAAGTTTCCCTCGAGTTTGGTAGTCAGTAGTTCATGAGCTATGTTCAAGGCTGCCATAATGGCAATTCTTTCTACACCAATTACTTTCCCGTTATCTCTAATGCCTTGCATTCTTGAGTCGACAAAACTCACGGTTCTCATGAGCTCTTCTTTTTCTGACTCTTTACAGGCGACACTGAATTTTCGACCTAAAATCGTAATATCGATGCTTGTAGAATTGGTTGTTGTCACAATTCGCTAGTGCTAGATTTGTCAACTAGCTCTTCGAGTTTAGTTATAGCCATGGTTACTTTTCGATTTAAATGATCATTCTCACTTCTCATGGTAGCTATTTGCTGCCTTAGGGCAAGATTGTTCTCTCGTAGCTTGCTACAGGTATCAACCAATAATTCAATCTTTTCTGTTAAAGCTGTAAATTCGGCATCCATTCCTACAATATAAATGAAAAAAACTTTCTAAGTCAACAATTAACAGAGGTTTTTACAACCTTTTTGTACATATGTTCAGTAAAATTTTGTTAATCTTTTTATAATAGGTCTTTGGTTCTTTCGGCGCCACCTGTTGGTGTCTCGAAGGGAGTAGACACATCCACAGTACTCCTGTTGATAGAAATTTTCAGCTTTGGATATTTCAATCATTCGTTGCGCTCCTCCCTTTTTACGCCAGTTAAAGGTCCAATATTCCAAGTTATCAAACCTTTTTGCAGCCCTCTGACCAGAGGAGTTAATTTGATTCATATCTTTCCAGCGAGATATTCCGAGGCTACTGGTGAACAAATTGAAGTTATTTTCAACGGCAAACAAAGCGGTTCTTTCAAATCGCATGTCAAAACACAGAGAACACCTGTGGCCTCTCTCTGGTTCATTTTCAAAGCCCTTGATTCTTTTAAACCAATTATCTGTATCGTAGTCCGCATCGACAAAGGGAACATTTAGTTTTTCACAAAATCGCTTGTTTTCATTTTTCCGCATCAGATATTCCTCCTCAGGATGAATATTGGGATTATAAAAAAAAACGATTTGGTCTAAACCGGAAGCCATAATTGCCTCAATAACTTCACCAGAGCAAGGAGCGCAGCATGAATGAAGAACTATTTGTCGTTCTTGGTTGGGGGTTTTAAGACCTATGCGACGATAGCCTAATTTTGAGAGTTGATTTTTGGAGGGATCATCCATGCCTCCATTATATTGGATGTTGGTTTAAATAGGTATTGTTTTGATTGTCTCTTATATAAACAGGTGGGATAATTTATCATGGACAATAAAAAAAAGGGCACTCTGGTATATTTGAGATTACTCGGCTTTGTCAAACCCTATATGGGGGTTTTTTCTCTTTCAATATTAGGCATGATTTTAATGTCCGCCACGGAGGTAATGCTTCCAGTAGCAATTAAGCCTTTTTTGGATGGCACTTTCATCGATAAAGATCCCAATCTGATTAAATGGACGCCGATTTTTCTAGTTTTACTTTTTTTGCTAAGGGGTGTGGGCGGTTTTTTGGGACAATATGCGGCGGCTTGGGTGGGCAATAGAATAGTTGCAGATCTAAGAGAGAGGATGATTTGCCGTCTTATATCAATGCCCATAAGCTATTTTCACAAAGAAGCTTCGGGTAAGACGATATCGCGATTCACATACGATGTGTCGCAGGTAACTCAGGCCGCCACTCAAGTTCTAACGGTCTTAGTAAAAGACTCCTTGACAATCATCGGACTACTTGCCTATTTGATATATCTCGATTGGAGGTTGACAGCTATAACCTTTATTATGATTCCTCCCATAGCGATGGTTGTGAAATTTTTCAACGCCCGGTTAAGGCAAACAAGTCATGGGACGCAAGCTGCAATGGGTGAACTTACGCAGATAATTCAGGAGGTAATACAGTGTATTAAGGTAGTAAAAATATTTTCTGGCGAAAAAAATGAAAAACGCAGGTTCTCTTCCGCGTCTGAAACCATCAGAAAATGGGTAATGAAACAAACCGCAGCGGCTGTTGGAAATGTTCCGGTAGTCCAGCTACTGGCTTCAGTGGCTACAGCAATCGTAGTTTATTATGTGACTCTCGAGGCCCAGAGTGATGCAACAACCGTGGGAAGTTTTGTTTCTTTTCTTGCCGCGATGTTAATGCTTACAGCACCACTAAAGAGACTAACTGGGGTATCAGAGCACCTTCAGAGGGGTATAGCGGCGGCTGAAAGCGTTTTTTTTATACTCGACTCTGATATAGAGAAGGATAATATTATTTTATTACCGAAAAAAATTGCGGGCGATATGCGGTTTATCGACGTAACTTTTAAGTATTCTGGGTCAGACGCTTCCGCAGTGAAAAATATTAATCTCGCAATCAACCATGGTGAAACTCTCGCTCTAGTTGGCCCATCTGGAGGGGGTAAAACCACCTTAGTTAATTTGTTAGCAAGATTTTACGAGCTTGATGCTGGAAAAATCACTATTGATGGTTTTGATATATCCACTGTAAACCTAGAAAGTCTACGTAAGCATATTGCATTTGTAAGCCAAGATGTTTCCCTTTTTAATGACACTGTTTCGGCAAACATTGCTTACGGGTCTAATAATGCATTTGACTTGGAAAAAGTAATCAAAGCAGCCGACTGGGCCTTTGCCAAAAATTTTATTCTTGATATGCCAAATGGTTTTGATACGATAATTGGGGAGAGAGGTGTGAGGCTCTCGGGGGGGCAGAAACAAAGAATCGCCATTGCAAGGGCTCTATATAAAGACGCATCAATAGTAATATTAGATGAGGCGACGTCTGCTCTCGATTCAGAATCCGAGAGTTTTATCCAAGAGGCTCTTAACTCACTGATGAGGGGAAAAACCTCTATGGTGATAGCACATCGGCTTTCCACCATTGAAAAAGCAGACCGTATTGCAGTTTTGGAGAATGGTGAAATAGAGGAGATCGGAACACACGATAACCTTTTGGAAAAAAATGGAAGATATGCCGATCTTTATAGGACCCAGTTCAGGACTGATGCCATATCAAATGCCAAATAAAAACTCCTCCGTGAATAAGATGCCTAATATTCTCGCTATCTCCGGTCTGGACCCTTCAGGCGGTGCTGGCTTAATAGCCGACATTAAAACAATTAGCGCCTTGAATGGCTTTGGAACGGGAGTGGTTACTTGCTTAACAACTCAGAATACTCAGTCTGTGTTGGCACTTAATTCGGTAAAGCCACAAATTATTCAACAGCAGCTTAGACACCTTTTTTCAGATGTTAAAATTGATGCTGTCAAAATCGGGGTGATGTGTAACGCCTCAATAATAGATGTTGTTGCTGAGGAGTTATCAGTTTACCCCAGCATCCCAATTGTTTTGGACACAGTTATCGAGGCGTCTTCAAATAACAGTTCCTTTCTGGATAGACAAAGTCTAGATGTTCTTTGTGAGAAATTGGCACCGCTTGCTAGGGTAATCACCCCGAATCTAAGCGAGGCGGTTCGAATAATAAAAAAAAATATGCCCCTAACAAAAGAGGAAATGAGGAATATGGCTCGTGAGTTATACGACTTTTTTTTCCTGACAACCGGCAAATTAATTTACCTGAAGGGAGGACATCTTGAGTCCGATTCATGTCCGGATGTTTTATTTGATGGAGTTAAATTTGTTAGTTTAGAAAAAAAAAGAATTAATATAGGCAAGACTCATGGCACGGGCTGTACATTATCGTCGGCGATTGCAACTTTAATTCCCCAAAGCCCCACAGTTTTTGAGGCCTGCAGATTGGCAAAAGAGTATGTTTTTGGGGCAATAAAGGCTGCTGACAGCTTGTCGGCTGGCAATGGAGCAAAATCTTTGAATCATTTTCATGTTTAATTTGGTGAGGAAATACAGCGGGGAGGGTCAATGAGCCTTATCCCAATCCACACCTTGACCAATATCGATTACCAGGGGAACAGAGATCCCGACAATGTCTGTCATAAGGGGCACTAAATTGTCTCTAACTAAATTTAACTCAGCATTTGGCACCTCTAAAACAATTTCATCGTGTACCTGCATAATCATTTTTGTTTTAAGATTTTTATTCTTTAACCATTTATGCACCCTGATCATAGCCATTTTGATCAGATCGGCTGCAGTGCCTTGCATCGGAGCATTAATTGCCTCTCTCTCTGCTGCTTTTTTTCGCGAACCTTTTGATCTAATGTCAGGGAGATACAGCCTACGTCCAAACACTGTTTCAACATATCCTAATTCACCTGCTTGTACTTTGGTATCATTCATATATTTTTTTACACCGGGATATCTTGAAAAATATCGTTCGATGTAGGTTTTTGCCTCGCTGATATCAATATCCAGTTGGTTAGCAAGTCCGAAGCTACCCATGCCATAGATCAAACCAAAATTAATGACCTTCGCCAACCTGCGGTGTTCCCGAGTAACATTATTTTGTGGGATTCCATACATTTCCGACGCAGTGTGTTTGTGTATATCTTGATTTTTATTGAAAGCATTTCTAAGACTTTGATCTTGCGAAAGGTGAGCCATTATTCTCAGCTCAATTTGAGAGTAATCAGCAGAGAGTATCACGCTGTTTTCAGGTGCTATGAAAGCTTCCCTGATCCGCCTACCCTCGCGTGTCTTAACGGGAATGTTTTGAAGATTGGGTTCGCTACTCGAGATTCTTCCGGTCACAGCAACGGCCTGACCGTAATTAGTATGGATACGACCAGTACTAGCGTTGACCATTTTGGGAAGTTTTTCGGTGTAGGTTGTCATAAGCTTACTCAGACTGCGATAGTCGAGCAATCTTTTGGCTAATGGATAATCTAGGGCCAGTTTCTGGAGAACCGATTCGTCGGTGGAGGCTTCGCCACCTGGTGTTTTTTTTAATACAGGTAAACCCTGCTTTTCAAAAAGAACTTCCCTAAGTTGTTTGGTTGAGGATAAATTAAACTCAGTCCCTGTCATTAGGTGAACGTCATTTTTAATTTTTTTTAGGTTATCCGCAATCTCTTTTGACTGATTAACTAGGCGGTTTGAGTCGATCAAAACGCCATTTTTTTCCATCGTAAATAGAACATCTAGGAGGGGCATCTCAATTTCTGTGTATATATTATGAAGCCGGCTTTTAGATTTCAGTTGCTGATATAGTATGGAGTGTAGTTGGAGTGTAAGATCAGCGTCCTCGCAAGAGTATTCCGTAGCTTGTGGTATGGGGACCTGCGAAAACTGTTTTTGAGCTCTGCCTTTTCCTACGATGTCATCAAATTTAATTGTATCAACACCTAGGTGTTCTTTTGCAAGACTATCTAATTTATGTGATTTATGCGATGCAAGCACATAAGATGCTAATAAAGTATCATGTGAAACCCCCCTAATTTTGATTCCATATTTGGCAAGTACATGCATATCAAACTTGATATTTTGCCCGACCTTAAGTTTTTGGTCGTTCTCGAGCCATGGTTTTAAACTTTCCAATACGGTGCTTAATTTCAATTGATTGTTGCAGTTGTCAGCATGGTGGCCGACGGGAATGTAGGCACCTTTATGTGGAGAAGTCGAAATAGAGATACCCACTAAATTAGCTATTTTGGGATTCAATCCCGTAGTTTCTGTATCTATAGCCGCAATTTCAGAATTGTTTAAGATATTTATCCACGCTTTTAGTTTCTCTTTGTCATCAACAATTTCATATGACCTTTGAATTTGGTTTTTATTTTGTGCGGCCAATTTTGGAGTGCCTGAGGGCAATTCTTTATTGATCTCACTTTGAAGTTTTTTTTGAAGGCTTCGCAGTTCATATTTTTCATACAGTTTTTTAATTTGTGGAAAATTCGGCTGTTTTCTTTCAAGATCCTCAAACTTTATATCGAGAGGAATATCAGTTTTTATAGTTACCAGTTTCTTTGCGGTTGCAAGCCAATCTAAGCTACCAGGCAAATTTTTACTACCTCGTCCAGTTATTTCACTCGCATTCTTTACGATGTTATCCAAATCCCCGAACCGCGATAACCATTCACTTGCGGTTTTTGGCCCGCAACCGGGAACCCCCGGAACATTGTCAGAAGTGTCGCCCGTTAGGGCAAGAAAATCTATTATTTGGCTGGGGAGAACACCAAACTTCTTGAGTACCCCTTTCGCATCAACAATTATCTCTGTGTTATTTTTTTGTGGAATAAATTGTTTCACTTTATCGCTGATAAGCTGAGCAAAGTCTTTGTCACCTGAAGAAATTATTACCTCATGGCCGTTACTTTCTGCATTTTTGGCAAGAGTTCCGATAATGTCGTCGGCTTCATACCCTTCTTTTTTTATCAGAGGTAGTCTTAGTGCCTCAAGACATTCAAAGATTGGCTCTATTTGTGGAACTAAGTCATCAGGCATAGGTCCTCTGTTTGCTTTGTATTGCGGGTAGATAGTATGTCTAAAATTTTTTCCGGGTGAGTCAAAGACCACCGCTATAGAGGAAAAATCGATAACATTTTTCAAATGGTTTATCGTGTTAAAAAAACCATATATTGCTCCGGTTGGTGTGCCGTCAAAAGTTTCCAGCTGAATCCTCTGCATGGCGTGATAAGCCCGAAAAACATGATTAAAACCATCAATTAACAATAACCTCTTCATAATTTTACTTTAGAAATATTTCTAGTATCCTTGGTATCATTTAAATCAAATTGTGACCACCACTTTTTAATATACTACATGTCAGTCTTTACTACCATTTCATCCGACGACCTAAAGTTTTGGCTAAAAAATTATTCTTTAGGCGAATTAAGATCGCTCAAAGGCATTGAATCAGGAATCGAAAACACAAACTATTTTGTAAAAACAACAACTGGTCAGTATGTTTTGACTATTTTTGAAAAATTACGTTTCCAAGAATTAAATTATTATCTGAATCTGATGTCGTACCTGTTTGAAAATGGACTTCCGGTCCCTAATCCAATTGAGAATTTGGCAGGCGATCTTGTTAATAATATTAAAAATAAGCCAGCCGCAATCGTTACCCGCCTAGAAGGTAAGCCAGTGGAGTTTCCGAACGCTAGACACTGTGATTCGGTTGGCAAAGTCTTGGCCCGCATCCATCAAGCAGGTTTGTCCTACAAAAGATACATGGTTAATCAAATGGGTTTCTCTTGGGGGCAAAAAATTGTCCCCGCTATATGTCCTTTTCTGGATTCATCAACAGAAAAACTCTTGACCTCGGAAATAAGTTTCCAAGCTAAGCTTGATCGCACTTTGTTTCCCTCTGGCGTAATTCATGCTGATCTTTTTCGGGATAACGTTTTATTCAAAGGTAATAAGCTATTAGGGGTCATAGATTTCTATTTCGCTTGCAATGATGCTTTAGTTTACGATTTAGCAATCGCAGTCAACGACTGGTGTAGAAATGATGTTGATGAACTCGATCTTGACAAAACTCGATCATTAGTAAACGGTTATCAACAAATTAGGCCTCTCGAGAAAGTCGAGACTAATTACTGGTGTATGATGTTGAGAGCAGCAGCCCTCCGTTTTTGGTTATCGAGATTGTACGACTTTCATTTGCCTCGTCAGGGCGAGTTGACTCATGCGCACTCCCCTGATACTTTTCAAAAACTTCTTCAGAACCTCCGTAATCTGCCGAAAAAATACGAAGAATTAATTTTCTAATACGGACTAGTTAATATTTTTGTCATGGCTGGCGTCAAGTGTCAATTTTGCGAAGTTGAGTATTAACCATTTAACCCCGTGGTTTTCAAAATTAATTTGTACTCTTGCCTCTGGACCTTGACCCTCACATTGAAGGATAATTCCCATTCCAAATTTTTGATGTTCCACTATTTTCCCTGCTGAAAACTGGTGATCCGACTTCTTAGATCCATGGATGATCTGATTTTTTATAGAGTGGTTTATGTGGCTTTGGCTTAACTGGTGATCAGTTTTGCGAGATATGTTTTTTTGTGGAATTTCGTCTAAGAACCTGGACGAAATGTTCCAACGAGTTTGGCCGTGGATCATCCGTGATTGAGCAAAAGAAATGTTTAAATTTTTCTTTGCCCTTGTTACAGCCACATACATAAGTCTTCTTTCCTCCTCAAGTCCACTGAAGTCAGCGAGACTATTTTCGTGGGGAAAAAGGCCCTCTTCTAGCCCGGTGAGGAAAACGGTTTGAAACTCTAGACCCTTAGCTGCGTGAACGGTCATAAGTTGTAAAGCTTTTGCTCCATCCACGGCTTGAGTTTCTCCCGCCTCTAGTGATGCATGATCTAAAAAACTAAAAAGCGAGTTAGATTGCCCTGAATCGGACTCAGTAGAAATCGGGTCGAGCTCATCTTTGGACAAAGCTTGCTCCTCCTCGATTTCAAACATTGCACCAGCGTTAATTAATTCCTTCAGATTTTCAATGCGATCAAAACCATCTTTATCATTTTCATAGTGGCTGACAAGGCCACTGTCGTTGATAACCGTTTCGATAATAAAGGCAAGGCTTTTTTGTTCAGTATCAACTCTTAGTTTATCAAAAAGTGCAGAGAACGCTTTAATGGACGCCGCTGCTTTCCCAGAAAGGTCAGTAAAACTTAGTGCTTCAAAAAGGCTGCATTTTTTTATTTCTGAAATTTTATTGATTTTTTCGATGCTCTTAGATCCTATACCACGAGGCGGAAAATTTATTATTCTAAGGAAAGAACTATGGTCCTGAGGATTGAGAATTAGGCGAAGATAGGCCAAGGCATGCTTAATTTCTTGTCTCTCAAAAAATCGTAGTCCGCCGTAAACTTTATAAGCTATCCCAGCTCGAAAAAGAGCCTGCTCGAGAGGCCTAGATTGAGCATTAGAGCGATAAAATATTGCTATATCTTCAAGTTTATGATCATGCGACTCAAGTCTCTTGATTTCCCGCACAATTGAATTAGCTTCCTCCGACTCAGATGGTGCTTCGAGCACTTTTATTTGTTCTCCTTGACCGCTGGATGTCCATAAATCTTTACCAAGCCGATTAACATTATTCTTGATTAGGGCATTAGCGGCTTCTAATATGTGACCTTGGCTTCTGTAGTTTTGTTCTAGTTTCACGGTGTTGCTAACATTAAAGTCGCGTTTGAAATCGGAGAGATTGTCGGATCGGGCACCCCTAAAACCATAAATGGACTGGTCATCATCGCCAACCGCAAAAATCGAATTACTTTTTGAGACTAAAAGACGGAGCCAATTATATTGCAGTTGGTTTGTATCTTGAAACTCATCAACTAAAAGGTATTTAAATCTGTTTTGATAGTGCTCTCTGAGAGCATTATTATTTTTAAACAGCTCATATGTTCGTAAAATCAATTCTCCAAAATCAACCAGCCCCTCAACATCGCAAATACTTTGATAAATTCGGTACACTTTATTGACATGCTGGGTGAACTCGTCAACTTCATCAATTTGATTTGATCTAAGGCCATTATCCTTGGCGGAATTTATATGATATTGGATTTGTTTCGGAGAGATTTTTTCTATATCGATTTTGTTTAATTTGATTACTCGTTTTATTATCGAAATCTGATCATTAGAATCGAGAATTTGAAAACTTTTAGGTAAATTTGCGTCTTTAAAGTGGAGTCGCAACAATCGGTTACATATCCCATGGAAAGTACCAATCCACATTCCTCTTGTGCTGACTGGTAGCATATTGGAGATTCGTAATGACATTTCTTTTGCCGCCTTGTTAGTGAACGTTACCGCTAAAATGCCATTTGGAGTTATTTTTCCACCGTCTATTAACCATGCTATTCGGGTTGTTAGTACTCGCGTTTTACCTGATCCGGCCCCAGCAAGGATGAGTGACGAAATGTTCGGTAATGTAACCGCTTCTTTTTGCTGTGAATTGAGTTTTTGAAGTAGAGCAGACATTTTTAAAGAGAATTTTTAAAAGTGTTTTTACTCTGTTGAATCAAGCGTTGAATTCTTGGAGTTAAAATGATTTTCATCGCCTCACCACCATTTTCTCCGGGAACCACAATGGTATCTTTTCTCGTCATGAATCCGGGTATTTCGTCCAAAAGATCCTGGTACTCTATGGTGTCTACCCTTTTACGGAATCTAATGACTATGAAACTTTCCTCCTCACCGGGGATTGTAGTCTCGTCAAATGGGTTTGATGTATCCACCATCGGAACCCGCTGAAAATTTATATGAGTTTTTGAAAATTGAGGCACGATGTAGTAGACATAGTCGTCCATTCTTCGAAGAATGGTGTTAATGATTGATTCCATCGAATGCCCCCTAAAGTTAATATCGCGGTTTATTTTTTGTATCCACTCAAGGTTTATAGTTGGAGTGACCCCTATCAGAAGGTCCACGTGCTTAGCCATATCGTTGTCTTGATAATGAACCCCTCCGTGTAAACCTTCATAAAACAAAAGATCGGTATCACTTGGGATATCCATCCAAGGGGTGAATGTTCCAGCTTTTTGCCCAAATTTCGCTGCTTTTTCTTCATTGTGTAAATATATTCTCGAAATACCTGAGCCTTTTTCCCCGTAGTTTTTAAATAGTTTTTCCATCTCTTGAAAGAGATTTGCTTCCGGTCCAAAGTGACTAATTCCCCTTCCCGCCGTTCTTTCCCACTCGTCTGCTAGTTGTCTCATTTGGTCCCGTTCATATTTGTGGTAGCTATCTCCCTCAACAATAGCCGCTGTAATGTTGAGTTTCTTAAATATGCTTTCGAAAGTTTTTCTTACTTCGGTAGTGCCGGCTCCCGAAGAACCAGTTACAGCTACTATTGGAAATTGTTTGGACATAAAATGTAAGAGTATTCGATATTAATTTGCACAGAGCTGTAATATTGACCTGCTTTAATTGGTAAAACAAGATTAATTTTTAAAACTCCGTCCTCGTAAACAGATATAATTGCTAATAGACTAAATTTGAAACTTAGCTAAAATGAAAAAAGCGTACAATCCTCAAAAATTAGAAAAGTCTCTGCAGGAAGAATGGGAAGCCAAAGGAAACTTCAAAGCGGTTGAAGATCCTAGTAAGAGGAAATATTATTGCCTCAGCATGTTTCCATATCCATCAGGAAAGCTCCATATGGGACATGTTAGAAACTATACGATAGGCGATGTAATTACTAGGTATCACAGTATGCTTGGTTTCAATGTGCTACAACCAATGGGTTGGGATGCTTTTGGACTTCCAGCGGAGAACGCCGCTATGGCAAATGATGTCCCACCCGCCAGGTGGACCTACGACAATATTTCTTATATGAAAAAACAGCTGAAGTCCCTTGGATTTGCGATTGATTGGTCTAGGGAGGTGACAACATGCAAATCTGATTATTACAAATGGAATCAATGGTTATTTTTAAAAATGCTTGAGAAGGGCTTGGTGTATAAAAAAACAGGGACGGTCAACTGGGATCCAATTGATATGACGGTATTAGCCAACGAACAGGTGATCGACGGAAAGGGATGGAGGACAGGTGCAGAGGTGGAAAGGCGCGAGATCCCTATGTACTACATGCGAACATCTAAATATGCAAACGAGTTGTTAAAAGATCTCGATCAACTGAGTGGTTGGCCCACTCGCGTTAAGACCATGCAGGCCAATTGGATAGGAAAAAGCGAAGGCGTAAATTTGACATTTACTTACAAAATTAATCGTGAAGAGAAGAATCTGAAAGTCTTTACAACCCGAGCGGACACCGTGATGGGAGTCACATTTTGTGCAGTCGCTCCTGAACATATACTTGCAAAAAAAGCGGCTGAGAATCATTCAAAGGTGGCCTCTTTCATAGCATCTTGTGCTCATGGGGGAGTTGCAGAGTCAAATTTGGCCATTGCGGAAAAAAAAGGGGTTTTCACTGGATATTACGTGACCCATCCATTGTCCGGTGCTCAAATTCCAGTCTGGGTAGGAAATTATGTCCTAATGAGCTACGGCGAGGGTGCGGTGATGGGGGTTCCTGCTCACGATGCCAGAGATTTTGAATTTGCAAAAAAATATGATCTCAAAATTTTACCAGTTATAAAATTTGAAACCGGAGAATTTTGTTCTGATAAATGGCAAGATTTTTACACAGACAGAGGTGTATGTGTCAACTCGGGGCCATACAATGGCCTATCTTGCGACCTTGCTATCGAAGCTATTACCAAGGATCTTGTTAAGAAAAAACTTGGTGATAAACAATCACAATGGAGACTTCGGGATTGGGGTATATCCAGACAAAGATATTGGGGTACTCCCATACCCATAATTCATTGCAAAGGATGTGGGGATGTGCCGGTCCCGCTTAATCAGCTTCC
>MDTD01035970.1_pt1 | contig 13954 bp, 13 predicted proteins | sample 811221 | NCBI WGS metagenome assembly MDTD01 (sample SAMN05326646, study PRJNA326480) | marine metagenome | isolation source: seawater | place: Pacific Ocean: South West | collected 2011
CACGGAATAGAAGGGGCAAGTATTGCTGGAGCAGTGGCATTAGCTATTGGGATCGGTATCCAAAATTTCCCTGAAGGATTTGCTGTGGCAATGCCTTTAAGAAGGGCAGGAGCAAGCCGATTTAAGAGTTTTTGGTATGGTCAGCTCTCGGCCATCGTTGAACCAATGGCAGGGGTTGTAGGAGCTTTAGCTGTTATCTATATGGAGCCTATCTTACCTTTCGCATTGGCTTTTGCAGCAGGTGCGATGATCTTTGTTGTGGTAGAGGAGGTCATACCAGAAACACAAAGGGATAAATACACAGATATTGCTGTTCTAGGTTTTATAGGTGGTTTCCTTGTGATGATGATTCTAGATGTTGCTTTAGGTTAGTAACATTTATTCTTTAAATAGTTCCGTCATGATTTTTCCATTGCTGTTAGGTAGCTCAAAATGAAGAAGCTCTGCAATCGTAACAGGAATGTCAATCAATTCTCTTTCAGTAGAAACAATTGTGTTCTTTTTAAAGTCTGGCCCAAATGCGTATAAATTGATGTGCTGGCATCCATCGCAAGGATCTCCATGTGAACAAAATCCATCTGCCACACCGTCTGAATGTCGTCCATGGTCGTTAGTTACAAAAACCGTTGTTTTACCCTGATAAATAGAATCGGTTTCAACAAAGTTGATGATTTCATAGATGTAATTATCAATATCTTTAATGCCCTGACTGTAGGCCTGCCAATCACACATATGACCAGAGTAATCAGGTTCTCTGAAATTAATTACCGTAAGATTTGGATGATGTGTTGCGAGAATATTGAGCGTATTCTCGAAGGTAATGCTGTCCTTTCGATATCCACTAGATGCACCACCGCCATCAATTCCGCAATCTGAACTTGGTAAAAATTGATTTAGCCAATTTGGATTTGAACAATTACCAATGACCTCTACTTTTCCCTTACTTGCAATTACCCAGCTTTTGTTTTGAGGTGCATTATTGGCTGCTCTCCATAGTTGAAAAATCGAAGGGTGTTGTGGAAATTCCGTTCCTCCATTACTTATATCCTGATAAAACCCTGAACCGATAGCAGTATGACCAGGAACCGTAAAGGTTTCTCCGTAGCTGAAAAATTGCTCGTTGATTACTCCTTTGGGAGCAAGGTCATTTGCCATTCTCGGAATATTTTGATGACTAGGGTCTCCCCAGGTTTCTGAGTATCTAGGACCGTCCATGACAATCACAATCACATGTTCTGTATCGTATTGTCTCGGTTCAACTATATCCTTTGTACAGCTTGCGAAAATAAAAACAAGCATCGGAAAGAGCCCAATAATCTTATTCATTTCAAACATATTTCAGTTGACCTAAAGGTACAATTTATAATATTAACCTAATATGTTCCATCCTAAATCAGGCTGGATATAGCTTACAATTCGATTTCAATTGATTTTTCAGTTGAGTAGGTTATTTTCGCTACATTTATTTGAAAAAGAATGATTTATGAAAAATTTATTGCTTGCCCTATTATTATTGTTTAGTCCATTTTCAGGAAAAACAACCATACACGAAATTATGGTCTGGAATGGATACATGCAGTTTTTACCCTCTTCATTAGAAATGCAATTGGGAGATACTATACATTGGCTTCCACTTGATTTTCCTTCAATGATGCATACGATTACATCAACCAATATTCCAGAAGGAGCAGAAGCATTTGATGAATTATGGCAAGCTCCAGCTGATACATTCTTTCAATATATACCTGCCGTAACTGGATTATATGAGTATGTCTGCACACCTCATATCCCTATGGGAATGGTTGGTTCTTTTACTGTTTTACCTCTGGTAGCAGGAGGTATAAAAGATTCTTGGGAAAACGATATGCTTGTTTATCCAAATCCTGTTTCTGATATTCTTTACTTACGTTCTGCTCCGAAAGATTATCGATTTCGATTATGTAATACTCAAGGAACAGAGGTGATGTCTGGAAAAATAGATGAATTCATCGATGTTTCGAAATTAGGTAAAGGGTCTTATGTACTAGAAATTTTTGGGGATAGGCCTCGTGTTTTTTATTTCAAAAAAATAGAATAGGTATTACTTTATTTCAATACTTTTTCAAATGCGTTTCGAGGGCTTCCCCGAAAGTAAACTCTGCCACAGAATTGATACCCCAAGGTTTCAAATATGCGTTTCATGGGTTCGTTGTCATGATTTGTATCGGCTTTAATACTATATATTTTTTTGTCTAAGGCATAAGCTTCAATCGAAGTCATCATTTTTTTTGCATATCCCTTTCCCAAATGGTTTTCCGAAATCGCCACGCGATGAAACACCACGAAATCATCATTGGTAATCCATTCACCCTCTAATCGTTCGTATTCAGGTTCATCATTAATGAGAACGGCTGTGTAACCGATAACGGTTTCTCCCTCTGTTAGCACATAACCCTGCTTATGTTCGATATCATGCGTAATGACCTCGGGATTGGGGTATCCATCTTGCCATTGGTTGCTGCCTTCTTCTTTTCTTCTTTGAATGGCTTGCTGGATTATATTCCATATTTCCGGTAAATCGTCTATAACTGCCTCTCGGAAGGTATTTGCTTTTTCTTTCTGATCAGTCAATATTATAGGCTTTAAGTTGCTTCTCCATAATCGGCAAAAATAAAAAAGGTAAATAAGATAGAATCAACATGGCTGGATATCCATAGGGCAGCATGGGACTCTCATCTCTCGATTCCAAAACTTGATAGGGTTTGGCTCCCATGTAATGGTGGTCGGAATGACGTGTGAGCTCGAATAGAATTACCCGACCAAGGATATGATCAGAGTTCCATGAGTGCGTTACTTTTACTCCTTCATAAGAGCCATCTGCTTTTTGTTTTCGACGCAAACCATAATGCGAAAAGTAATTCTGTCCCTCCAAAATGGAGATTCCAAAAACACTAGCCACAAAATAAAGTAAGGCAACCTGTACTCCAAAAAAGAAATAGATCAATGCAATAAAGGACCAGGGCAGAAGAGTGTACAAAATCATGGGGTTTAACCACTGATTTTTTTGTTGTGCTTTCAGTTTTTGAGCTTCGAGTCGCCATGTTTTGAAATATCCCCCAATTTGAGATCGAATCGCAAAAAAGTAAAAGATATCTCCTTTTTTTGCAGAGGTTAAATCATTCGGTGTAGCTACATCTCGATGGTGCCCGCTGTTGTGATAGGTCATAAAATGATTTTGCATTGAAGTTGTCAAAAGAACATGTGCCATAAAGACCTTAAAAGGTTTATTCGTTTTATGACCCAATTCATGGCCCCCATTGATTCCGTTGACCCCCAAAATAGTCCCCATCATCAATACATATGCAATGACATCGGAAGTTGGAAGGTTTGTTGTAGATACAGATATCAAAAACTGATAAATAACGAAGAGGTGAAGTGGCACCATTAGAAATAAAATGTAATCATAGAAGCGATCATTTTTGGCTTGCTTTTTTTCTATTTTATTAAAATTGTAAGAGTCTTTTGGAATAAAGTTTTCCAAAATAGGAACAAAAATATAAAGTACGAAGACTCCGGTGTAGGCGTATATTCCCGTCATATTGAAGGAAAATATGGCCAATAAGGGACTTATGTATGTCCCGAGATATTTAAGTTTTCCCATGGTTTAGTTTTGCACCATATAAAGATAATGTAAATCATTTGATTTAAAATAGATTGGGAGATATTCTGTTAGAAGCACATTTATCAGGGTGTAACGACCTGAATGGTTTCTAATTGATCGTCACAAATATGAATCTCTACGGGCGCTCCTTTAAATACATTTACTGATAATGAAGCAGCAACTGCTTTGAACAGACTGATATTCTTTTGATTTTTTTCGAATTCTTTTCTCATAACCATTCTGCATTGATAGGTTTTATCTGTTTTATTGAGCTGTACAGTTTTTTTTTCTCCGTTGGCGTATTCGTTCGCAATAAAATAGGCACCAAGAGCATCTGCTTCGGCTTCTGTCACAGCATCAGTGTAGAACAACTGAACACCATCAAAATTCTTTTCTTTACCGTGGTTTGTACCACAAGATGATAAAACAAAAGCAATTATTACAAAAGGTAAAAAAGTTTTCAGAAAGGTTTTATTTTGGAGTTCTCTCAAATTTAAAAATTTTAATAAATAAATTTAAGGCTGTTATGACAACGATTTACTTTTATTTATGTTCTTTTTGGGTGACGAATTATCCTTTCCACATGTAGATCGGGCCAATGAATACGGACTATTGGCTGTAGGGGGTGATTTATCAATGGATCGCTTGAAATTGGCCTATAGGTCGGGCATCTTTCCTTGGTATTCAGAAGGTCAACCCATTTCGTGGTACAGTCCAGACCCTCGCATGGTGTTGTTTCCAGATGAGTTGAAAATATCTAAAAGCATGCGTCAAATTATTCGTTCCAAACGTTTTAAGGTCACTTTTAATCAGGCCTTTGAAAAGGTGATTTCCAACTGCAAAAACATCGATCGCAGTCGGCAAGACCAGGACGGGACTTGGATTACTGATGAAATGCAGCAGGCTTATATCAAACTACATCAAGAGGGTTTTGCCAGATCGATTGAAGTGTGGGAGAATAATGAGCTTGTTGGAGGACTCTACGGGGTCGAGATGGGGTCGGTGTTTTGTGGAGAAAGTATGTTTAGTAAGGTTAGCAATGCTTCCAAAATGGCTCTTATCGCTTTAAGTGAAAATAACAACAATCCATATATCTTAATTGATTGCCAAGTCTACAACGAGCATCTTGCAAGTCTAGGCGCTCGAGAAATTTCTAGAGAAAGGTTTTTAGGGTATCTGCAGCTGCAGGTATAAAATGTTTCTTATTGGTTTAATAATACATGAATGTAAGTTGAAGTAATGAACTTTACATAAGTCGTTCGTGTTTACAATACACAATAATCAATTATGCTGAGCTTTTCTGTTTACACCAACAAAAAATCAAACAAATGGGTCACTTTCATCCATGGTGCTGGAGGAAGCAGTTCAATATGGTTTAGACAGATCAGGGCTTTCAGAGAAGAATTCAACGTCCTTTTGATAGATCTTAGAGGTCACGGAAAAAGTAAAAGCAAAGATAATGATAAACCAAGTAAAGAATATACTTTTAAGGATATTTCCAATGATATTCTGGAGGTATTGCATCATCTTAAAATAGAGAAGTCACATTTCATTGGTATTTCTTTAGGAACTATTTTAATCAGGGATTTAGCCGAAAGAAATCCTGAAATGGTCGAAAGTATGATTATGGGTGGTGCCATTCTCAAGCTGAATACGCGATCTAAATTTCTAATGGGCTTTGGTAATGTTTTCAAGTCAGTAGTGCCCTACATCTTTTTATACAAGCTCTTCGCCTTTATCATTATGCCTAAAAAAAACCATAAAGAATCGCGATTGCTCTTTGTGAAAGAGGCAAAAAAATTATACCAAAAAGAATTTTTAAGGTGGTATAAGCTGACCGCAGAGCTCAAGCCTCTATTGAGATTGTTTCGATTGAAAAACTTAAACATTCCCACCTTGTATGTAATGGGAGAGCAGGACCATTTGTTTCTTCCTCCAATAAGAAAAATTATAGCCGATCACAAAAGCGCTCAGCTACATGTGATTAAGAACTGCGGGCATGTAGTGAACGTCGAGCATCCAATCGAATTCAATGAAAAGGTTTTGGCTTTTTTAAAATCCCTTTAAAAGAAGAAAAATCCACACTCAAAATCATTTAGCAAAAAGCTGATCGATATTTTTAAAAGCTTTAAATTCTAATGCATTGTTTTCTGGGTCTAAAAAAAATAGCGTGGCTTGCTCACCCACCTGTCCTTCAAAACGGATGTAAGGCTCAATCACAAATGCAATCTTTTTTTCTTTAAGCTGATCAGCCAATTCAGTCCATGCATCCCATTCGAGAACCACTCCAAAATGAGGTACGGGAACATCATGACCATCTACGGGATTCGAAATGGGTTGATTCGAGGCATCGAAACCTGGTTTTTGATGAATCACCAGCTGGTGACCAAAGAGATTAAAATCCACCCAGTGCTCTGAGCTTCTTCCTTCGGAACAACCAAGTATGTCTTTGTAAAAAGCCCTCATGACCTTCAGGTCTTTTACAGGTATGGCGAGATGAAATGGATTCATAGTTGATGGGTATTAGGTTCCACAAAATGTCTGGTAAGAGGCGTCAAAACCTGTCGGTGTTCTTTCATATAGCAATTCGTCAGGTTTCGAATCATAAGGATTTGATAACAATTTCAATAAATCATAAAAAGGCATCATATCACCATCGACTCCAGCTTCTAGGGCATTTTCTACCCAATGGTTTCTTGGTATAATCCTAGGATTGAACTTTTTCATTTGTTCTAAGTCTGGATTTCTATGCTTCCAAGCTTGAGTCCAGGATTTAAATTCCTCTTGCTCGAATAATGACTGCTCCAATGTTTGGTCTTTTTCCAAAGCAATAAACAATTGTGTGTAATCAGCCTTGTGCTCTTCCATGAGTTTCATCAAATCATTCACCAAATCTCGATCTTTTTTATTCGAATTCACAATACCCAATTTATTAAACATCATGTTGTACCATTGGTCTACAAATCGCTTTTGAAATTCATTCAATAAACTTTTGGCAAGCTTCACGGCCTTTTCTTCGTGGTCTGAAATCAATGGCAGTAGTGCATTTGCAAAAATAGTAAGATTCCAATGTGCGATATAGGATTGATTCACGAAGGCATATCTCTTATTTGTGTCAATGGAACTAAATACTGTTTTTGGATGGTATGCATTCATAAATGCGCATGGACCATAATCGATGGTTTCACCACAAATACTCATATTGTCTGTGTTCATCACTCCATGAATAAAGCCAATACGCATCCAATTCACAACCAAGTCAATCTGTTCGCACATCACGACTTTTAAAAGCTCCAAATATGGGTTTTCTGTCTTCACAATTTTGTGGTAATGTCTTTGAATGGTATAATCTGCTAAATATTTCAGCTCTTCGATACTTCCAAAATTTCGAGCAAACTCGAAAGTACCGACACGAATGTGGCTGGATGCAACCCGGGTCAGTACAGCACCTTCGTGAATCGGGCCTCGATATACTTGCTCTCCTGTGGAGACTACTGCCAGACTTCGAGTGGTTGGAATTCCTAAAAAATGCATAGATTCACTAATTAAGTATTCTCTGAGCATAGAGTATAATGTAGCTCTGCCATCTCCTCCACGAGAGAAAGGTGTCCGTCCAGAACCCTTAAGCTGAATGTCAAATCTATTTCCAATCGAATCAATTTGTTCTCCCAATAAAACGGCTCTTCCGTCTCCGAGCATATTGAAGTGGCCAAATTGATGACCTGCGTAGGCTTGCGAAAGTGGCGTTGTCCCTTTTGGAACTTTATTTCCTGAGAAATAGTCAGCGATTTTTGCCTTTTCTTTCTTCAAAAAATCCAGCCCCAAGTCATGAGCCAATGATTCGTTGAAAAGGACCAGTTCAGGTTTTTTTACAGGAATTGGAGCTTGAAGATTGTAAAAAGTATCGGGCAACTTAGTGTAGGTGTTTTCAAGTTGCCAGCTGATTTTTTTCATTTTACTTTATTTATGATCTGGTCTCTATTAAAAGATTGAAGTCCATTGAAAATAGTCTTATTTTTTGTTTTTAACGTGTTTTTCAAGCCATTGATCTTGCTCCCATAAAAGGTGTAAAATGCTTTCTTTAGATCGGTAACCATGGCTTTCTTTTGGTAGAATAACGAGCCGTACTGTAGCCCCTAATCCTTTGAGGGCGTTGAAGTAGCGTTCACTTTGCATTGGATAAGTACCGGAATTGTTATCCGCTTCTCCATGAACTAATAGTAATGGCTCATTCATTTTTTCAGCATGCATAAATGGAGACATGCCGTTGTATATTTCAGGAGCTTCCCAATAATTTCTTTCTTCACTTTGAAACCCAAATGGAGTTAATGTTCTATTATAGGCACCGCTTCTGGCGATTCCCGCGGCAAATAAGTCAGAATGTGAAAGGAGATTGGCTACCATAAAGGCGCCATAACTATGTCCACCAACGGCAACTCTGTCCCTGTCCACATACCCCAGCTTGTCTACGGCATCAATGGCCGCTTTTGCATTGGCAACGAGTTGTTCTCTAAACGAGTCATTGGGTTCCTCATCACCATCTCCTATAATCGGGAAGGAGGCATCATCAAGTACGATGTATCCTCTCGTGACCCAATATACCATGGAGCCGTAATATGGGTATGTAAATTCATTTGGATTCTTGGTGTTTTGGCCTGCACTTGATTTATCCTTAAATTCTGTGGGATAAGCCCACAAAATCATAGGGTTTTTTTCTTTCTTGTTTTTATCGTATCCGATCGGTAGATACAAGGTTCCTGAAAGTTCAATACCGTCTTCACGTGAGTAGCTGATCACCTTTTTATCGACATTTTGTAGGCTCTTGAACGGGTTTTCAAAATGGGTAATTTGATCAATTTTCTTAGCTCCAATCGTTCTGAAATAATAGTTTGGATACTCGGTTGGCGATTCAATTCTTACGAGTAGCTTTTTCTTTTTGGGATCATAATTGCTAATGTCTTCGACTTTATCGGTATAGGTCGATTGATAAACTCTTTTCTTTTTTCGGCTCTTTAGATTTAATTGATCCACAAATGGGAATTGCCCATCTTTTGTATATCCATCGCCGATTGAGAATGCTTGGTTATTTACGATGGTCAATATCATGCTACCCATATCATTTCTTTCCATAATGAAACTGCCCGGATCACTATATCGGTCTTGATAATTTCTATCGTGAAGTACAATGGGGGCTTTGGATGCATCCGACGGGTTGAAAAGATACGTTTTTGTATTTCTTGTATTCCACCAATAATCATAAGCAATAGCAACCTCATCTGTTCCCCACTGCACGTTATAAAATCGATTTATGGTTTTTAGAATACTCTTTCCATTCGATTTGAATGGAGCTTCTAATTCAAACATTTCGTCACGATGCTCGACTTTGATTGCTGGGTCACCTCCATCTAAAGCCATTATATAAGTTAAAGTGGAAGGCTTGTCATTTCGCCAACTAAAATTTCGTTTTCCTGTTCGTACCGCCATAAAGCCTTGGGGAAGGTCTTCTATTAAAGGTACGTCTAATACGGTTTCAACTTCCACTCCTTCTTTGGTGTAAATCCTCGTTTTAGAAGGAAATCGCCCATAGGGAACCAAATATGAAAAAGGCTTGTTTATGGTAACGATCATCACATAATTTCCATCAGGCGAAAAGGTTAATTCTCTGTATAAATCAGCTCCCAGCCATTTTTCCTTTGAACCATCTAATGAAACTTTATAAATCTCTGACATGGCTAATTGTTCAAAATTATGCTCGTCATTCTTGTTTTTGAGTAGATCTTGATAGGTTCTGTTTTGTGCTTTTTTTCCGTCATTAACAGAAATAGTAGGCCCTATGGGTACTGTCGTTTTTGTATTGATCAACGGTTTTCTGTTTTTTGAAATCATCTTCACCAATAGAGATGCTCCATCTTCAAACCAATGTATCACATTGCCAATATTGGAATTGAGGTAGGCCCCAGTGATTTTTGAAACCGAGGCCGATTCAATATCAAGAACCCAAAGTTCAACCCCATTTGAAGTTGTATTTGTTAAGGCAATTTTACTTTGATCAGGTGACCATTTAAAGTTGGTGAGTTTTGGATTTTCGGGTAGTCCTTTAACCTGAACAATTTTCGCTTCTTTTTGATTCAGCTTTTTAAGTTTGACATTATTAGTGTAAGTCACTCTGCTCCCAATATTGGTTTTTGGATCAATCCTTAGCCCTCCTAAACGCATTTCCTCCTTTGATAATTCTTGTATGGATTTATAGGAGTTTCTGTAAAGTAAAACCATTTGGCTTTTATCATCATTCATTAACACACTTGGTGCTCTTTCAACATCAACAAGATCGAGAATTTCCTTTGGCGGTTTTTGATACATTGAACTGTTCTGAGCAAAAGATGTTGTTGTCAGTGCTATGAGGGAAATGCTTAATAGGTGTTTCATCATTATGTACTAGTATTCATTAATAACTTAGAGCTAAAGATATATCTATTGTTATTCGGCCGTTTACCTCTAGGTTTATAAAGCTTTTTGTTAATTTTATATACAAATTCAACATGCTTTAAAAAAAATTAAAGCTGACCAATGTTTATTTAAAAAAACAGAAACTAAGAGCAAATCGTCATTTCAGTAACTTTTAATATTTTTCTAACCTCGTCAAGAGTTGGTGCTTCAGCATATACGCGAAGTACAGGTTCCGTTCCCGAAGGGCGTATCATCACCCAACGCTCATCATCTAAGAAATATTTAAAACCGTCAATGGTCTCTACATTGCGGATTTGATAATCGCCAAATGCCTTATAAACATTATTTTTACAATTGCTAATGATCTGTTGTTTTAGCGTTTCGGTAATGTGAAGGTCACTTCTTTCAAATTTGAATGGACCCACCAATTCATATACTTCATCGATGAGGTCGTCTAATGTTTTTCCGGATTTTGCCATGAATTCCCAAATGATTAAACCCATCCAGATTCCATCTCTTTCCGGAATATGTCCTTTAACAGCGATACCTCCCGATTCTTCTCCACCAACCACAATATCATCCTTAACCATGATAGAGGCAATTTCTTTAAAACCAATTTTTGTGGTGAATACTTCAAGTCCGTAGTGCTTGCACAATTTGTATACTCTCGGTGTGACACTAAATGCAATGGCCACTTTTCCAGTTTGCTTCTTGTACTTAACCAAGTAGTGAATCAATAACAAAATAAGGTGGTGTGAATCAATAAATTCACCTTTGCCGTTGTACATTCCAATTCGGTCAGCATCTCCATCTGTAGCTAACGCACAATCAACACCTGGGTTAGCTTTGATGTATGCTTCCAGTTCTTTTAGGTTTTTTCCAATTGGCTCTGGAGCTTGTCCGTAAAAAGAAGGATTGTATTCACAATGCATCAATTTCACATGAGGTAAAATTCTTGGTAAAACCCTCTGACCTGCACCGTACATGGCATCATACATCAAATTCATCTTTGAGTTTTGAATGGCATCTAAATCAAAATTGGCTTTGACATGCTCTACGTACATTGTTTCAATATCATCCACAAGCAATTTTCCAGAATTCTTATATTCATCAAGATCAATTTGTTGGTAGGCAATTGAGCAAGAGTTGGGTATGAGATCTTCGACCTCTTTCACATGTTCTGGTGCTAATGGTCCTCCGAAGTCAGCTTTCAGCTTATATCCATTGTAAGTTGGAGGATTATGACTTGCTGTAAGCACAACTCCAATTTGACAATTGAATCGATTGGCCGCTAAAGAAACCATAGGGGTAGACGCAAATCCTTCCGACATTCTAACATTGATACCTTGACTCAAAAATACCTTAACACAGGTATCCATAAATAATGCTCCACCAAATCGACAGTCGTGACCGACAAATACAGTCGGGTTATCGTAGTTTTGGATTAACCATTTTCCAGTTGCTTCACTTACTCTAGCAACATTTTCTACTGTAAATTCTTTGGCTATAATTGCTCTCCATCCGTCTGTCCCAAACTTAATTGTATCCATTTCTTATTTTTTAAATTCTTTAATCGTACTTTCAATGATACCAATACATGTATCGAGTTCTTCTTCAGTAATAACAAGCGGTGGGGCAAAACGAATGATGTTTCCATGGGTTGGCTTGGCCAGCAATCCGTTTTTTTTCAGAGCAACACATAGATCCCAAGCTGTTGTGCTTTCTGGAGTATCATTGATAATAATCGCATTTAACAAGCCTTTTCCTCTAACCTTTGTTACAAGATCATAGTTGTCAATAATTGCATTCATTCCCGCCCTAAATTTTTCTCCCAATACATGAGCATTATTAGCAAGATCCTCTTCAATAACCACTTCCAATGCTTTTCTTGCTACTGCGCAAGCTACAGGATTTCCTCCAAAAGTAGAGCCGTGCTCTCCTGGTTGAATACAGAGCATGATATCATCATCTGCTAAAACTGCTGAAACTGGAAATACACCCCCGGATATTGCTTTTCCTAAAATAACCATATCAGGACGTGCCTCTTCATAGTCCGTGGCTAACATTTTTCCTGTTCTTGCGATTCCTGTTTGAACTTCGTCAGCAATGAATAAAACATTGTTGGCAGTACACAAATCTCTAACGCCCTTCAGATATCCTTCATGTGGCACAACAACACCAGCTTCTCCTTGAATGGGTTCTACCATAAAGGCAGCCACATTTGGATCTTTCAAAGCTTCTTCTAAGGCCTTGAGGTCATTGTATGGAATAAGCTCATAGCCAGGCATGTATGGTCCAAATCCGTTGTATGAAACAGGGTCATCTGAGCTCGATATTGCAGCTAAGGTTCTTCCCCAAAAGTTGCCTTTGGCAAAGATGATTTTAGCTTTATTTTCAGGAATACCTTTTTTTATATAACCCCATTTTCTCGCTAACTTGTTTGCTGTCTCACCTCCTTCAACTCCCGTGTTCATAGGCAGTACTTTATCATATCCGAAAAGAGAGGTAATGAATCGCTCGTATTCTCCGAGAATATTATTGTGAAATGCTCTTGATGTTAAGGTGAGCCTCGAAGCCTGATCGTTGAGTGCTCCAATAATCTTCGGGTGACAGTGTCCTTGATTTACTGCAGAATAAGCAGAAAGAAAGTCAAAATATTTTTTACCATCAACGTCCCATACATGAACACCTTCTCCTTTGGAGAGGACAACGGGTAGGGGATGGTAGTTGTGCGCGCCGTATTTTTCTTCTATTTCAATAAATTGTTCTGTCTTTCCCATGATTCTTATATTTTTTCAACTCCGCAAAAATAGTAAAATGTCTTTAGACTGAATGGCCTAATCATTACTGTCTCTTACCACTGAAAGGCTTCGTCTTTCAGCCATTGTTCTTGAACTCTCAGTGTTTGCTCTATAACATCTCTTACGCATGCCTTACCTCCTTCCGAAGGCGATTGATAGTCAACAACTCTTTTGACATCAATTGCCGCATCTTGAGGGCATGAGGAAACCCCTACTTCTCTCATTACAGGAATATCTGGAATATCATCTCCCATATATAAAACCTGTTCATTCGTAAATTGATATTTGTCTTGTAGTTCTTTGTACACTTTTAACTTATTGCTTGATCGCAAATGAACTTCCTTAATTCCTAACTCTATGAAGCTCTTTTTGAGGTCTTCAAAGTGACCTCCTGTTATGATGAATATGTTATAACCCAATTTTGCTGCATATTGCAAAGCATAGCCATCTTTGCAATTTAAGGCACGCACGATTTCCTTTTCTATAAAGTAAATTTTACCGTCGGTCAACACACCATCTACATCAAAAATAAAGGTGTTTATTTTGTTCAATTTAATTTTGTAGTTCATTTGGATTTCATTGATTTAATAATGCTCTCGCTTAGCACTTTATAGACTTCTTTAGTATTGTCATTTAGCATTTCTTCATGCTTTTTAAGTACAGAATAATCCTCTCTAGAGGCTGGCCCTGTTTGTTTATTTAAAATATTTTGGGACAGTGTAATGTCTGTAGTTTTATGAATTAAAGGTTTAAGTATATTCCAATTCAGTTCACGCGACTTACTTTCGGTTTCTGCTAGGTGCGCTATATGGGTGATGAAATTATTGATAAATACGGCGACCAAGTGGTAATCTTTTCGTTTTTTCGAGTCACATATTTCGGTTTTGATTTGACAATGTGTGCACAATACATCAATAAGTTTGGTGATAATTTTGTTTTTGGTCTCAATCAAAATTGGAAAAGAAAAAAAGGCATCTGATTCAGCTCCATTAAAGTTTTGCAATGGGTAAAAAACGCCAGTATTGACATGTTTGATTTCATCCAGCTCAATACTACCTGCTGTATA
>MDTD01070992.1_pt1 | contig 13949 bp, 12 predicted proteins | sample 811221 | NCBI WGS metagenome assembly MDTD01 (sample SAMN05326646, study PRJNA326480) | marine metagenome | isolation source: seawater | place: Pacific Ocean: South West | collected 2011
GGCGGGGTTGTCGGCGCTCAGCGTCGACAACCCCGCCGACATCACGCCTGGCCGGGGGCGAATCCGGTTTCGGTGAGCGCATCGAGCACGTGCAACGGGTCGGTGCCGAGGTCCCAGCGGCTCAGTACGAGCAGCCGGTCGTCGGTCGTGTCGATCTCCAGCAGGCGTACCTTGCGCCCGATGCGGCGGAACTCGGTGATCCGGATCAGGGCGATGTCAGCTCTGGTGAGTTCCCGCCGCCGCCACCAGCCGCGGTAGACCAGGACGGCATCGTCGATTGCCAGTTTCGGCCGAGCGCGCCACGACATGGCGGCAAACAGCAGCAAACCGACGGCGGCGGTGCCGATCAGAATGCGTCCCGGCACGTCTGTGACCAGCGTCACAGCGCCGACGCCGAGGAAAACACCGAGCATCGCGGCTCCGACGAGGCCCGCGGTCGGCGGACCCCACGAAGTTTGCTGGGCGGACATTTCACCCTCTCCTACCGCGGACAACGGGGTTATCCACAAGTGCTATCCCCAATGGGGATGAATCACAACCGTGTGATCTGGTGACTGCCGCGTAGCGCCGGCGGTAACGCGAAGCGACCAAGATGAATTCATTCAGCCGCCGCCGCGGGTTACCGCCACCGCATCGTGAGCAGCAGCCCCGTGATCATGAAGGCAAACGCGATGGCGTAGTTCCACACATTGAGGTCGGCCATCCACTGGAGGAAGCTGGGAGCGTCGGGTCCGTTGCCGGCCAGCTGGAACACGATGAGCCACACCAGGCCGAGCAACATCAGACCCACGAAGAGGACGACGAACCACATGCTCGACGGACCCGCCTTGACCTTCACCGGTGTCCGGCTCACCGGGTTGATGGTGAAGTCGTTCTTCTTACGGACCTTGGACTTGGGCATGCGAACCTTCGGACGATCGGCGTCGCACCGGCCGCCGGTGTCCTAAAACCACCGGTTGGTGCGACGATGTGTAGGCAAAGCCTAACGTAGCCGCCGATCTGCTCCCAGGAGATGAAGCCCATGCCGGACTCGACGCCGTCGCGACCGACACGGTCGGCGTGGCGCTGGGGTGTGCCGGCAGTGTGTGTGGCCGCGGGGTTGCTGCTCGGGGTGACGCACAGCGTATCGGGGGGCGACGAGATCCGGGGCAGTGACGCTCCCCGGTTGGTCGATCTGGTGCGCGAGGCACAGCAGTCGGTGGATCGGTTGACCGCCAAGCGTGACGCCGCCGCCGACGCGATCGCCAACCATCACGGCGGCACCCCGTCGTCGGCGGCGGCGTTGGAGGCGATCACCCGCCGCGGAGATGCCCTGGCCGGTGCCGCCGGGTTGACCCCGTTGCGGGGCCCGGGCCTGGTCGTGACGCTCGACGATGCGCAACGCGACGCCCAGGGCCGTTTCCCGCGTGACGCCTCCCCCGACGACCTCGTCGTCCACCAGCAGGACATCGAGGCGGTGCTCAACGCCATGTGGAGCGCGGGAGCCGAGGGCGTTCAGGTGCAGGATCAACGCATCATCGCGACGTCGGCTCCGCGCTGCGTGGGCAACACCCTGTTGCTCAACGGGCGCACCTACAGTCCGCCCTATGTCATCTCGGCGATCGGTGATGCCGCGGCGATGCAGGACGCGTTGGCGGCTGCGCCGATGGTGACGCTGTACAAGCGTTATGTCGATCGATTCGGGCTGGGCTACAGCGAGGAGCAGCGCGACGTCGAGCTCGTCGGGCACACCGAGCCGGTCCGGATGGAGTACGCGGAGCCGATGGGCCCACTCGGTTACTGAATAGACGGCCTCGAAAATTAGCTGTCGACTAGCGCTTCTGTGTTCCTCCTGATATACAGATTTCGCTGTTCGGACAGCAAGCGCTGTTCTGAATGCGATTGTCCGCTTGCGGCTGTGCTTCGGGGGAGGGCCATGCCATATTTTCGTACACCGATGTCGTTTGCTCAATTGAACGTCCAGTGAACTCGCGGCGATCTGTCGGCCGTCACCGACGACGCCCCCGGCGCGGTCGCAGGGGAGCAGTGGCCGCCACGTTGTCGACGTCGGCGGCACTGGCCCTGTCGTGGGCGCCGTCGGCACTCGCGGCCACTGTGCTGGTGGCCGAAGGCACCGCCCAACCCGCCGGGACGGCCCAGACCGCGTTCAGCGGGGCCTTCTGTGCCCACAACACCTGCCGCTCGATCAGGAATGCGCGTCACCCGTTCGGCGTCGCGATGGGGTCACAGCAGATGCAGGCCGCCATCGACGCCACCCAGGGATCGCTCATCGTGATGGGGTTCTCCCTCGGCGCGGCGTCCGTGTACGACAGGATGCGGGCCTGGGAGAACGAACCGGACATCGCTCCCGACGTCGACCGGCTCACACTGATCGTCACGTTCGGAAATCCCGAGAACAAGTACGGCGGCGACGACCGCAAGAACTCCTACGCCGGCCTTCCCGAGGCGCAGCCCTACCAGCACCTCGACGTGGCGATGCAGTACGACAGCGTGGCCGACCGGCCCACCCGATGGGGGTGGTACTCGATGATCAATCTGACCTTCGCCCGCCATCTGGACTACTTCGATCCCGTCGACATCAACGATCCGGACAACCTCGTCTATCAGGACGCCGACGGCAGCACCTACATGCTGATCCAGGCGGATGTGCTTCCGATGCTGAAGTGGATGGACTGGTTCACCACCGACGAACGCATGGCCGAGCTCGACGCCAAGTACCGGCCGCTGGTCGAACGCGATTACGACCGGCCGGACTACATTCCGCAGGGCGAGGGCGCGGATTGGGGTAACGGCACTCCGCCGCCGACCGTGGAGACAGCCCCGGGTGGCGTGGATGATGCCGGGGCGGCCACACCGGCGGCTACGGACACGCCGGGCCGCACGCCCGACGACGCGCAATCGAGTGGAGCTGCCCCCGACAGTGTGATCGCCGGCGACATCGTCGTCGAGGGAAGCGTCGGGGAAAACACCGACGACGCACATGTCGCCGGGTACCCGGCCAACCCCAGCACCGACGACTGGGCCGCCGTCGACGACCCAGGCGACCCAGTCGCCGCCGATGGCGAGGACGCTGACGACCCAGGCGCCGGTGGCCGCGACCTCCTGGGCGACCACCTGGACGACGACCCGACCGTGCCCGACGAGATCGCCGACGCGGACCCCTCCGACGACGACGGTGACGTTGCTGAGGCCGAGGAGACCGCCGGCGCCGACGAAGCCGAGCCGAGGATCGACACCGACGAGGACGAGGCGAACCGGACCGAGCGGGAAACGCCCACCTCCGCGCCCAGCGAGTCCGGGGACCCCGCCGGCGACGCGAGCTGAGTCAGGAGCGGCGGGCGCGACCGAGACGTGCCCAGTCAGCGTCACAACTGCGTAATGGCTGCGCCAGGTGAATTTGCTGACCCGATGGGTACGGTTGGGGAGGCTGGGAGTGACGGTGTCCCTGGTAGTCGCAAATGCCAGGTACCAACGGGTTATTCCCGGCGCAAAGGGTGAGGTCGGTCCGATGTTTCAGCGAAGAGCACTCGGGCATGTACTTCGCCGCAAGCGGTGACAGCACCACGCCTTGAACACTTGCGTCCAACCCCGTCCGGTTCAGTGACGATGCCGCGAAGGCGGCTGCGCGGTGTCCACCGATCGACTGGTCGAGGAACCCATGAACTCTCATCGCCGGACTGGATATGTCGCCGGAATCGCCACGCTGTTGACGCCCTTCGCGGTTCCGTTTGCCGCGCCGCCCACCGCTGCGGCCGCGACCGCGTTGTTCGCCGAGGGTGCCACCCGGCAGAGCGGTGAAGCGCAGTCCGCCTTCGGTGGCGCGTTCTGCGAGGAGAACACCTGCCGGTCTCTGGGTCGGGGCACCATCACGCCGTCGGGTAGCGCCCGCCGCATCCAGGACGCGGTCGACTCGACCCCGGGCGAGATCATCGTGGCGGGATACTCGGTGGGTGCCGCCGGGGTGTACAACCGGCTGCGGACCTGGGAAGAGGATCCGACGCTGGCCCCCGACCCCGAGCGGGTGGTGCTGGTGGTCACGTTCGGCAATCCCGAGAACAAGTTCGGCGGCGACAACCGCCGGGTTCCGGGGACCGGCCTGCCGCAGACCCAGCCCTACGACCACCTCGACGTGGTGGCGCAGTACGACAGCGTCGCAGACAGCCCGACGCGGTTCGGCTTCTATTCCGCAGTCAACTCCCTGTTCTCGAACCGGCACTTCGCCTACTTCGAGGGCCTCGACGTCAACGATCCGGACAACCTGGTGTACCAGGAGGGCAACACCACCTACATGCTGATCCCGGCCGAGACGTTGCCGATGGTCAGCTGGCTCGCGCCGTTCGTGTCCGACGAGCGCCTGGCCGAACTCGACGCCAGGTACCGGCCGCTGGTCGAGCGCGATTACGACCGTCCCGCCTACATACCGCAGGGGGAGGGCGCGGACTGGGGCAACGGGACCCCGCCGCCCAGCCTGCAGGATCCCGGGGCCGAGCAGGCCGTGGCGGATCAGCCGACGACGGAGACGGTGGAAAGCGAGTCGCAGCCGGCCGGACGGGTCGCGGGAGCCGACGACCCCGAGGCCGAGGAGTCTGCTGGTGCCGAGTTGGTGAGCATGAGCGAGTCGGCTGACGCCGCATCCGACGGCGGCGACGCGCAGACCTCCGCTGCCGATGGCCAGGACAGCGGGCTCGAGGAGACAGACCTCGAGGCGGGGGTCGCGAACGAGGAGACCGAGGCCGATCAGAGCGACGCTGACGGCACGAGCGAAACGCGCGCCACGGAAGAGTCCGCCGACGCTGACGAGTCCGACAGCACTGAAGGCTCGGTTGACGCGACCGGCAGCGACAAGGCCGACAGCAACTCGGGCGACAGCGACAAGAGCAGCAGCGAAAAAAGCAGCAGCGCCTCGGGCGGTAGCGACAAGACCGGCGACTGAACCCGCCGCCCGCGAAGCCTCAAACCGGGCGGTAACCTGTGACGATGCAGGTGTTGGTCGTCGACAACTACGACAGCTTCGTGTTCAACCTGGTCCAGTATCTGGGCCAGCTCGGTGTGGACGCGCAGGTGTGGCGTAACGACGACGACCGCCTGGGCTCCGCCTCCGACATCGCCGCTGCGGCAACCGAGTTCGACGGGGTGTTGCTCAGCCCCGGACCGGGCACCCCCGAGCGTGCCGGCGCGTCGATCCCGCTGGTCCACGCCTGCGCGGCCGCCCGCACCCCGCTGCTGGGTGTCTGCCTGGGCCACCAGGCGATCGGGGTGGCCTTCGGGGGCACCGTCGACCGGGCACCGGAACTGTTGCACGGCAAGACCAGCGTGGTGCATCACAGCAACCAGGGCGTGCTGGCGGGGCTGCCGGATCCGTTCGTCGCCACCCGCTACCACTCGCTGACGATCCTGCCCGACACGGTTCCGTCGGAACTCGAGGTCATCGCCCGCACCGTCGGCGGCGGACCAGGTGACGGGATGGACGGTGGGGGTGTGATCATGGCGGTCCGCCACGTCGAGCTGCCGATCCACGGCGTGCAGTTCCATCCCGAATCGATCCTCACCCAAGGCGGGCACCGCATGCTGGCCAACTGGCTGGGCTTCTGCGGAGCTGCGCCGGCCGAGCCACTGGTGCGCGCGCTCGAGGAGGAGGTCGCCGGCGCCGTCGCCGCGGCTACGACGCGAAGTTCAGCGTGATCCTCGATCCGTAGGTGACCCCCGTGCCCGGCGCCGGGTTCTGGTTCACCACCGCGTTGGTCCGCTGTCCGCTGTTCTGTACGTCGGCGCCCTTGTCCAGCACCCCGGTCCAGCCCAGCGCCCGCAGCCGCGGCTCCGCGTCGGTCCAGAACATTCCGGTCAGGTCCGGCATCACGAACTGGTTGCCGCGTGACACCTGGATCTGGATGACGGTGTCCTGCGGAACCGTCTGTCCGGCCGCGGGTTCCAAGCCGACCACCAGACCCGCCGAGGTGGTGCTGTCGACCTGGACCGGCACCGTGTTGAGGAACCCCGAGGCCGTCAAGACCTCCTGGCAGGTCTGCTGAGTCTGGCCGACGCAGTCGGGAACCACGGCGGTCGCCGGGCCGCGGCCCACGACGATGGTGATCTCGTTGGTGATCGCCGAGGTCTGATTGGCCGGCGGCAGCGTGGAGAGCACCCGGTCCTTCTGCTCGGGGGTGGACTCCGATGTCGTCTGCCGGAACCGTTCGAAGCCGGCGTCGGTGAGTTCCTCCACCGCCTGGCCGTAGGTCAGGCCGGAGACATCGGGCACCTCGCGCTGCTCGGGTCCGGTCGAGACGTTGACGGTGATCTCGTCGCCCGCGGCGACCGAGCTGTCGGCCTCCGGGTCGGTGCTGATGACGTGGTCGGGTGGCACCTCGGAGTCGGGCTGCTGCTGGGTGCGGATGGAGAATCCCCGGTTCTGCAACGCCGCGATCGCGTCGGCGGAGACCTGCCCGCTGACGTCGGGCACCTGCACCTCGCGGGTGTCGCCGCCGAACATGTTGATGCCCACCGTGACCAGGACCGTCAACACCGCCAGCACGGCCACCGCGACCACCCAGCGGGCAACCGAGCCGCTGCGCGGCCGCTCGACGTACCGCGGCTGATGCCCGCCGACGGGGCCAATCGGTTCGGTGCGGTCCGAGGGTGCCGATGCGGCCAGCATCGACGTCCGCTCGGCGTCGGTGAAGATCTTCGGGGCGTCCGGCGTCTCGCCGCTGTGCACCTTGACCAGATCGGCGCGCATCTCCGCGGCGGTCTGGTAGCGGTTGTCGGGGTTCTTGGCCAGCGCCTTGAGCACCACCGCGTCCAGGTCGGGGGAGATGTCGCCGTTGCGGGTCGACGGCGGCACCGGATCCTCGCGGACATGCTGGTAGGCGACCGCGACCGGGGAATCACCGACGAACGGCGGTTCGCCGGTGAGCATCTCGTAGAGCACGCAGCCCAACGAGTACACGTCCGAGCGGGCGTCGACCTTGTTGCCGCGCGCCTGCTCCGGCGACAGGTACTGCGCGGTGCCGATCACCGCGGCGGTCTGGGTGACGGGGTTGCCGGCGTCGGCGAGCGCGCGGGCGATGCCGAAGTCCATCACCTTCACCGCGCCCGACTTGCTGATCATGATGTTGGCGGGTTTGACGTCGCGGTGGATGATGCCGTGCTGATGGCTGAAGTTCAGCGCCTGGCAGGCGTCTGCGATGACCTCGATGGCCCGCTGGGCCGGCATCGGGCCCTCGGTGTGCACGATGTCGCGCAGCGTCACACCCTCGACGTACTCCATCACGATGTAGGGCAGCGGCCCGGTGGGCGTCTCGGCCTCCCCGGTGTCGTACACCGCGACGATGGCTGGGTGATTCAGCGCGGCCGCGTTCTGCGCTTCGCGGCGGAACCGCAGATAGAAGCTCGGGTCGCGCGCCAGGTCGGCGCGCAGCACCTTGATCGCGACGTCGCGGTGCAACCGCAGGTCGCGTGCCAGGTGGACTTCGGACATGCCGCCGAAGCCGAGGATCTCGCCGAGTTCGTACCGATCGGAGAGGTGCTGGGGGGTCGTCATCGCAACATCTGTTCTGAGGCGTCCAACATCGACGTCGGGGGTTCGACGTCGTCAAGCGGGCGGGATACCCGATATCCCTGGAATCCATGATCGCCGAAGCGCGCGGGTGCGGCCGCCGGTGACTCCGCCGGTGTCGTCTGTGAGGTCTCGTCGCCGCTCGGGGTGCGGTCCTGCCGATCCTGGGCGTTGAGCACGATCAGGATCGCGATGACGATCGCCAAGGCACCGAGCACCCCGGCCGCCCACAGCAGCGCGCGCTGGCCAGACGAGAAGGTGCGCCGGGCCGGCGGCGCGGAGCGGTGGTGACTGCCGGTGGCGCGGGGGCGCGGCGGCGGCGCGGGGACGGCGCGGGCCTGGGTGGCCGACGGGACCGCCGTCGGCGCGGCCCGGCCGATCGAGGGGGCCGCGTTGGGTCGGGGTGGCCGGTGACCGGCCCGGACCGCGGCGACCGCGTCGGCGAACGGCCCGCCGGACTTGTACCGCATGCCCGGGTTCTTGACGAGGGTGATCTCGATGAGCTCGCGCACGTTGGGCGGCAGGTCGGCCGGCAGCGGGGGAGGGTTCTCCTTGATGTGCTTCATCGCCACGGTCAGCGCACCGTCACCGGTGAACGGCCGCTTGCCCGACACCGCCTCGTAGCCGACCACTCCGAGGGAGTACACGTCGCTGGCGGCGGTGGCGTCATGGCCCAGTGCCTGCTCGGGGGCGATGTACTGCGCGGTGCCCATGACCATGCCGGTCTGGGTGACCGGGGCCGCGTCGACGGCCTTGGCGATACCGAAGTCCGTCAGTTTGACCTGCCCGGTGGGGGTGATCAGGATGTTGCCCGGCTTGACGTCGCGGTGCACGAGCCCGGCGGTGTGCGCGACCTGCAGCGCCCGGCCGGTCTGTTCGAGCATGTCCAGCGCGTGCCGCAGCGACAGCCGACCGGTGCGCTTGAGCACCGAGTTCAGCGGCTCACCGTTGACGAGCTCCATCACCAGGTAGGCGGTGCGGCCTTCGCCGTCGATGTCGGTCTCGCCGTAGTCGTACACCCCGGCGATGCCCGGGTGGTTGAGCATCGCGACCGTGCGGGCCTCGGCGCGGAACCGTTCGACGAACTCGGCATCGGTGGAGTACTCGGCCTTGAGGACCTTGATCGCGACCCGGCGACCCAGCCGGGAGTCCACGCCTTCCCAGACCTGGCCCATGCCGCCCGTGGCGATCAGCCGCTGCAGCCGGTAGCGCCCGGACAGCGTGACACCGACGCGGGGGCTCACGTCGCAACCCCGGCGCGTCTCATGCGCCCTCCCGCAATGCGGCGGCGATGGTGGCGCGGCCGATGGGGGCGGCGAGCGCACCACCGGTGGCGGACAGGTGGTTCCCACCGTTCTCCACCAGCACCGCGACGGCGACCTTGGGGGCCTGCGCGGGCGCAAAAGCGATGTACCAGGCATGCGGAGGCGTGTTGCGCGGATCCGTACCGTGCTCCGCAGTGCCGGTCTTGGATGCGATCTGCACGCCGGCGATGGCTCCCTTCTGCTGAGTCACCTGCTCGGCGGCGACCATCAAGTCCGTAAGTGTATCCGCGACACCCTCGGAGACCGCTCGCCGCTCTTCCGTCGGCTCTGTGGTGGCGATCGTCGCGAGGTCGGGTCCGCGCAGGCTCTCGACCAGATACGGGCGCATCGTGACCCCGTCGTTGGCGACCGTCGCAGCGACCATCGCGTTCTGCAGCGGCGTCAGCGCGACATCCTTCTGACCGATGCTCGTCATGCCCAGTGCCGCCGCGTCGGGGATCGGGCCGATGGTGGATTCGGCGACCTGTAACGGAATCGACGGTGGCTCGACGTCGACGCCGAAGGAGCGGGCCGTGCTGCGCAGCGCGTCGGCTCCGGTGTCGATGCCCAGCTGGACGAACGCGGTGTTGCACGAGTGTGCGAATGCATAAGCGAGCGTGGCGGTTTCGGCGCCGCCGCAGGGCCGGCCACCGAAGTTCTCCAGCGTGGCGGTGCTGTCGGGCAGCGGGATCGCCGACTGCGCGGTCACCTGCGTGTCGGGGGTGGCGCCGGCCTGCAGCGCGGCGGCCGTCGTCAGCACCTTGAACGTCGACCCGGGCGGGTAGGTCTCGGAGATCGCACGGTTGAGCAGTGGTGAGTCGGCCTCGTCACGCAGCCGCTGCCAGGCCTCGGTCTGCTCGGCGAGGTCGTGGGTGGCCAGCAGGTTGGGGTCATACGACGGCGAGGACACCAGAGCCAGGATCTTGCCGGTGGACGGTTCGAGCGCCACCACCGAGCCCTGACAGGGACCGTCGCACCCCTCCTGCATCGCGTCCCAGGCGGCCTGCTGGACCTCCGGGTTGATGGTGGTGTCCACGTTGCCGCCGCGGGGATCGCGGCCGGTGAAGAAGTCGGCCAGGCGGCGGGCGAACAGCCGCTGATCGGACCCGTTGAGAATTGAGTCCTCGGCGCGTTCCAGCCCGGTGCTCGAGTAGCTCAGCGAATAGAACCCGGTGACCGGGGCGTAGACCAGCGGATCCGGGTAGACCCGCAGGAACCGGAACCGTCCTCCGGTGGACACCGAGTAGGCCAGCAGCTGGCCCCCGGCGGTGATCTGGCCGCGCTGGCGGGAGTATTCGTCGAGCAGCACCCGCTGGTTGCGGGGGTCCGAACGCAGGCTGTTGGCGGTGAAGACCTGGGTGAAGGTGGCGTTGGCCAGCAACAGCACGACCAGGCCCATGATCATCACCGAGATCCGGCGCAGCGAGGTGTTCATACCTTCTCGATCACCTCGGTGCTGGCGGCTGCGATGGGCCCGCCGGGCGCGGTGCTGCCGATGGGGCGGCGCGCGGCATGGGAGATGCGGACCAGGATCGCCAGCAGCAGATAGTTGGCCACCAGCGAGGACCCGCCGTAGGACAGCCACGGGGTGGTGAGCCCGGTCAGCGGGATCAGGTTGGTGACACCGCCGACGACGATGAACAGCTGGATGGCCAGCGTCGCGGCCAGCCCTGCGGCCAGCAGCTTGCCGAAGCTGTCCCGCACGGCGATCGCGGTGCGCAGGCCGCGGATGATCAGGATCGTGTAGAGCATCAGCACCGCGGCCAGGCCGACCAGCCCGAGCTCCTCACCGACGGCGGCGATGATGAAGTCGGTGGAGGCGGCCGGGATCGTGCCCGGCTGGCCGTTGCCCAGACCGGTGCCGAAGATGCCGCCGGTGGCGAAGCTGAACAGCGACTGCACCATCTGATAGCCGGCCCCGTCCGGGTCGGCGAACGGGTCCCACCACGTCTGCACCCGCACCCGGACGTGGTCGAACGCGTAGTAGGCGACGACGCTGGCCACGGCGAACAACCCCAGACCGAGCACCACCCAGCTGAACCGTTCGGTGGCGATGTACACCATCACCAGAAACGACGCGTACAGCAGCAGCGACGTGCCGAGATCCTTCTCGAAGATCATCACCCCGATGGAGGCGATCCAGGCAGCCAGCAGCGGCGCCAGGTCGCGCGGACGCGGCAGGTCCATCCCCAGCACGTGCTTGCCCGCGCTGGTGAACAGGTTGCGTTTGGACACCAGCACCGAGGCGAAGAACACCAGCAACAGGATCTTGGAGAACTCGGCGGGCTGAATCGAGAAGCCGGGGAACTGGATCCAGATCTTCGCGCCGTTCTGCTCGGACATCGACCGGGGCAGCACGGCCGGGATCGCCAGCAGAATCAGCCCGGTCAGCCCGCACAGATAGCCGTAGCGCGACAGCATCCGGTGGTCGCGCAGCAGGATCACCACCGCCGAGAAGCCCAGCACCCCGACCAGGGTCCACAACATCTGCTGGTTGGCGGTACCGCCGAAGCCCTGCGCGCGATTTTCCTCCGCGGCCAGGTCCAGGCGGTGGATCATCACCAGACCCAACCCGTTGAGCAGCGCGACCACGGGCAGCAGCAACGGGTCGGCGTAGGGCGCGAAACGGCGCACCGCCAGGTGCGCGCCGGCGAACAGCGCCAGGTAGGCGACCGTGTACTGGGCCAGGTCCCAGTGCAGGCCCTGCTCCTGGTTGGCCTCGACGAGCAGCAGCGCAACTGTGGTGATCACGGCGGCGAAGCCGAGCAGGAACAGCTCGGCGTTGCGCCGGTTCGGCAGCGGGGGTGCCACCGCAACCGGAGATTGCGGTTGGGTGCTCATGGCACTTCCCGGCAGTTGGTTCCCGGCTCGGGTGGTGGGGGCGGCAGCGCGGTGACCGTCGGCGACGGGCTGGACGGGGCCGGAGCTCCGGTGACGGTGCGAGGCGTCTCCGGCGACGGACCGGGGGCCGGGCCGCGGGTGGGGCTGGGCGGCGTCGTGGTGGCCGGTGCCCTGGTGCCGTTGGTCGGGGCGGGGGCCGGACGGGGCGTGGCGGGGGCCCTGCTCGTGGTCGTGGGGGCCGGCGGCGCGCAGATCGGCAGCACGGAGCTGCGGGACAGTTCCTCGATCTGGCGGATCGCGTCGTCGAGGGTGCCCGAGGGCAGCCCCGCGATCACTTGCGCGCGCTCGGAGGGCCGCATGTCGCTGACGCCGAGCAGCCGGCAGTTCAGGTTCTGTTGAGATTGATCGGCGCTGATCAACGACAGTTCGTTGCGCGAGTTCAGACAGCCGAGAAGATAAGGCTCCTGCAGCGAGAGTCCGAGAAAGGAACCCTGCACGCCCCGCAGGATGGAGACGGTGCCCTCGTGTTCGCCGACGTAGTAGTTGCTGCGCACGATTTCACGGGCTACGGCCAGGCCTGCGAGCACCACCAGGACCAGCACGGCCGCTGCGATGTACATGCGGCGCCGTGACTTGGGGCGCGGCGGCGGTTCCTCGGGCTGCTGCACCACGCGTTTGGCGGCGGTGCGTTTCGGATTGAACGCCGACGCGCGACCCGCGGCGGTGTCCGGCGGGGCGCTCTGGTCGTCGACGCCGGAGACGGCGCCGGCCAGGATGGGCTGGGTCTGGCCGTAGTCGTAGTCGACCACGTCGGCCACGACCACGGTGACGTTGTCCGGGCCGCCGCCGCGCAGCGCCAGCTCGATGAGCCGGTCGGCGCTTTCGGCGGTGTCCTCGATCTGCAGCGCGTCGAGGATCGTCTCCTGGCTGACCGGGTCGGACAGTCCGTCGGTGCACAGCATGTAGCGGTCACCCGCGCGCGCCTCCCGCATGATCAGCGCCGGCTCGACCTCGTGGCCGGTCAGCGCTTTCATGATCAGCGACCGCTGCGGGTGGCTGTGCGCCTCCTCGGCGGTGATGCGGCCCTCGTCGACGAGGGTCTGGACGAACGAGTCGTCCTTGGTGATCTGGGTGAGCTCACCGTCGCGCAACAGATAGCCGCGCGAGTCGCCGATGTGCACCAGGCCCAGGCGGTTACCCGCGAACAGGATCGCCGTCAGCGTGGTGCCCATGCCGTCGAGCTCCGGGTCGGCGTCGATGTGCGCGGCGATCGCCGAGTTGCCCTCCCGGACGGCGGCGTCGAGCTTGCTGAGCAGGTCTCCGCCGGGCTCGTCGTCATCGAGGTGGGCCAGCGCGGCGATGACGAGTTGGGAGGCGATCTCACCGGCGGCGTGCCCGCCCATCCCGTCGGCCAGCGCCAGCAGCCTGGCCCCGGCATAGACCGAGTCCTCGTTGTTGGCGCGCACCAGCCCGCGATCGCTGCGCGCGGCGTATCGAAGCACGAGCGTCACGGGCGCAGCTCTATCACCGTCTTGCCGATTCGCACGGGGGTGCCCATCGGAACTCGTACCGCCGTCGTCACCTTCGCCCTGTCGAGGTATGTACCGTTGGTTGATCCTAGGTCCTCTACATACCACTCCGGACCTCGCGGCGAGAGCCGGGCGTGGCGCGTGGAAGCGTAGTCGTCGGTCAGCACCAGTGTGGAGTCGTCAGCCCGGCCGATCAGGACCGGCTGGGTGCCCAGCGGAATCCGGGTGCCCTTGAGCGCGCCCTCGATGACCACCAGCTGGCGGGGCCCGTTTCGTCCGCCCCGGCTGGGCAGGATGGACCCCCGCAGAGCCAGTCCACGGCGCACCATCACCGCGCCGGTCGGGGCATAGATGTCGGTGCGCAGGATCCGCAGCACCGACCAGATGAACAGCCACAACAGCAACAGGAAGCCGACACGGGTCAGCTGCAGTACCAGCCCCTGCATCTGACGTCCTCTCCGTCCCGGTGACAAACCCCGCGCACGCGCTTCGCCCGGTCACACCGCTCGTCGGCCGGTGAGGCCCCCCGCGCAGGCGCGCCCTGCCTGCCTCCGGCATCGTCACCATACTGTGGTGTCGATCGCCGCGAAGGTCACACCGACCGCTTTCCCGGCGTTGCCGGGTGGTCCGACCCTCAGTGAACGCGGACGATGATCTCGGAGTGTCCCAGCCGGATGACGTCGCCGTCGGCCAGCTGCCACTCCTGGACCGGGGCGTTGTTCA
>MDTD01177803.1_pt1 | contig 13948 bp, 25 predicted proteins | sample 811221 | NCBI WGS metagenome assembly MDTD01 (sample SAMN05326646, study PRJNA326480) | marine metagenome | isolation source: seawater | place: Pacific Ocean: South West | collected 2011
ACACAAGGAGTAGCAAATAGAAAAAAAAGAAGATCATTGTACGGAACAAAAAAACCAAAATAATTTATGTCAAGAAAACGAAAAGCCCCAATAAGAAAAATTTATCCTGATCCTAAGTATGGATCGACAGTAATTTCAAAATTTGTTAATTCAATTATGTATGATGGTAAAAAATCTCAAGCGGAGAGAATTTTGTACGATGCATTAGAAAAAATTAAAGAAAAAAATAAACAGGATCCTTTAAAAGTTTTTAATTCAGCAATAAATAATGTTAAACCAAATCTTGAGGTAAGGTCTAGAAGGGTGGGTGGAGCGACTTATCAAGTCCCGGTAGAAGTAAAGCTTAATAGAGGACAAGCTTTAGCTTTAAGATGGTTAATGGAAGCGACTAGAAAAAGAAAAAATAAATCTATGGCAGAAAAATTGTATTCAGAAATTTTGGATGCATCTCAAAATAAAGGCGCCGCTATAAAAAAAAGAGAGGACACTCATAAAATGGCTGAAGCTAACAAAGCTTTTGCACATTTTAGATGGTAAATTTATGGTAAAAAAATATCCATTAGAGAAATATAGAAATATTGGAATTATGGCCCACATCGATGCTGGAAAAACAACAACTACTGAAAGAATTCTTTATTATACTGGAAAAAGTCATAAAATTGGTGAAGTTCATGACGGGGCAGCCACAATGGACTGGATGGAACAAGAACAAGAACGTGGAATTACTATTACTTCGGCTGCAACAACTTGTTTCTGGAGAGATAACAGAATAAATATAATTGATACTCCAGGACATGTAGATTTTACGATAGAGGTAGAGAGATCACTTAAAGTTCTGGATGGTGCAGTAGCTGTTTTTGATGGAGTAGCAGGAGTAGAACCACAATCAGAGACTGTTTGGCGACAAGCAGATAAATATAAAGTTCCGAGAATTTGCTTTGTGAATAAACTTGATAGAACTGGCGCTGATTTTTTTAGATGTGTTGAGATGATTAAAGATAGACTGGGTTCCAAACCCTTAGTGATACAATTACCAGTAGGTGCGGAATCAAATCTAAAAGGTGTTGTTGATCTAATAAAGATGAAAGCAATCATTTGGAAAGACGAAAAACTTGGTGCAGAATTTGAATTATTAGATATTCCAGAGGATCTCAAAGATTCAGTAAAGAAATATAGACAAGAACTTATCGAGACCGCTGTAGAACAAGATGAAAAGCTGATGGAGGAGTATCTTAATGGAAAAGAGATATCAGAGTCAGACTTAATAAAATGTATTAGAAAAGGTTGCTTAAGTTTTAGTTTTGTACCTGTTTTGACTGGTTCAGCATTCAAAAATAAAGGCGTACAACCACTTTTAGATGCAGTTATAGATTTTTTACCAAGTCCTAAAGATCTTAAATCAATCGAAGGAACTAAACTTGGATCGGATGAAAAAGTTGAAATGAAGTTTGAGGAGAAAGAACCTTTTTCAGCCCTTGCTTTCAAAGTTGCCAACGATCCTTTTGTTGGTTCTTTGACATTTATTCGTATTTATTCTGGCACCCTAAAAGCTGGAACATCAATATATAATTCATCAAAAGAAAAGTCCGAAAGAGTGGGAAGAATGCTTTTGATGCATGCAAATAGCAGAGAGGATATTAAAGAAGCTAGCGCCGGAGATATTGTGGCATTGGCAGGCCTTAAATATACTATTACAGGTCATACTTTGTGTGATGAGGACACACCAGTATTACTAGAGCCTATGGAATTTCCCGACCCAGTAATTGAGATTGCTGTGGAACCTAAAACAAAAGCAGACCAAGAAAAAATGGGAGAAGCCTTAGGCAGACTTGCTAAGGAAGACCCATCCTTTAGAGTAACATCAGACGAAGAGTCAGGCCAAACAATCATAAAAGGTATGGGAGAATTACATTTAGATATAATCGTTGATAGAATGAAAAGAGAGTTTAAAGTTGAAGCCAATATCGGAGCTCCTCAGGTCGCATATAGAGAAACAATTCTTGCATCAGCAGAAATGGACTATACTCACAAAAAACAAAGTGGTGGAGCTGGACAGTTTGCAAGAGTAAAACTTAATGTGGAGCCATTAGATCCAGGTAAAGGAAGAGAAGTTGAAAATAAAATAAAAGGTGGAGCTATTCCAAAAGAGTTTATTCCAGGTGTGGAAAAAGGTATTGAAAGTGTAGCTGAAACTGGAATTTTAGCTGGTTTTCCTATAATCGATTATAAAGTTACTATTTTAGATGGGTTACACCATGATGTTGACTCTAGCGTTCTAGCTTTTGAAATAGCAAGCAGAACATGCTTTAGAGAAGCTTGTCAAAGAGCAACTTTAAAACTTCTTGAACCAATAATGAAGGTTGAAGTAGTTACTCCTGAGGATTTTATGGGTGATGTAATCGGAGACCTGAATAGTAGACGGGGACAAGTGGGTGCTACTGAGCCCAGAGGAAATGCAACTGTGATATCTGCAACTGTACCTCTTGCTAATATGTTCGGTTATATTAATAATCTAAGATCTTCAACTCAAGGCCGTGCGCAGTATACTATGCAATTTAGTCACTACGATAAGGTTCCACAAAATGTTCAAGATGAGGTAACTAAAAAATTAGCTTAATTATGGAAAATCAAAACATCAGAATTCACTTAAAAGCCTACGACAACAAAATACTTGATTTGTCTACAGAGGAAATAGTTAACACTGCAAAAAGAACAGGAGCTCAGGTAAAAGGGCCGATTCCACTTCCAACAAAAATTGAGAGATTTACAGTTTTACGATCTCCGCATATTGATAAAAAAAGTAGAGAGCAATTTGAGTCTAGAACTCATAAAAGATTAATTGATATTATTGAACCAACACCTCAAACAGTCGAGGCATTAATGAAGTTAGACTTAGCTTCTGGTGTAGATATAGAGATAAAAATTTAAATATTATGACTATAGGATTACTAGGAACAAAAATTGGAATGACAAGAGAATTTATTGAGACAGGTCAATCTATACCTGTCACTGTAATAAAAATTGAAAAGGGAAGAGTCATAGAGATTATCGAAAAAGAAAAAAGAGGTTACTCAGCAATAAAAGTTGGATTCTTTAATGTGAAAAACTCAAAAATATCTAAACAAATGAAAGGCTTCTTTGCAAAAAAAAAGACAGAGCCTAAAAAGGTTTTAAAAGAATTCAGGGTCGATAACGTTGAACAATATAAAGAGGGAAATGAATTGGGCCTTGAAATAATTAAAAAGAAATTTGTAGATGTAAGGTCAAAGACAATAGGAAAAGGATTTGCTGGAGTAATAAAAAGATGGAATTTTGGTGGATTACGTGCCTCTCACGGAGTATCAGTATCTCATAGATCCCATGGTTCTACGGGACAGAGACAAGATCCAGGCAAGGTATTTAAGGGAAAAAAGATGGCTGGTCATATGGGGGATAAATTTAGAACCATATTAAATCTTGAGGTAGTAAAATCAGATATTGAAAATAATCTTATTTATGTAAAAGGCTCGATTCCGGGAGCAAAAAATTCAAAAGTTTATTTAAGAGAGTCAGTAAAAGAAATCAAAAGAAAAACATTAGGTGAAATTTACAAAGCAAAATCAAAACAAGCAGATGTGGTAACAAATAAACAAAAGACACAAGTGAAAAAAGAAAAGCCCACAGCTGAAAAAAGTGATAAAAAACCTGAAGCAAAAAAATGAAAATAAAAACATTAGATATAATAGGAAATAAACCAGAGACTGTTGATATTTCAGACAAAATTTTGAAGTCAAAAGTAAATAATAAATTGATTAAACAAGTTGTTGACTGGCAATTAAACCATTTAAAAGCTAGAACTGCAAAAACAAAACAGAGAAATGAGATAAAAGGGTCAACAATAAAGATCGTACCACAAAAAGGAAGTGGTGGCGCAAGGCATGCTAGTAGAAAAGCACCTATATTTGTTGGAGGAGGTGTTGCTCATGGCCCTAAAGGGAACAACTACAAGGTCAAAAAGATTAACAAAAAAATTAGAAAACTCGCTTTAGCTCAGATGTTGTCAAAAAAAAATGATAATAAAAATTTTTTCGTTTTTGGAGATGTAAAAAAAGAGATTAAAAAAACAAAAGAATTTAATAAATTTCTTATTGAGCATAACCTAGAGAATTCTTTAATTATATTAGATAAAGATACTTTTAAAAATATCTTTAAATCTGCAAGAAATATAAAAAATATTAAATTAATTGAGGATGAAGGTGCAAATATTTACGATCTATTAAAATATAAAAATGTATTATTTTCTCTAACTTCTATAAAAAAAATCGAAAAAAGGTTATTACATGAAAAGAATTAGTCATATAGATTCAATTAGAAATCCAATTATAACAGAAAAAGCAACAATTCTATCAGAGCAAAATAAATCTGTTTTTAAAGTTCACGAAAGTGCAAATAAAAATGTGATTAAAAAAAATATAGAAAGAATATTCAAAGTCAAAGTGGTGAAAATAAATATAATTAACAGTAAAACAAAAGTAAAATTTAAACAAGGCAAACTAGCAAAGAAAACCGGTTATAAAAAAGCAATAATTACTCTAAAAAAAGGTCAAAGTATTGATCTAACAACAGGAATATAATGGCACTTAAAAACTTCAAACCATATACCAAATCAACTCGAAGAACAGTCATAATTGATAAGTCGAAACTTTGGAAAGGATCTCCTTATAAACCTCTCACAATTGGTCAAAGATCTACAGGAGGAAGAAATAATTATGGAAGAATTACATCAAGACATATTGGTGGGGGTCATAAACATAAATTTAGAATTATTGATTTTTTTAGGAAGAAAAAAAATATGAGAGCACAGGTAGAAAGAATTGAATATGACCCTAACCGTACTGCGTATATAGCTCTTATTAAATATGAAGATAACCAAAAAAATTACATACTTTGCCCACAAGGGTTAAAAGTTGGTGAAACCGTTGTGGCTGGGTCAAATGCAGAAATAAAAAGTGGAAATTGTCTAGAACTTAAAGATATCCCTCCTGGAACTTTAGTTCATAATGTAGAACTTATTCCTGGCAATGGGGGAAAACTTGCAAGATCAGCAGGTTCCTCAGTAACTTTATCAGGATATGACGATGACTATGCCATTATCAGGTTATCATCAGGTGAAAGTAGAAAAGTTAAGAGCAATTGTCTTGCTACAATAGGTGTTGTTTCTAATCCTGATCAAAAAAATATCAAAATAGGTAAAGCTGGAAGAAATAGATGGAGAGGAAAGAGACCACAAACTAGGGGAGTAGCAATGAACCCAGTCGACCACCCACATGGTGGAGGTGAGGGAAAAACCTCTGGAGGTAGAAGCCCAGTTTCACCTTGGGGTCAGTCGGCAAAAGGATTAAAGACACGAAAACCTAAAAGAAGTGACAAACTTATAATAACGAGAAGGAAAAAAAGGAATAAATAATGACCAGATCTATTTGGAAAGGACCGTTTGTACACCCAAGTTTATTAAAAAAAATAGACAAATTAAAATCTGGTACAAATAAAAAACCTATAAAAACTTGGTCAAGAAATTCTACGATAATCCCCGAGTTTGTAGGACACAGCTTCATGATACATAACGGTAAATCTTTTATACCAATAACAATTTCAGAAGAAATGGTTGGCCATAAACTTGGCGAATTTGCTCCAACCAGGACTTTCAAAGGGCACACACCTGCTGATAAAAAGGCTGCCGCTGAAACAGCTTCAGCAACTACTGCAAAACCAAAACCTTCAGGAGCAGCGGATGCAAAAAAATAATTTATCTGTAAAAGCTATAAATAAGAACGTGAGATCAAGTCCAAGAAAACTCTCATTGATATTAAATTTTATTAAAGGAAAAAAAGTAGATGAGGCTATTAAAGATCTTGAATTTACCAGAAAAAAAGCAGCTACTGACATTCGCAAAACAGTCAAATCTGCAGTTGCTAATGCAGAAAATAATAACCAACTAGACATTGACAACCTATTTATAAAAGAGGCGTATGTAGGAAAGTCAATAGTAATGAAAAGGTTTAGACCCAGAGCCAAGGGAAGAGCGAGTCCGATACTTAAACCTTATAGTAGAGTTACAATTGTCTTAGAGGAAAAAAAGGAGATTAAAAATGGGCCAAAAAATTAATCCAATCGGCTTAAGACTAGGAATAAATAGAGGCTGGGACTCCACCTGGTTTGCTAAGAAGAAAGATTTTGGAAAATATTTAATAGAAGATTTTAAAATTAGAAAATATATAAAGAAAAATATTATAAATTCAGGTGTATCAGAGATTGTGATAGAGAGATCATCTAAAAAATGCATTGTATCAATTCATACGTCTAGACCTGGATTTGTAATTGGAAAAAAAGGTGCAGATATCGAAAAAATAAAGAAAAATATAATGAAAATAACTGATAACGAAGTAACAGTAAATATAAAAGAAATTAAAAAACCTGAACTTAATGCAAATCTGGTAGCAGAAAATATTGCTCAACAACTTGTTAAGAGAGTAGCTTATAGAAGAGCTATGAAAAGATCCATGCAATCAGCAATGAGATTAAATGCAAAGGGCATTAAGGTTATGGTGAGTGGTAGATTAGCAGGAAATGAAATAGCAAGAACAGAGTGGCTTAGAGATGGAAGTATTCCTTCTCATACTTTAAGAGCGAATATAGACTATGGTTTTTCAGAAGCATTAACCACTTATGGGATAATTGGGGTTAAGGTTTGGATTTATAAAGGTGAATTATTTGATAAAGACGTTGAAAAAGAAAAAGTTGAAAGGGTGAGAAATGTTACAGCCAACAAGAACTAAATTTAGAAAAGCGTTTAAAGGAAGAATTCATGGAAAAGCTTCCAGAGCTGTCACACTTAATTATGGACAATACGGTCTCAAAGCACTCCAACCCGATAGAGTTATTGGGAAACAAATTGAAGCGGCTAGAGTTGCATTAACCAGATATATGAAAAGAACAGGTAAAGTCTGGACAAGAGTATTTCCAAATATTCCAGTCTCCAAGAAACCTACTGAAGTAAGAATGGGTAAAGGAAAAGGTTCTCCAGAGTACTATGCTTGTAGAGTCAAACCTGGAAGAATAATATTTGAAGTTGATGGAGTTACAGAGGAAGTTGCTAGAGAAGCTTTATACAAAGCTTCAGCAAAATTGCCTATCAAAACAAAATTTGTGAGTAGATAAATGGGAAAAAAAATTGACAAAAAGATCACATTAACAGAAGCAACAAAACAAATTACTGTTTTGAAAAAGGATTTATTTAATTTAAGATTTAAAAAAATAAATAATCAAATTGATAATCCTGCAAAATTTGAACAAACACGAAAACAAATAGCTAGATTAATGACAACATTGAAAGATTTAAAAAATGACAAAAAAAATACTTAAAGGTAAAATAGTTAGCGATAAAAATAATAAAACCGTTGTAGTGGAAGTAGTAAGGAAATTTAGGCACCCATTTTATGGAAAGGTAATCAAAAGATCTAAAAAATATCACGCACATGATGAGAAAAATAAATTTAAATTAGGTCAAAATGTTTCAATAATTGAGTGTAAACCAATATCAAAAAAGAAAACATGGCAGGTGATGGATAAATGATACAAATACAAACAGAATTAAATGTAGCAGATAATACTGGAGCGAGAAGAGTAGAGTGTATCAAAGTTCTTGGTGGTTCAAAAAGAAGATACGCGGGCGTTGGAGATCTAATAGTAATAAGTGTCAAAGATGCTATACCAAAGGGTAAAGTTAAAAAAGGTTCAGTTCATAAAGCTGTCGTGGTTAGAACTAGGAAAGAAATATCAAGAGATGATGGATCTAAAGTTCAATTTGATACAAACGCAGTTGTCTTAACCGATGAGAAAGGTGAGCCGATAGGAACAAGAATCTTTGGCCCAGTAACCAGAGAACTTAGATCAAAAGGTCACACAAAAATAATATCACTTGCTCCGGAGGTAATTTAATTATGATTTTAAAAAAAGGAACTCAAGTTAAAATATTAGCAGGAAAAGACAAAGGGAAAACCGGAGAAATTCTGGAAATTAACAGAAAATTAGATAGAGTAAAAATAAAATCTGTAAATATGATCAAAAAACATCTCAAACCAACCAAAGAAAATAAAGGTGGCATAATTTCAAAAGAGAATTTTTTACATATTTCAAATATTGTAAACGTAGATCAATCAAAAAAAAATAAGAAGAAAGAAGTTAAAAAATGATACCAAGACTTAAAACACATTTCGAAAATAGTATTATAAATAATTTAATGAGTAAGTTAAGCTATAAAAATAAAAACCAAGTTCCAAAAATTTTAAAAATAATTCTTAACATGGGCCTTGGCGAAGATGCATCTGACAATAAAAAACTTCAGTCATGTATCGAGGATTTATCATTAATAACTGGGCAAAAAGCTGTTACAACAAAATTTAAAAAATCAATCTCAAATTTTAAAACACGAAAAGGTTCAAATGCAGGAGTTAAGGTCACATTAAGAAAAAATAAGATGTATGAATTTATTGACAGACTGGTAAATATAGCGCTTCCCAGAATAAAAGACTTTAAAGGGCTCAGCTCAAAAGGTATAGATAACTCTGGCAATTATAGCTTTGGTATTAAGGAGCATATTATTTTTCCAGAGGTAAATTTCGAAAAAGTCGACAAAATTAGAGGTCTTGATATTACAATAGTTACAAGCAGCAATTCAAAAAAGGATACTTTTGAATTATTGAAAGAATTTAATTTTCCAATAACAGAAAAAAAGAAATGAGGATATATGGCTAAAAAGAGTTCTATACAAAAAAATCTTAAAAGAATTAAGTTAGCAAAGAGATATGAAAAAAAAAGGGCAGCTTTAAAAAAGATAATTAAAAATAAAAAGTTAGAGTTATCGGAGAGATTTGCAGCTCAATTGAAACTAAATAAATTACCAAATAATTCTTCAAAGATAAGAATAAGAAATAGATGTGAAATAAGTGGTAGACCACATGGTGTTTATAGAAAATTAAGAATATCTAGAATAGCTCTTAGACAAATGGCGTCAGAAGGAAAAATTCCAGGTATAATAAAATCAAGTTGGTAAAGGAGATTTATGACTTTAGTTGATCCAATAGGAGATATGTTTACAAGAATAAGAAACGGTCAAATGAGATCTTTAAAAAGTGTTAACGTGCCTGCATCAAAATTTAGGTCTGAAATTTTGGAAATTTTAAAAACAGAGGGGTACATAAATAACTTCTTTATAGAAAAATTAGATGGAAACAAAAAATTTTTAACAGTAGATTTAAAATATTATGAGGGATCACCTGTCATTAAAGAAATCAAAAGAATATCAAAGCCTGGAAGAAGAGTCTATTCTAAAGCAACAAGCATACCTAAAATTCAAAATGGACTTGGTCTTGCAATTCTCTCGACATCAAAAGGAGTAATGTCAGATTCTGACGCAAGAAAAAATAAAATAGGTGGAGAGGTAATTTGTAGGGTATTTTAATGTCTAAAATAGGAAAAAAAAATATAGCTTTACCTAAAGACGCGTCAATTAAAATAGAGGGTAATCAATTAATGATCAAAGGGCCAAAAGGTTCTAAAACTTTATCAATTAATGAAAATATTTTCTCCTCAAAAGTTAATGATAAAAATGAATTTCAAATATTACCTTTATCTAAAAAAGTTGATAAAAAGACATCGATCATGTGGGGGACATATAGAAGTTTGATAAATAATGCTGTTCAAGGTGTAAGTAACGGCCATGAGAAGATCTTAGAGTTATCTGGAGTTGGCTTTAGAGCGTCTTTGAAAGGCGATGCTCTGAATCTTCAAATAGGTTTTAGTCATGATGTGAACTTTAAAATTCCAAAAGATATTAAGATCAGCGTCGAAAAACAAACCACTATCAAAATTAATGGAACAGACAAAGAACTAGTCTCAAAAATTGCAGCTAATATTAAGGCATTAAAACCAGTTGAACCATACAAAGGCAAGGGAATTAAAGAAAAAAATCAATTTGTCTTAAGAAAAGAGGGTAAAAAGAAATAAATGAAAAAGATTAGTCAAAAGATAAAAAGAAAAATTAGAACAAGAAATAAGCTTAAAAGAAATTCTTATGGAAAGTTAAGAATTTCAATATTTAAATCATCAAAAAATTTTTCTGCACAAATAATCGATGATCGAAATAATAAAACATTAGTTTCAGCCTCATCGGTTGAGAAAGATTTAAAAAAGGATAAGGTAAATAAAATCGAAGTGTCTAATTTGCTAGGTGAAATTTTAGCAAAAAGAGCTAAAGAAAAAAATATAAATGATGTGTATTTTGATAGAGGACAAAACAAATATCACGGAAGGATCAAAGTATTTGCGGAGTCTTTAAGAAAAAACGGGATTAAATTTTAATGAGTGAAACTGATTTAAAAGAAAAACTTGTTGCAATAAATAGGATTACCAAAGTTGTTAAAGGTGGTAGAAGATTTGGTTTTGCAGCGCTAGTGGTTGTTGGTAACCAAAAAGGATCTATTGGGATAGGGCAGGGAAAATCTAAACAGGTTCCGGATGCAATTAAAAAGGCTACAGAAGTTGCTAAAAGAAATTTAGTAAAGATACCTTTAAAAGAAGGAAGAACCCTACATCATGACGTTAAAGGGAAAAATGGATCTGGAAAAGTATTTATGCGTGCCGCACCGTCTGGTACAGGAATTATAGCTGGGGGACCTATTAGGTCTGCATGTGAGGTTTTGGGTATTCAAGATGTTGTAGCCAAATCACTTGGTTCAGCAAATCCTCATAATGTATTAAAAGCTTGTATAAAGGGCCTAAGATCTCAAAACTCACCTAAAATTCTTTCTGCGATAAGAGGAAAAAAAATATCAGATATAATCCTTAAAAGGGAGAATAATTAATGAAATTAAATGAATTAACAAAAACTTTTAAAAGAAAAGTAAGGCCTGGAAGGGGCATAGGTTCTGGAAAGGGAAAAACTTCAGGGAGAGGACACAAAGGTCAAAAATCAAGATCAGGTGTAGCAATAAAAAGTTTTGAGGGAGGGCAAATGCCTTTGTACAGAAGACTTCCAAAAAGAGGATTCAAATCTCTTAAAAAAATTGATACTGCAATTCTTAATCTTTCATCTATTCAAACTTTATTGGAAAGTAAAAGGAATAAATTTGATAAAATAGATTTAAAGGAACTACAAACAAAAAAAATTGTGAATAAAAACTACTCAAAACTTAAAATTTTAGGCACTGGTGAGCTCAAAAAAAAAGTAGACATAACTGCTGATTTTATCTCTAAGCAGGCAAAAGAAAAAATTGAAAAATTGGGTGGAAAATTAAATATTTTGAAAAAATAAATTAAAATGTCTAGCGAAAATATATCATCAGGTGCTTTTAGTCAGGCCACAGATCTAAAAAATAGAATTTTATTTACAATCTTTATACTTATAATCTACAGGCTCGGGACATACGTACCATTAGCAGGAATAGATCCCGAAGCTTTAAAAGAAATTATGAGCTCTAGTCAAAAAGGGCTTCTCGGAATGTTTAATATGTTTTCTGGTGGAGCGGTAACAAGAATGGCATTATTTGCTTTAGGAATTATGCCTTACATCTCTTCATCTATTATAATTCAATTACTTACTGGAGTATCAGATTATTTCAAAAGTTTGAAAGAACAAGGTGAAATTGGTAGAAAAAAGATAACTCAGCTTACAAGATACGGTACGGTATTAATAGCAGCTCTTCAAGGATATGGAGTATCTGTTGGTTTAGAAAATACTGGATCATTAGTTAGTGAGCCAGGTTTATATTTTAGACTTACAACAACAATTTCTTTAGTTGCGGGTACAACTTTTCTAATGTGGTTAGGCGAACAAATTACATCTAGAGGAGTAGGAAATGGTATATCATTAATAATTTTTTCTGGAATTGTTGCAGAAATTCCAAGAGCATTAGCCTCAACTTTTGAACTTGGAAGAACTGGTGCATTGTCGGCAGTAATGATTGTTGGTATTTTTATATTAGTTATTTTAACAGTACTTTTTATTGTTTTTTTCGAGAGAGCAGTAAGGAAAATATTAATAAATTATCCTAAACGTCAAGTTGGCAATAAAATCTATGGTGGAGAGTCATCTCATTTACCTTTAAAAATAAATACCGCAGGAGTTATTCCTGCAATTTTTGCATCTGCTATTTTGCTTTTACCCGTTACGTTATCTAATTTTGGAATGTCTGACTCAGAATTATTCTTAAAAATTTCTTCAATGTTTACTCAAGGTCAGCCACTTTATATGCTTTTATACGCGTCTGGAATCATTTTCTTCTCTTTTTTTTATACAAGTATAGTTTTTAATCCAAAAGAAACAGCGGAAAATTTAAGGAAATATGGTGGTTATATTCCTGGAATAAGACCAGGTGAGAGATCAGCTGAATATATTGAAACTATCTTAATAAGACTGACAACTATTGGTTCGTTATATCTAACATTTGTTTGTTTAATGCCAGAATTTTTAATCTCAAAATATCCAATACCTTTTTATTTAGGTGGTACTTCAATATTAATCGTAGTTGTCGTTGCAATGGATACAGTTACACAAGTACAAACAAGATTGATGAGCTCACAATATGAGTCTTTAATAAGAAAAACAAAATTTGGTAAATAAATAATTTAATGAATTTAGTTATTTTTGGTCCACCGGGTGCAGGCAAAGGAACTCAATCAAAATTTGTTGTAGAAAAATATAATTTATTTCAATTATCAACAGGTGAGCTTTTAAGAGATGAAATAAAAAAGAAAAGTGAGTTAGGTAAGAAAATTTCATCAATAATTAACTCAGGTAAGCTTGTGTCGGACTCTTTAGTGAGTAATTTGATTGAAAACTTTGTCTCAAACAAAGTATTTAAAAATAAACTAATTTTTGATGGTTACCCAAGAAACTTATCTCAAGCAAAAAACTTAGATATTTTGCTTAAAAAATATGGTCAAAAAATTAATTTAGTTTTAAAACTATCAGTTAGTCTAGAAACTATAAAAAAAAGAATTTCAGAAAGACTTGTTGAAGAAAAAAGATCAGACGACAGTGAAGAAATAGTAATTAAAAGATACAAAACTTATGAGAAATCCACAGAACCAGTAATTGGATATTATAAGCAATCAAATTTACTTAGGGTTGTAAATGGTGAGGCAAGTATATCCGAAATTAACAACGAAATTAGCGATTTAATTGATGGTATCAAGGGTTGACTTTAAATAATTACCCAATATAAATACGCAATTGAAAGACTAACCCAAATTTTTATGGCACGAATAGCAGGAATAAATATTCCACAAAATAAAATCGTTAGTATTGCTCTTACTTATATTCACGGTATAGGTTTGCACTCATCAAAGAAAATTTGTGACAAATTGAATATAAATCAATCTACAAGAGTAAATCAATTAACTGAAGATCAAGTGCTTAAAATAAGAGAGTATATAGATGCTAATCATAAAGTTGAGGGTGATCTGAGACGAGAAATATCTGTAAATATAAAAAGACTTGTTGATTTAGCAACCTACAGAGGAAGTAGGCATAAAAAAAAACTCCCAGTGAGAGGTCAAAGAACCCACTGTAATGCTAGAACAAGGAAAGGTAAAGCGATTGCAATTGCAGGAAAAAAATTGACACCTTTGAAGAAATAAATAGTTTATGAATAAAAAAAAAGAAAATAATCAAAAAAAAGAAATATCAAAAGCTGAGATTAAGTCAAAAGAAACAAATTTAAAAAAAAAAAAGAAGATTAAAAAAAATATTACCTCTGGAATTGCCTATGTAAATTCTACTTTTAATAATACAATAATTTCAATAGCAGACGAAAACGGGAATGTAATCTCTTGGTCATCTGCAGGCGCAAAAGGTTTTAAAGGTTCAAGAAAATCTACACCTTACGCTGCTCAAATTGCTGCTGACTCA
>MDTD01176506.1_pt1 | contig 13946 bp, 10 predicted proteins | sample 811221 | NCBI WGS metagenome assembly MDTD01 (sample SAMN05326646, study PRJNA326480) | marine metagenome | isolation source: seawater | place: Pacific Ocean: South West | collected 2011
AAAGCCATCGTTCGTTACGTCCGGGAGAATGGCGCGATCCATGCTGGGAAATCGGGCTACGTCCTGGACCAAGACAAACTAGAGGCTCTGGAACTACCCGACGATATCGAGAGTATGGTGTTGGCGCGTATCACGCGCCTGCCTGGTCCTCAGCGCGATCTCCTTGCCCTCGCTGGCATCGTAGGCAAGGTTTTCTGGATGGGTTCCATCATCGCGATGCAGAGGCAAGATGAGGCCGCTGTGATGGAGCCCGGTTCGTTGGTAAAGGATGACCGCCCGGAGCAGCTAACCTCAGCCCTCAAGAAGCTCGTTGAGCTACGCTTTGTTGAGGCCCGACCGTCGAACATTATCGGTGAGGAGTCCTTCGCATTTCGATCGGAACTCTACTGGGAAGCTGCTTACAACCTCCTCCCCGCTGTGAAACGCCAACGCTACCACCAAGTTGTGGAGCAGTGGCTCTTACTGAACGTCGTACGGGAGCCCGACCCCTACCTCGAGCAATTAGCTTACCATGCGGAAAATAGCGGTCAGATAGGCCGGGCAGCGGAATACCTCCTGCGAGCAGCGAAAGTCGCCCAATCTCGTCATAGTCCAGTCGATAACCGGCGCCTATTGTTGTCCGCGCGCGCACTCGCGAATGAAGAGGATACACAGACATATCTTAGTATCCATTTCGAACTCGGCGGCGCCATGGAGAGGGTCGGAGACCTCGACCTCTCGCTAGAGTGTTACCAAGCTGCACTTCAAATGGCGTGGCGCATGCGAAATCGACGCCTAGGTGCTTCGGCTCTCGCTCTAATTGGTAGTGTAGAGAGCGACCGCGGAAACTATGAAAGTGCATACAACCACATCCATCGTGCCCTCCAACTCTATGAAGTGGTCGGGGAACAAAGCGGGGTCGCAGAGACATGCAGTCACCTCGGCCGTATGTATCGCCTGCGAGGCGAATTCGACAATGCTCTAAAGGCCTACGAGCAGGCGGAAGCTAGCTACCAAGGTCTGCGCCACGAAGCCGGGGTAGCGGCGACCGTCCACGCTGTTGCCGCGGTGTATGCAGAGCGAGGTGACTTGGCGCTTGCTGAAGAGCGATATCAGCGTGCACTCGCAATTCGGCGAGAGAGGAAAGACGAAAGGGGCATTGCCGCAACACTAAACGACCTGGGCTGCATCTGGATGATGCAACAACGCACGGAGGAAGCCATTCCATTGTGGGAGGAAGGCGCCGAAATAGCTCAGAACACTGGAGAGCGTGCGGCAGAGGCCACGATCCGTGACAGTTGGGGCGAAGGCCTTATGAACCTCGGGCGTTACGACGAGGCCCAACGGCAATTAGAGGAAGCAATTCAGGTTGCACGAGCCGTCGGTAATGTCCGTGTGCAAGCTCACAGTTGCCTCAATTTGAGTAAAGTCTATCTCCACCAAAACCAACGAGAGCAGGCCTCGGCTATTCTAAACGAAGCAAACGCTCTGACCGAACAGCTTCAACTCCCCTATCTGCGGGGCCTTGTACTTCGGGGCAACGGTGACTTGGCTCTGACACAGCTCGACCTTCCAGCGGAGCCTCCAGCAAAAAAGAAGAGCGACGGCAAGTCTACGAAGACGTCAAAGTCAGGCTCAAAGAAAAAGGGGCCGACGAAGGCTCAAATTAAAGACGGAATGGCCACGATCGAAGACTACTACCGCCAAGCCATCGAAATCCTCGAAGCAAACGGCTACGACGGAGAGGCTGCTGCGACCCGCGAGCAACTAGCGAATGCCTTTGAACGTGCCTCGATGAAAGCAAAAGCGAACAAAGAGCGGAAAGCAGCGAAGAAGCTGAGAGAACTCCACGTCGTCTGATGCGTATCTCGCTCCTGTCACTGCTGCTCTTGTTGATACCATCTGGTGGCTCGGCTGCCTCCGATAGCGCCTTTGATTGGTCCCTCGACTGGGCTCTCCCGCACCACGACGTATCGGTCGGGGTTACGGGCGGCATTAATTTTGGTGAGGAAGGACGGGGGTTTAACCGGGGCCCTACCCTCGGGTTATCGCTTGCATATCACCACGAGCTTATTTGCATCCAAGCCGAATTAGGTGGACGCCATGAAGGCCTATCACCCCAGTTGGGAGGCAGTCTTGAGATCGTGTTCTGGTACATCGCGCTCGTGGGAGGTGGCCTTACCTACTGGGAAGCACTCTCGGAGCCGGGACGAGACATTCCCGAGAGAGCATGGGGCGTATCGGGGTTCGTAGGCATTCCCGTACCCATCGCTCGGTTTGATGAGGGGACCCTGACGCTCGTTCCCTACGCGCGTCCAGGATTACGCTTTGTAGATTCTGGTAATGTTCAAGGCCATCACGAGGCCGGACTTCGACTGAGTTGGACAACATTCCGTTTTTAGAGGAACTTGACAATCCTCAGTGATGCCCGTTTGTTAGTGTCCCTATGGTTGTTGCACACAACGAATACCCGGACACGCTAGGGGGGCTTCCGGACGATCATCCGCAGGGTACTGCACGCTCACCCCATGCGTTCTCGGCACGGGAAGGGGACCGTATTCGGTATGAAGCGCATCCCTTCACGACCTCGGATGATTATGTGGTCACTTTATACCGGCGTCGTGCTGAGCCGGGAACAAGCCGAAAAGAGCGGCCTGTACTCTTTTTACATGGCGCCAATAGCAACCGATTTTGCTTTGGTGTGAATCCCGATGCCTCCTTCACGGGATACCTAAATCGACTTGGATACGATGTGTGGTTGCTGGAATTTCGCGGTGCTCGCTCCAGTCACTTTCACGGGTCGGGACCTAAGCCTCAAAACCTAGACGCCAAGATTCGTATCGACCTACCGGAAGCAATTCAGCAGGTTCTCCATAAAACGCAGACCAACCGACTCGATTTGATCGGACATAGTCTTGGCGGGATTTTTATCTATGCATACTTGGGTGCCAACCCACATGCACCAGTGGGACGTGCCGTCACAATTTGCTCTCCAGCACATGTCAGGCGCTTTCTTGGTGCTCTTTCGAGGCCCCTGAAATTACCCGCCCGTATGCTCGCTCCACTCGCACCCTATATCCCTGGGCTAGGCGTACATCATTTGGCGAAAATGAGAGGTCCCTTACCCCATCTCGCAGCGATGGCTCGCCATATCCAACCAGAGACAATGAACGCTCAGGAACGCAGAAATTATCTCAATCACGCGGTTGAGGACATGACTGGCGGCGACCTATCCCAACTGATGCGTTGGTTTGGCGAAGGTGGGTTGAGCACGAATGACGGTGGCTCGTACTACGATGTCTTCTCTGCGATTCAACATCCAATCCTCGTCCTCGGTTCCGACGGTGATAACATTGCGCAGCCAGATGCCGTACGCGAAGCCTACAACCGCCTTGGAACGCCGAATAAAAAGTTACTCTTCGTTGGAAAACGCTTTGGCTCGAGTCGAAATTACTCGCATCAGGACCTGCTATTGGCGCCCTCCTCCAACCTCGATATCTATCCACTTGCGCAGCGCTGGTTAGAGCGGGACTAGATGACTAGCCTAAGGCTAGATGCATCGTCTCATACGCTTTAATTTTGTCGCGAATGGCGGCAGCTTCCTCGAAGTCTCGACTCTCAGCGGCCTTCCACATATCCTTTTTAAGACGGGCGATATGGGATTGAAACTCCGCCTCGGACATCTTCGCCAAGATCTCTGACAGGCGAGAGGATTCTCCCTTTGCGTCTCCTGTCTCGTCGCGCTCGGGCATGCTGCGAATCGCCTTCTGAACGGAGCGGGGTTCGATGCCCTCGCGCTTATTGTGTTCCATTTGCTTCGTGCGACGACGCTCGGTCTCATCGATAGCGCTCCGCATGGAATCGGTGATGCGATCGGCGTACATGATTACGGTGCCGTTGAGGTGGCGTGCAGCTCTTCCTATGGTTTGGACAAGACTCCGAACGGAGCGCAGGAACCCCTCTTTGTCGGCGTCCAGGATTGCAACTAGGCTCACTTCTGGAAGGTCCAGTCCCTCTCTGAGAAGGTTGATACCAACCAGGACGTCGAATTCACCTCGTCGCAGATCATCGAGTAGTTCGATACGCTTCAACGTTTCAATATCCGAATGCAAGTACTTCACTCGCACACCCAACTCGTCGTAGTACTGAGCCAGATGCTCGGACATCCGTTTAGTGAGTGTCGTGGCGAGGATGCGCTCTCCCCGTTCAACGCGCACTCTAATTTCGTGTAAGAGATCATCGACCTGATCTGCCACCGGCCGAATAATGATTTCGGGGTCTAGAAGACCAGTAGGCCGAATGACCAAGTCTTGCACATTGTCCGAGACGTCCAACTCATATCTTCCTGGAGTCGCAGAGACAAATACAGCCTGTGACAAGCGCTCTTCAAATTCGTTGAATTTAAGTGGGCGATTGTCCAGCGCGCTTGGCAGCCTGAATCCGTGCCTAACAAGGGTTTCTTTACGAGCCCTGTCCCCCCTAAACATCGCGCCCACCTGAGGAATCGTAAGGTGGGACTCGTCAACAATGCACAGGAAATCATCCGGAAAATAATCGATAAGAACGGGGGGAGCCTCGTTGGGGTGTCTTCCAGTCAGATGCCTCGAATAATTTTCGATACCCGTGCAGAACCCCCAATGTTCCATCCGCTCGATGTCATAATAGGTTCGCTCGCTTAGCCGCTGGCTCTCAAGGTGTTGCTCCATGCGATTTAGGAAATAAAGTCTTCCATGGAGTTCGTCTTGGATTCGCTTGATGGCCTGTTTCAGTTGATCCGCACGCGTTACGTAATGACTGCCAGGAAAAATTGCGACCTTAGGAATACGCTCGATCCGCTTGCCAAGGATAGGATCGATACGGCTGATGGCCTCTAATTCATCACCAAAAAACTCCAACCGGATGGCAACCTCGTCCTCATAGGCAGGAAATACCTCGATGGCATCCCCACGCACGCGAAACGTTCCACGATGGAAATCGTAGTCGTTCCGGTTGTACTGAATGTCCACGAGATGCCTCAAAAGTCTGTTGCGGTCGATCTCCTGACCTTCTGAAAGCTCAAGAAGCATTCCGTGATAGGTCCCCTTGTCGCCGATGCCATAGATGCAAGACACACTCGCAACGATGATGACGTCTTCTCGCTCAATCACAGCCCGCGTCGCTGAATGCCGTAAGCGATCAATGGCTTCGTTAATGGAGGCATCTTTGGCAATGTAGGTATTCGTAGAAGGAACAAACGCTTCCGGCTGGTAATAGTCGTAGTAACTTACGAAATACTCGACAGCATTCTCCGGGAAAAATTCGCGGAACTCCTGGTACAGTTGGGCAGCTAGTGTCTTGTTTGGCGCTAAAACGAGCGTCGGCTTTTGGACTGACTGGATGACATTGGCCATCACATAGGTCTTGCCCGTCCCCGTCGCGCCCAGAAGGGTTTGGTACTTCAGCCCGTCCTGCAGGCCTTCGAGTATCCCGCGAATGGCCTGTGGTTGGTCCCCTTGCGGCGTAAAATCACTGACAAGTTTGAAAGGCCGCTCGCTCATAACAGCGCCGACTCTAGCACGGTCGGTTTAACCACGGGACCTAAAGGCCAATCATCTGGTAACGGGCATTACCCGTTTCGAGGGCCATTCCCATACCGATAAAGAGGAGTAGGTCTCCGGATAATGGTAGACCATCTGTGTCGCCGTGCTCCGATACCCAAGCATCTAACGCCTCGTCGTTAACGAAAAGGCCTGAGTTTCGATACACATCCTCCAACGCTCCCTTGCCATCCCACGATGCTTGAAATCCTGCCAATCCACTCGGGGACGCCTCGGCAATCACATCATCTTCAATGGTCAGGCTGATCGCTTCTCCCGTCTGAGCGCATACAGTGGTCGCCTGCACTTTCAACCCGAATAGTGGCCCCGCAGCAAGCAGCTCAAGTCCCCCCAGAAAATAAAGGTCACTGCCCGAATCGAGGCGTGCATGATGTGGCGTAGTTTGGGTTGAGATTGAACCTAAGAAGGTGAGGATTTTTTCACCGTTCTCGTCGATCGTAATGAGACGCCTATTCACCAAATCATTGAATATCTCTCGCGTCTGATCCTCTTTTCTGATCTCGGATAACTGATCGACGAGTCCGTCCACTGACGGAAGCCATCCTCGCTCGATAAGTGCTTGCGCAATGTGGTTGAGGACTTCCTTTCCTCCATCGTTCAACTCAGAGGCCATCTGGCTATAGAAGGAGATGAGAGTGCCCTCTCCTTCCGCTGGATGTTCGATAAGTGACATAGCTCTCCGCCTTCGTACGCTGTGACAGCCCTTTGCTAATGGAGAATACCGGCTCTTGCAAGTCCGACGTCAACGTCCGCGGTACTCTGGACAGCAAGTTCCCATCCAGGTAAGTCGCTTCATAGCCATGAACCATCCTACTGTTGAGAAATACCTCGCTAGACATGCCGAGTCAGACTCCTTCAATGAACTCGAAGGAACGTATTCTCACGGTGTGGTGATCCCGATTGCCAATGAAGGCCCTCTCTTCCTCGAGACGATCGAGAGCCTGCAAGCAGCAGCGAAGGCGTGCTTCGCCAAACCTCTCGTCATCTGCGTCATTAACGGCCGCGCCAATGCACCGGAGGCCTTGGCGACCAATCGTGCGCTGCGCTCTATGCTGTGGGAGTTGGGTCCAACCGTGACATACGATCCGCAGTGGAGCACTGTATCCCTAGAGGACTGCACCCTCCTCATCTCGGCAAGATTTGAGGATGCACTCGTGTTTGGCACGAAAGAAGGCGTTGGAACAGCGCGCAAGATTGGATGTGATGTGGCACTCAAGGCTATTCGTGATGGACACATTTCCTCCCCATGGATTCGATCGACAGATGCCGATGTCCGCGTAGGAACTGACTATTTTGAGGACATCAATAGTCGCGCTGCCGCCCTCACCCTGCCCTTTACGCATTCGCAGGCCCCAAAGTCTCTTAAACTCTACGAGACGTCTTTGAGGTATTACGTACTCGGCCTGCATCACGCCGGTTCACCCTATGCCTTTCACACGGTTGGAAGCACCTTGGCAATTCACGGAGAGTACTACGCCAAGGTTCGCGGTTTTCCGAAACGACTGGCGGCCGAAGACTTCTACATCCTAAACAAACTGGCGAAAACCGGACTCGTCGTCCGCCCGAAACGTGAACCGTTGCGCATTAGACACAGAGAATCGGAACGAGCCCCGTTCGGAACAGGCCCAGCTGTACGGAAAATCACTGAGACCTTGGCCCAGGGCATGAACTACCGCCTTTACGACCCACACGTCTTTAAGCGACTCGGAGACGTGCTCGACTGCTTCGGTGATGTGGTGGCTACGCAGAGCATCACGCCTTTACAACGTGTTCTCGGTAATTTCGATCCAGGCTGGCAGGGTTTAGAGCGCATGCTTGCACAAGGATGTAGCCCTGAAATTCTGCGACGCCAGCTACATAGCCATTTCGATGCTTTTCGGACGCTTAAGTGGGTCCATTATGTTCGAGACACAGAATCTCCAATGATCCCCTGGCAGGAGGCGCTGAAGAAGGCAGACTTTCTTCCAACCTTCACGCAATCCTCATTACCCGATCCGGAGTCCCTCGCCGTCCTGGAGTTGGAACGTATCAATCCTCGGCAAGGTGTTGTCTGAGCCCCTCGATCAAGTCAATTCGCTGACCTTTTCCGTCAGCCTCAACGTGATCGAGAACTGCCATAATGGCGTTCACGCTGTTAACGTTTAAAACATCCTCTGCCGGCATGACATCAGGACTTGGACCTGAGGTGAAATTGAGGGGGCAGACGTCTCGCGATGGCGGATCGCCGAGACTGATTGGTAAGCCGTGACTTCGGCAGATCATGGGACGGGCATCGTACACACGACACTTCCCTTTATCGTTCAGAAGCGGGCAACGCGGGTCATCCCTTCCTGCGCTGAGGCGATGACCCAACTCTGCCAGTTCAGTATCCGAAAGCATCTCTACTGCACTTCGGATACGTTCAAACTCGAAGCCGTAGACGCTGAGATGCTGGTGACAGCATTGGCTGCATCCTGCGTGGCAGGTCAAAGCCCCCGGATAGCGTTGTTCCACCCGCTGGTGAAAGGACGCAATTCGTTCAGCCAGTTTCGTATAGTGCGAACTAATGATCTTCGACGTCGTAGTAGGTCAGCCACTGATCATGCTGGCTGTCTTGCCCCTTCACGATATCGAAATACTTGGCCTGAATATCTTTGGTCACTGGTCCTGGCTTTCCGGTACCAATCACTCGACCGTCGATTTCACGGACCGGTGTCACCTCAGCGGCCGTACCGACCATGAAGACTTCGTCTGCAAGGTAGAGAACGTCACGGGTGAAGCGTTCTTCACGGACCTTATAGCCATTCTCCTCGGCAATGTGCATGACCGTATTTCGCGTAATACCGCCAAGAATGGCGGCACCATAAGGCGCGGTGTAAATCTCGCCATTAACGACCGCGAAGATGTTCTCACCTGTCGCCTCGCAAACGAAACCTTGGGTATCGAGCATCAACGCCTCATGGTAGCCCTCGCGGATCGCCTCACGCTTTGCAAGGATCGAATTCACGTAATGTCCGCAGACCTTACCCTTGTGCAGTTGGCTGTTCTGATGCGGACGAACGAACGTGGACACCTTTACACGGACCCCCTGGCTGAGAGCTTCGTCGCCCAGGTACGCTCCCCATGGCCACGTCGCAATGGCGACATGAACCGTGTTGTCCATGGAGCCTACTCCCATGCCTCCGGTTCCTAGGAAGGCGATGGGTCGAAGATAGCAGGAACGAAGTCGGTTTCGTTGGCAGGTCTCAATGGCCGCATCCACCAATTGATCAGGCGTATAATCTAGAGGCATCGTCATCATGGCTGCGCCTTTGCAGAATCGCTCCATGTGCTCTCGCAAGCGAAAAATCGCGCTTCGCCCATCGGTACGCACGTAAGAACGAATACCTTCAAAAACTCCCAGCCCGTAATGAAGGGTGTGGGCCAAGATGTGGACATTGCACTCATCCCAATCGACGAGCTTGCCATCAAACCAGATTACGTCTGCCTTCTTAACCATCAGTACTTCCTTGTCACGGTCGACCGATCCCATAACGTCATTTGGCGACGACACCAAATCCGAGGTCAGATATCGACGGAATTGGTCATGCCTTATCAAATGAAGCCTGACAAGGGATCGGCGATCGGAATCGCCGAAAGAGCGTTCAGCGGCACGATTTTATGGAGTCCTCATCTGCCAAACGGTGAAAACTCGAAGAAAAAACTCAGTCGGGATGATCAGTTCTGCGAAGAACCACAACTACATCCATGTCACTAGCCAACCACTCCGGTACGCAAGCGGATGAGAGTCTCCCCCCCCATATCCCTCCGCTGCGTATCGGAGTTTCTTTTTTCTGCCCCCCCTTAGACTGCAAGTAGTCGTGGCGAAAACTGGTCACTTCGGCGTAGGATGCGCTCCTTGCAGAGGAGGCTACGTGTCGGGAAAAAGTGTCGCAGTGGTTCTGGCAGCCGGGATGGGAACGCGGATGCGTTCGACTCTCGCCAAAGTCCTTCACCCCGTATTGGGTCGGCCCATGGTCTGCTACCCCGTAGAAGCCGCGCTTAAGGCTGGTGTCGACCGGGTCGCCGTCGTTATCGGACACCAAGGCGAGGACGTTCGCGAGGTCCTTTCAGGTACCTTTCCTGAGGCTGACCTTGTGTTCGCAGAACAAAAACAGATGCTCGGAACCGCCGACGCAGTTCGCTGCGCACTTGGTGCGACGGAGGGGTTCGAACGTGTCGTCATTATGTGCGGTGACACCCCTGCACTCGATGATGCATCACTACTACGTCTTATCGAATCCCACGCTCAAACGAATGCGGCATTAACTCTCACCAGCTTCGACGCACCCGACCCAACAGGCTACGGACGGATTGTTCGGGATTTAAGCGGCAAGGCCATGCGGATTGTCGAGCATGCGGACGCCTCCCTCGAGGAGCGGAACATCAAAGAGGTCAATGCAGGTCTCTACCTCGTGCAACGAGATGACCTCGCCTTTGCTCTAGGCAATATTGGCAACGACAACGAACAGGGCGAATTCTACCTCACCGATATGGTTCACACGCTCGATGGTCAGGGTAAGACCATCAACGCCATGAAACTTCCTAACCCAGCAATCGTTGCGGGAATCAATACGCGAGCCCAACTCTCTGCGCTGGAGGAAACGATTCGGCGAGAGCGAAATAACAGACTCATGGAAAGCGGTGTGTCCATCGAATCTCCCGACACCGTCCGCATCGAAAGTGATGTCACGATTGGCCAAGACACACGAATCGGCCGAGGGGTTCAACTGCGCGGAAAAACGCAGATCGGTTCGGGTTGCCTTATCGAGGCGGGGGCCCACCTTACCGACTGTCTTGTCGGAAATAACGTCCACGTTAAACCTTATGTGGTCGCCCAGGACGCGATCATTGGCAGTGATGCAGCAGTGGGTCCATTTGCACATCTGAGGCCGGGCACGGTGCTCGGTGACAAGGCAAAGGTGGGCAATTTTGTCGAGACGAAGAAGGCGACCTTGGGAAAAGGCTCGAAGGCGAGTCATTTGACCTACCTGGGCGATTGCGAAATCGGAGATGACGTGAATATCGGAGCGGGCACAATCACCTGCAACTACGATGGCTTCGACAAGCACAAAACCGTTCTGGACGATGGTGTGTTTGTAGGCTCCGACACTCAGTTTGTGGCACCGGTTCACGTCGGTAAGAACGCAACGGTTGGTGCAGGGACTACCGTCACCGGAAACGTGCCGGATGGCGCTCTCGTCTTGAGTCGAACGGAACAACGGGTTATCGAGGGGTACTACGACAAGCGTAGAAAGCCTCGCGAAGAGGCTAAACGTAAAAAATGAGGTGACCGCCCATGTGCGGAATCGTTGGATATATTGGCCCTCGAGGCTCCACTGAGATCCTCTTAACGGGTCTCTCAAAACTCGAGTACAGGGGCTACGACTCGGCCGGCATTGCTGTCCTGACTGAGCAGGGGCTGAAGACAAAGCGAGCGGAAGGTAAACTTCGCAACCTTGTGGGTGTTGTCCAGAACGACCCAATCGACGGTCAGGTTGGAATCGGGCATACGCGCTGGGCCACCCACGGACGACCAAGTGAAACCAATGCTCACCCTCATCGGAAGGGCTCCATCGCCGTCGTGCACAACGGCATTATTGAGAACCACCTCGAACTCAAGAATCCACTCATTGAACAGGGTCATGTCTTTGAGAGCGAAACCGATACCGAAATTGTAGCCCATCTCGTTTGGCGCAATCGCGAAGCTGGCCAAGACTTGGTTACGGCTGTTCGAAACGCAGCGTTGGAACTCCATGGTGCGTTTTCCATCGTCGTGATGGATGCCGACACACCAGACAAAATTGTCGGTGTACGTGTCGCCAGTCCTCTTGTTCTTGGAGTGGGCGAAGGCGAAAACTTCCTCGCCAGCGATGTCCCCGCCATTTTGGAACATACGCGCGACGTTATCTTCCTCGAAGAGGGAACGCTGGCCGTTGTACAAGGCGATGGCTACACGCTGCAGGACCTTCAAAGTGAAGCAGTGCTCGATACCCAGGTGAGACGAATCACCTGGACACCGGCCATGGCTGAAAAAGGTGGCTACAAACACTTCATGCTGAAGGAAATCCATGAACAGCCGCAGGCGATTGCCGACACGCTCATGGGACGCGTTTCGTTGGAACGAAAGACCGTCGATCTACCAGAGATTCCCCTTACGAGTGACGATCTTGCCAACATCAGCCAATTCTACGTCGTAGCTTGCGGCACCAGCTGGCACGCCGGGTTGGTTGGAAAGTATCTATTCGAGGACCTCGCAGGCATGGCGACCCATGTGGAGCTCGCCTCAGAGCCTCGCTACCGCAACGCTCCGATGGACGAAAACACACTCTTTTTGGCAATTAGCCAAAGCGGTGAGACCGCGGATACACTGGCAGCTATTCGGGACGCGAAGAAGCAAGGGGCCCGGGTCATCTCTATTTGTAACGTGTTGGAATCCTCCATTCCACGAGAGTCTGAAGGCACCATTTACACGCATGCAGGCCCAGAAATTGGCGTCGCTTCAACCAAGGCGTTCACCACACAAATTGTGGCCATTCACCTCTTGGCCCTTCATTTCGGACGCCTTAAAAGCACCATCAATGATGGCACAATGCTGGAGGAACTTGAGGGTCTTACACGCCTAGCAGGCATTATCGACCGGATGCTTGAAGACGATCCCATCTACCATGACATTGCACGTGCATGGCGCGACTGCCAAAGTATGCTCTATCTGGGGCGGGGAAACCTTTTTCCACTGGCTCTCGAGGGAGCATTAAAGCTCAAAGAAATTAGCTACATCCACGCCGAGGGTTATGCCGCCGGCGAAATGAAGCATGGTCCCATCGCCCTGATTGAAGAACGTGTCCCAACGGTGGTCCTGAACCCTCGAGACCGACATTATGCAAAGGTCAAATCTAACAAGACCGAAGTCAAAGCCCGCAGCGGCCCCGTCCTGGTCGTCGCCACTCATGGAGATGATGAGGCAACCATCGACGCGGATTTCGTCGTTCGGATCCCAGACGTACCCGAGCACCTACTACCTGTCATCGCGTCTATTCCGATGCAGCTAATCGCCTATCATATGGCAGACCACAAAGGCACCGACGTGGATCAACCCAGGAACTTAGCGAAATCCGTCACCGTGGAATGACGTTCGCTGCTCTGCTTCTCGCGGAGCACGTGAATGAACGCTACTTTCGCGCCTTCACCGTGAAGGTTGCTTTGAAGTCGAGAAACTTCAATTCCAGCCGTTCATCGGCCTTCACGTCTTTCAGACGAATGGTGACCGTGCAGCGTTCTTGACACGATCCTGGACGGTCGCGCTTGCAATCACCCTCCATCTTACAAGCGACGTCCCGCTCGGACGTTACAGCCTTCCCCGTTTTGGCATGAACGAGTGAGAACTGTGTCTTGAAATCGGTGTAGCCAAGCGAGTAGCCATCAACAACGAGCTTACTTCCTTCCAGCACACCGTCCTTGATGTTCGTACCGGTGACATGTGGTGGCATCAGCGCCACGCTTGTTCCAGCCAAGCAAACGAGGATAAGGGCAACGCACAGCGAGAATAAACGTCGATAAATGTGTGTCTTCATAGGCTCATGGTCGTTCAAGAGATATCCCTCCGCAAGCTATGACACTTCAAATAAGATGTAGTCGCTTCCGCCTGACCTCACAGCAACAGGTGGGCTGCGGTTTTTCTTCGGTCGCTTCCCTGGATCTATGGTCCTTGGGGGAGCTAAAGCTCGCATTTCGATCCTGTGATTCTTCCACAAGAGGGCATGACGGCAATGGCTCATGCCCCCCGTTTTTTGTTGGGGCATCGACCGACTGGGTGGGTAATCGCGGAGACTGAACGCGTTCTGGAACTTCCCGGATGTCACTCGGGGATGAGAGCAGGCCGTGTACGAGCATCGAGAACATAAATCCACCAAAGCTCAACATTGAAACGAGCAGTAGTGTGTGACTGAGCCTCATCGGCCGACCCTCCGGTTTGCTTACAAACCTTTGGACGATCTCTTCCCGATAAAGTTTCAAATTATTTTTAAAAAAGATTGGCCGTGGCAGTGAGAGCACGACTGCGTACGACCTTTAGACCTTCACGGTGTATGCTGCTGAACACCGTTCACCGCTCCGCACACGGAGCGGACTGAACCTAAAGTTCGACTCGCGGGAAATTTCATCTTGCAAGCAGATCCGGGTCGAGTAGGCTCGATCCATGACGGTGTTTGGGATGGGAAATTCAGGTAACGGGGGAAGCGATCCCGAATCTCTTCTGGAGTCTCTCAACGCGCCTCAACGTGAGGCTGTCCTTGCTGTGGATGGCCCCGTCCTTATCCTGGCTGGCGCTGGCTCTGGAAAAACGCGGACCAT